>JAAUYM010027311.1_pt1 | contig 15989 bp, 9 predicted proteins | sample 7278001 | NCBI WGS metagenome assembly JAAUYM01 (sample SAMN14350224, study PRJNA611818) | marine sediment metagenome | isolation source: surface marine sediment (1.8m) | place: French Polynesia: Moorea | collected 2018-08
CCCCCCCGCCCCACCCCACCCCCCCCCCGCCCTCCCCCGCGTTCCAGCGGGGGGATAGGGGGGTACACACGCAATCTTTTTCCTGACCAGCGCCGCCACCGTTTGGGCCCCCAAAACTCAACGCTGATCTTTCTTTTGGGGGGGGGGGGGATGGGGACCTTTCTCTGCATGCGTGTCTCTTACTTTTTAAAAAATGCAAAAAAAGTCTCATTTCTTGGTAGTCTGAGGCTCAGTAGTCTTCTCAGACACCATTTCTTTTTCTGCCACTAGAGGTGCCAGCCGAGCCAAGGGGGAGACGGGGGAACTTCGCATGAAATATTTATCTTCTCTCTCTTCTTCCTCTTCCTTCTTCCAACAGCTCTTTTTCTCTCTCCATTTCCGAGTGCGATTTTTTTTACAAGTATTCTCCTCCCTACCACCACCACCCGTGAGAAAAAGTGCGTCTGGCGGGGGAGAAAAAACCGGACATACTTTTTTGTCTTCCCCCTCTCCCTAAATGCCTTCATAAACTGTCGCTCTCCCCTCCTCCTCTTTGTGAAGAGACAAAGGAGGATAGAGGATCCTCTCCGCGACTCATTGTTGCTTCTGTTCCCCGGAAAATGGATGTTCTCGTAAATGGTTTTTTGTTAGCGAGCGCTTGCTTGCGAAAATGATTCTCTTTACTACAAAAAATATCATACGTGTAATAGTATGTCAGTAGTACATTTCTTGATGTAGTACGTAGGATAGTTGTACGCAGATATTGTAATATAGTATGTACATAAACAAGACATGGCAGAATTGATCACTTGCTGTTCGCCTCCTCCTCCTCCTCTTCATAATCTCCTTCGATGCCTCCCCTGACAAAGTCGAGTATCTCCTCCGGGGTGAGGATGCTCTCGTCGCCCGGAGGGGCGAAGTCTCCGGCGCGGATGGTCTCGTACAGGGGCTCCCAGTCCTGCGCGAAGTACTCCTCCTCCGGGTCCTTCCTGAACTCGGCGGCGGCGGGGTCCGGGGTCATGTCCCACCCGGCCACGTCCGTTTCGAATTCCCTGCCAAAGGTCTCCATGAAGTAAGGGCAACTGCCCGCCCTGACGCGCAGCCTGAGCGTCAGGTCGTCCCTCTCGGCGGCCATGGAGGACAGCATGTGCGATACCTGCACCAGCTCCTGAGACAGATAGCGCAGGGAGCCGGACTTGAAGCACCTGCAGGAGCAAGAGGGCGTCAACAGGATCTCAACAGGACGTCAACAGGATGTCAACAGGACGTCAACAGGATGTGAGCAGGACGTCAAAAGGATGCCGAGAAAACTCTTTCAGAGAAAAAAAAGTGACACCTGGGTAGGTGTCGCGCCAGGCACTGCGCCCTGAACTCTTCCACGGCCTCGCAGACGTGTCCGTCGTCGCTGGCCAGGTGCGGGTTCATCCCCAGCAGAAAGCCCATGCAGCCGTCGAGAGCGATGTTCAGCTTCAGCTCCTCCATCGGGTCGCACCTTGTCAGATTATATACGTAAGTAATTGGTAATTTTCCTGATCTTTTCCTGACTTTCCCGAGCAGACACTCCCTCCACCCCTTATTGGCTGCAAAAAACTCTAGCCACTTCACCGTAAACCGACCCCCAAACATCAAGTCTTTTTCAAGCAAATAAGGGGAGTGACTTTAATGAGATCAACCCCATGGAGTCCTTCAATAGACCTTGACATTGGAATCTGTGTGAGTTCTACAGAGCTGCTAGGTGGACGGAAGGCTTTCGGTGACATGGCTAAATCCACCCCTTACTTGCTCGAAAAAAAAAGTCTTGACATGGCAAGGGCAAAAGTCTGGTCGGGTTTTCGCCTCCATTTTCCCTTACCTGGCCACGTCGTCCGTCTCGTACTCCCTGACGACCTGCTCCATGCTGACGTCAAGCTCGGCGCACGGGTGCGTTGGGAAGAGCAACCTGGCCGTCACCCGGTCCCTGGACGACCTCTGATCCGCGCTCACCCCGTAGCAGCCGCGCCTGGCCGCCTCATCGGCGCACCGCAGGATGTCCGTCAGGTTGCGGCAGGTGTATCTGTCGTGTGGCACCAGGGAGACCAGGCGCTGCTCGCAGGTGGTGGTGGCCGACAGCAGGTCCAGGCAGTGCCACATGGGCGGCGGTGGCGGCCGCCTTCTGGCCTTATGTGGGTTGGCCCCGACAAGCAGCAGCGGAGCTGCCAACAGCAGCAGCAAGCATTTCCCCATCATAATTCTTTTTTTTTAATCTTTCTTGAATGTGCGAATGCGGTTGAGATTAAAAGGGAAGACTGATCTTTTTTGTCCTCTCCCGCTTCCGCCAAGCCGGACAACGCTTCTGTTTTCTTCAATGCGGCACCATCTCGATGTTATTTATGCTTCATTGTCTCTCTCTCTCTCCCTCTCTCCTTTCCCTCAGAGAGCGGAAGCAAACAATTGATTTATTTCCCTCTGCAACAATGGGGGCCAGAAAAGGAGAAGGAGGCATCGCAGTCCGAGGCCCATCCCGAGTGAAGCAGACGTCGCCCACAGGGTGTCTCCAAAAATTTATAAAATTAGCTTTCATGATCTAAAATACTTGTACTTTTCACGTGTGTTTTTTAAATCCGTTTTCTTATAATTTCTTGAAGTCTTGAATTAGAGATGCTCAGTGATTCCGATTTCACTAGAACATGAGGGAGGGGTGTGTGGGCCATTCCAAACACAGCAACAACAACTGCAGATTATTTGGACGAGAGGGGAGGAGGAAAAGGAGAATTTTTGCCATTCAAAAGACAAGCAGCTAACCCCCCCTTCCTTTCTTCTTTCCAGCAATTTCGAGGATGCTCGAAATTTCCCCCCTTTTTTGTTGAAAAGATGTGATCCAAGGCTGCGTGAAGCTTCAAGAATTTTAGAGGACCTTCTTGCCATTGCCAAATTCCTTAAGCATTCCAAGGTAATACTATAGTATGAAACATGACTGCTACCGGGTTATTGAATATACAGATTCGTCATTTCCTCCGACGCGCTGTGCAACGCAGCATCACTCTCTCTTCTTATCTCCTGACTGTCTTGTTGAGTAGACACAGTGTGATGTCGCCACAACGCCGCCACTGTATGTACGTGTGTACTAGTATGTACAGTCGATGTCAGATTAATACAAGTCACCTGTCAAGAAGAAAAAGTTTTTTAATCAAATTGGGTGCCTAAAGTGAGCAATTTCTTTTACTAACTTAATGATAAACTGTCGTTCAAATCCATAGTTGTCAAAATTGCACAAATTGCCTAAATGGAACGTGTCTGAACCGAAAGTCGACTGTACTGTACCACTCTACATGCATCTTGATGCACTAAGGAGAAGGGAGAAAAAAAAACAAAAAGAAAGCTCCTTCACGCAGCATCTGAAGAAGAGAGGGAGGCATTGTTTGTGACAGCGTCAGTCCTTTTCATCTGGCTGCCTTCCACCCACCTATCACAGGAAATTTGGTTTTCCCTGTGTTGGTCTTTGGTCCATTTTTGATCTCTCCTCCCCACCCCGTACTAAGATATGATCTTGATTTTTTTATGTCCGTAATTCCTTCACCGTACAGGGCGACTCAGCAATGAAGAAGCAAGGACAGCAATTCGCGGAAACACGAAAAGGTCGAATCAAACCTTCGTTATTGCCATTTGCAGAGCAGATAAGAGTCAGCTCCGCTGAACTCATTCATCAGCCTGATAATGTGAGCTGACAGGCCTCGCAATCACAGGTGGAGTAGGAGAAGAAGGAGAGGAGAAAGGAAGAGATGAGCGCTAGGAAGGAAGGAGCCTGCACCACATAGTTGCGCACAGGGGTGAACAAGTATGAGAAGGGTTTACTATACAGTATAGCAGATGCGGCCACTTATCGACGGCAATTGTTATTGCCTCAATTTCAGTTATATCTTTTTTGGGTATAAGCTTGCCTATTGTATAAACTGCCAGAAATACACTAAACAACCTTTCTTCCTTCCTCCTCCTCCTCCTCCTCCTCCTCCACCTCCTCCCCCCTTCCAGCGATAACAAGCGGTGCGCACGCCACAGATAAGAAACACTGCTGCTACACAAGAGCGATTCCCTCCCTTTCCCTTTCGAAGCGTCTCCCTCCAGCTCCGCACCACGCCACGCCCCTTTCCTGAACAGAAACAAGGCCTAGTCCTTCCACCACAGAAGAAATTAATGTCGCTCGCGTGAGGAAGATCAATTAGTGCGTCGCTCTCTCTCTCTCTCTGTCTCCAAGATGGGGTCACGACAGAGGACGACAACCTCTGCCCTTCTCGTCTGCCTGCTCTTGCTGTCGTCCTCCACCCCTTCCGAGGCCGTCGGCAGGCGCAGGGACAGGAGCAGGAGCGACAACAGCAGCAGGAACCCCGCCTCAGCGCGCGGCGTTGGCGGCAAGGAGCATCGCAGCCGCACCGCGCTCGGCGGCATGGTGGAAGATCGCCTCGTGGAGACGACGGCCGCGGAGGTCGGTCGGCGCTACGAGGGCGCGGCGGCGGCGGGGGACGAGTTCCACTACGTCTACCGGCTGGAGCTGGGGGAGTTGCCGGACAAGGCCGTCAGGCTGAGAACGGAGATCAACGACGGGCTCAAGGTCGACTCCATCTACCCGCTCAGGGTGGAGGTCAGGTACGAGAGGGAGGCAGGGAGGAAGAGGAGGAGAGGGAGAAAGAGGATTAATGTTCCACTTTTCTCCAGCTGTCGCCGCAGTTGATGAAGTCATAAGTTTTGGACGACAGTTTCTTGATGACTTTCATTCTTCCTGCTGTTGCTGCACGTACAGTGTTACTGTACCTACGTACTAGTACAGTAACTACAGTACGTCTGGTCCTCCTGTTTTCATTATTCTTGCTGGTATGGTGGTTATTCAGCTACACGCAGTTACCGCCAAGATGTCCGTTATTAGGAAAAAGGCGCCTAAATCGTGTACACCTACCTACCTACCGGTACGTGCATAATTAAATAGTTTTACTTTAGCACTTAGTGTACAGTAGGTACAAAGTACAGTAGGTACAGTAGGTACAAGCAATGTGAAGTCACAGACTTGCGTAAACTTTTGCCACAATTAAACGCTATACTACAACCTAACTTACCATAAGAACATTGACTCTATTGATGACCAGTACGTTTTTTCCCCCTAGGTTTAACGAGGGCATAATGAACTGGCTGGTGCCGTACGTGGCCGGGGACATCAAGTACGCCTTTGTGGAGCGAACCCTGTGCCTCTTCGACTACGACTTCCGCGTTCGCGACCAGGAGGTGACGGTGGTGCTCTCCACCGCCAGTGGGTACCCGATTGACTTCGCCGTCACTCTGTACGAGATCCGCCACTTCGACGCCACCCTCAACAAGTACTCGGACGTCAAGGGCGTCTCCGTCTCCACGCCGGTCTACAGATACGTCGACCTCACCACCTCCAGCGAGGACCACCTGCTCGAGCTAAGGGTGGAGTCCAAAACGGGGGACGTGTGCGCCATCACCTCCCTCCAGCCGTTCCAGTGTCCGGTCTCCGACCTGGAAGAGACCGTGAGGCAGGACACGGACGGCAGCTACCAGACCATGCTGCAGAAGTCAGCCTTCAACGTGGACAGGCGCAAGTTTGGCGACGGCGCTCTCGTTGTCTTCATCGTCACCTCCAGCGATGAGCCGTGCGGCATCAATCTTGGGGAGCACGTGGACCCGGACCGGAGCAAGGACTTCGAGTTTATCTTGGCCGACAGCATCGAGAGAAAAAAGGTCGGTCGGCTGGTGGGCAGCTCCCTCGGGCTGCTCTCGGCAGTCTGCCTTGTCGCCATCGTCCTCACCTGCTTCTGCTCCCAACATGGGAAGGAGAAGAAGATCCGGAGGAGGGTGGAGAAGGTGCACGAAAGGCAGGTGTCCGTGTCCATGACGGCGCTTAATGAAGCTGGAGGAATCCACGCTGCTGCTGACGACGATGAGGACCGTCATCATCATGCCAATGACGACGACACCGAAGCCGTCACTTCCGTCAGGGACGTCGTGGATAATTACGAGAGGAAGGACAATAAGAAGGGCGTCGCTGCGGAGAGGAGGTACCCAGAGTACGTGTCCGAGTTGAGCAAGATCACCGCCAAGGAGGGGTCGTTAGGGTCCAAGGACAAGAAGCTCCGGATCATGTTTCTCAAGTCCGAGCTTTATGCGTGGCTGACCCTGATAGTGGGGATGTTCTATGGGGTGCCCGCGCTCCAGCTTGTCCTCAACCACAACTACAAGCTCCTGGACTCTGGTGACCAGGACATGTGCTACTACAACTTCTACTGTGCCATACCTGCCATGATCTTCTCCAACTTTAACAACATTTTCTCCAACATCTATTACCTGATTTTCGGGATCCTCTTCCTCATACTCACCTGGCACCGCAAGAGGCAGTATACCAGGTTTCTGGAGAGAATAGCCCAGAAGACGGCGGAGGAGGTAGACAGCTTCCCTGCTGGAGCAAGAGTTGTCACCGAATTTGGCATCCCACAGCACTTTGGCATGTTCTATGCCATGGGATACGCCTTGATCATGGAATGCTTCTTCAGCTCCTTCTATCATGTCTGTCCCAGTGATGAGAACTTTCAGTTTGACACAACCTTCATGTACATAATCGCATCACTCTCCTTCCTCAAAATTTACCAGTTTAGGCATCCAGACATTACCACGACAGCTTACAAGGTGTTCTTTGGGATAGGCCTGGTTCTATTTTCCGAAGCCATAGGGATCTTTTATGGCAACACAGTGTACTGGGTTTTGACGCTAATAGTCTACTTTTTCCTCATCGTTTGTCTGCTTGCCATCCTTTACCACCCAGGGGAGTGGTCTTTCAGCAAAAGCCTGTTTGTGCAAATGTACAGATCAGTCAGATCCAGAATTGGCAAGGACAAGAAGAAAAAGGAAAGTCCGAAACCTAAAGCTTCTAAAAAGAGACTAATTCTGGTCTTAGTCCTCTTGGTCCTTAATCTCCTTCTCCTGATCATTGGAGCAATAACAACTCCAAATTCATCGTCCTACATACTCATGATTTTTATAGGCAATCTCTTGGTGTACGTAATCTACTACTTGATCATGAAGATCTTTCATAGGGAGAAGCTGACCATAAATGTGTATGTCTACTCTGCCCTGGCCATCTTCAGCTGGATCATTGCCCTGATCTTCTACAACAACAGAGACACAGACACCACCCTCTCTCCCGCACAGTCAAGGAACCTGAACAGAGAGTGCATTGCCCTAGACATGTATGATCACCATGACATTTGGCACATGTTCTCGGCCATGGGGCTCTTCCAGTGCTTCATGCTATTCCTCAACTTGGAGGATGGCATCTTTGACGTGCCCAGAAACGAAATCCCTATCTTCTAAAGTGAAAACTTGTATAAGAACAATGTCCTTTTTTGTTTCCATGTGTCATTCAAACCACAAATAAAGTGTGTGCGCTATGTGTTAAGGTCTCCCCTTAAAACGCACTATAGATTAGCACAGTCAACTTTTGATTCAGGAAAGTGCATGCTACAGTATGTACTGTAATAAACAACTTGGTTCTCAGAGAAAATCTCTTTCCACGACATAAGTTTTCATTCCTCCTGTATGCCGAACGTCACCATATCAAAAGTTGACGGGTACCGTAGTTGTAGCAGTGCACAGTACGTAGATGACGTGAGAAGCGCGACCCTGTGATGCAATTAACCTGATATCCTTTCTTTCTCCCTCGCACACACTCCCACACATCCACACACACACACTCACGCAAGATAAAAAAAGTCTTCGTCCCCCGTCACTCGCAGATAAGGTCTATACGCACCGCAGGTGTGTGTGTGTGTGTGTGTACACACACGTAGCAAGAGCCAGGAAACACAGGCTAGAGGGAAGGATCTATCTCCATTTATTACCTGTGTGTGAGGGAGAGAGAGTTTGGTACGTACGTACCTACGTACCATAGCACTGGAAGGCTTGCTCATTCCTCCTGTCACACAAAGTGTGAGAAGGTACATAAATTAGAATGCAGCGGCGAGGACGGAAGTTCAAAGAGCCTTCTCTCCTCTCAGTGCGGCAGTGATTTTTATCTTGCAAACGCAATTTTGTTCCCCTCTTTTCCCCCACCCCACCCAACCCCCCAAAAAATGAAGTTTGAAACGTTGGTGCCGGCGCTACTCTTGCTCGCAACGACCTTCACGTCGTCCATCGTTGGAGGAGACGAATCTTTTTTGCGCTCCGCGCTGGCCAAGACGGTGGAGGTGCGTCAGGCCGTGCTGAACGAGACCTACGCGGACGCGGCCTCCATCGACAGGGAGCTCCACTTTGTCTACGACGTCACCGTGGCGAACGACCCGCCGGGCAAGGCAGTCAGGCTCAGAGTGCAGATAGAGGAGGAGGAAGAGGAGGAGGCCGGCGACCCGCTCAGGATTTCCGTCTACTTCGAGGAGGGGGGGCAGATCTATCTGGTGCCTTACGTGGTCATGGGCTATTACTACTACCTGGTGGAGAGGACCTTTCTGGTGAGGAAAACCACGAACACCGGCCAGCAGATCACCGTCGTCGTCTCCACCTCCAGCCAGGTGTTGTAGAATAATATATGCGATTGGGATAATACTCGTACTACCGTACTTGTTACTTGTTTTTCTCACTTTGTTTTTTATGTACCTGCTGTATACAGTACACGTAATTATCTTTGAGGTCTGGTGGCCCCATGAGGATGGGCGAGAAATCAACTTTTCCCACACATAGAAAAAAAAGCTGTAGTACTGTACCCAAATCTACATACTCTCTTTCAAGGCTTCAATCCAACTCCCAAATTCTTCCTGCTCTTCCTTGATTCTCCCATACATAATCGGAGTATCCTGACTATCCCTGTGTACCTATGTACACACACAGGCACCCCATCCCTTCACCGTTCTTCTGTCAGAGGTGCCGGGCTTCGAGGTTCCTCTGGACGAGACGGCCTCGGTGTCCGAGGTGTCCGTGCCCTCTCCGCAGTACGTCTACGTGGACCTGACCGGGGCGGACGACGACGACTACTTCCTAGAGCTGACGGTGGAGTCCGAGGACGATGTCTGCGGGATGGTGTCGGTACAACCTATGAACCTGCCGGTATCAGACACGGCGGACGTGGTCGAGTCGGAGGGGTCCTTCCAGACCATGCTGGAGGTGGCGGCATTCAACGTGGACAGGCACGCTCTGGACGGCATTGGCGAAGGCGCCCTGGTGGTCTTCCTGGTGCTGCCACTAGACTCGGACTGCCGGACGGAGGTAGAGGATGACAACGGAGACCCAATGAGAACCAAGTCCTTCACTTTCAAGCTGGGCCATGGGGTAGAGAAGAAGGACGTCTGGTGGCTGTGGGGGTCCTGCCTTATCCTCCTGGCGGTGCTGTCAATCGGCACCTTCCTGGTCAGCCACTTCTTTTCAGTCTACAGGCAGGACAGGTACTCAGGGTTGCCAGGTGTTTGAAAGCTGAAAATAGTCTAGCCCGGGTCTAGCAGTAATAACTTTTAAAGAAGTGGCCTATTAATTCCTTTTTAATAGCCTATAAGGCCTAAAAATAACCATTTACCGGGTATAGCCAAAATGGTATTAAAACAGCTCACCTGACTATCCTGCAGGTACGTCAAGAAGATGACGGACAAGATTGTGGAGAGGCACCTGGAGGACTCGGAAAGGAGGGTTGGGGAGGCGGCTGCGACCACTATCACCAGCAGCTCTAGCTTCACCTCTTCCGGTACCTATCCGGGATATCCAAAGTCGGTCAGCGAGCTGGCCAGGAAGTCCCAGGTGTATGGGCGGGAGAAGTTAGTGCACTCGTTCAAACAATCAGAGCTCTACTCGTGGCTGACCTTCACTGTGGGGATCTTTTATGGGATCCCGGCTGTCCAGCTGGTCCTCCACCACAACTACAGCCTGACTGAGTCTGGGGATCAGGACCTGTGCTACTACAACTTCCTATGCACCGTGCCCTCATTTAACCTTACCAACTTTAACAACATCTTATCCAACTCCTACTACCTCATTTGCGGCTGCCTGTTCATGATCCTGACGTGGAATAGGCAGAGACAGTACTACAACTTCCTGGACCAGATGGCAGAGAGGCCCTCCCCAGAGGACAGCGAGCTGTCGTCCATGCAGCTTGCACAGGAGGCCAGCCAATATGGGATCCCACAGCACTACGGGCTGTTCTATGGCATGGGCATAGCCCTCATCATGGAAGGCTTCTTCAGCTCCTTCTACCATGTCTGTCCATCACCAGAGAACTTCCAGTTCGACACCACTTTTATGTACCTGATGGCTGTGTTGTCATTCCTGAAGGTGTATCAGTTCAGGCATGCGGACATAACGGCCAATGCTTACAAGACCCTCCTGGGAATTGGCATATTAATATTTTTCGAAGCCCTAGGCATTTTCTACGGTGAAACGGTTTATTGGGTCATTGTTCTGACGCTGTATTTCTTGCTGACTGTTTTTCTGATCGGAATTCTGTACCACCCTGGAGAGTGGACTTTCAGAAGCAGACTGCTCACCCAGCTGGGAATATCTGCCAGTTCCAGGATGAAGAGAAAGAGGACTCCTTGCCAGCTGAGCATCCCAAAGCACCATGGAATTCTGATCGGCATCCTGATTGCACTAAACCTGGGGATGTTGATTTATGGGGCCGTGGCACAGTCAGGCATCTCTTCTTATATCCTGAATGTCTTTCTGGGAAATCTAATGGCCTACGTCGCTTACTACGTGGGCATGAAAATCTACTTCAAGGAGAAATTCACTGTCAGCGTCTACATCTACACCGCACTGACCATGGGATGCCTCGTGGTCGCCCTGTACTATTACACCCGTGGCATCACCGACTCTACCCTTTCCCCGGCAGAGTCCAGGAACGGCAACAGGGAGTGCATTGTCTTCGACATCTACGACAGCCACGACATCTGGCACATGTTCTCCGCCATGGGCCTCTTCTTCTGCTTTATGCTCCTGCACAACCTAGACGACGGACTCTTCTTTACTCCGCGGACAGAGATTAAAGTGTTCTAAGAAAGAGAAAAAAATAGTTTCTTGCATTTTACATTTTACATCAGTACCGTGGGCTTTTTGATTTTGCTCTTGAAAATGCTTGGGAATTCAGCTTTCCAGAGAACAAAACCGATCCTACTAGCACAGCTGTGAACAGTCTACCGAAACAAATCTCTGCTTTGTTTGCTTCTTAGATAACTCCATTATAATTCTGTACACCAGCAGGCTTTTCTTTTCTCCCCCCCTCTATTAAGAGAGGAATCAGCTTTAATCTGATCCTATTACGACCTCTCCTTCTCCTCCCCTCCTAGCATACTCTCCCCTCCTAGTATAGATAAAAAGAGGCTGGTTGTTGGCCTCTCTTCTCCTAAGGCTTCTTCTTTCTTCTTCTTCTCCCCTCCTGTTAGAAAAAATGGCCTCCTCCTCGTAAACAACCTTCATATGGCGTCTCTTGCCCCCTCTCACACCCGGTGTTGAAGCGTGTGTGGGCAGTACAGTACTACTAGCGGTACAGCGAAGTGTTAATATCATATAGTGAATCTCAGCTTAACGATATTTGTCTGATCACCAAAATGCTGCTGTACGGTACAGTCTCTATACCTGTAGGTAATATGTGTGTACCGGTAAGTAATACAGTATAACAATAAATCTCACTTTAGCGATGTTTTTCTTTCTGACCAAATTTATAGGTATCTATCGAGATTCCACTGTCGTAGTAATGCATACTAGTAGTTGCATAATACTAGTAGTACATAGTAAGTTATTAAAAATTGACTCTGTCTTGTGGCAGCCGGATCAGAAAAAACCCACAAATTTATGCCCGATTTTTTTTTCGGAGGTTTTGTAAGAAAATGTATTGTGTTTTGGATGGTCGCTAGAGGGGAAGGGTGGAAGGGAGATTCTTTGAAGTCCTCTGGCGACAAAGCCCCTTTGGCCAAAAATCGGGAAGCTTTTTTTTTTGCTCCGCACCTCCTCCTTTTTCCCATAAAGCAGAGGACATCTTAAGATGCTTGAGAGGAAGGAGAGAAGGAAAAAAGAGAGGAAGGAACCTGTCCTTTCATCTCTTTGGAAGACGCTCCATCATTTTTCACTGCACTCAAATCTGTCCGCGGCACATTAGAAGAAGAAAAATATGTCTTCTCTGTCATTCTTCAACAAGGGAGAAGAAGACTTTATTTACTCTTTCTCATTATGGGTTTTTGAGTTCGTTTTCAGCGAATTTGCGTCAATTCGGAACTGTTTTAAATGCTCTCCCTTTCTGTTTCCCTTCTCGCGTCATAACATCAGTTGGGTGGCTCCAAAACTGTTTGCAAAATTCCTTCTTTCTCTAAACATTCATCCATTACTGCAGCGTCCTAAAAAAACACTTTGTGATGATGGAGGAGGAGATTCCTCCCCCTCCTCCCCAAAAAACTGGGATTTTTTTCCTTAGGAATATTCTTGGCAAAAATGTCTTGCAGCAGAGGGCAGAAAAGGTGAAAAGTTTTCCTTCTGACACACACGCAGATGTTGGGAGTGGAAGAGGAGGAGAATATTAAAATCTGGACACACTTTCTCACACTGGCCTCAGGCAGGGGAGGGACGAGGTTAACGTGAAGTGGAGGAGAGAGGCGAGGCGGCAACGTCCCTTTAGACTTAATCTCAGAGGAGGAGGAGGAGGGGGAAGGGGAAAATTTTGCTGGAGGAGAAGAGAGCGCCTCTTCCTCGTTTCTTGTGTACGCTGCTCCCCTCTCCTCTCTCTGTTCGAGGACTGGATCCGAGCCTGGGCTTTAGCTCGAAGCCCGAAGGCTCAGTCAGGCCCAAGCATGCTCGAGCTTCAACACTGCTCGGGCTCATGACGCTGAACAGGCCCTATTTATAGAAGACCTTGTTTATCGCTGCTTTCTAGCATGCATTCAAAAAACATTTAGTACACAAGAAATTTTACATGACCAAGGCTCCGCTCAAGCTCGAAAAAATTCTGGATTGAAGGCAACAGGCTGGGCTCAGTTCGGACTAAAAAACCTTCGGGCTCAATCTTTTCCTATGCACCGTCCCTTCTCAAGAGTCTGCAAGAAGGTGAAAAGGGCCACGGACGTCACCAGAAATAGAAGAAAAGTTTAAAAAGAGGCAATAACAACAACGACAGCACTGGAGAGATGCGAGGGCTCTTCCGAAAGATTAAGTGGATTTATGGGGACGATGGATGGCAGTGGAACAAGGGCTATTTTCGTCTCTCGTCTCCAGCTGTAGGAAGTGCCATTGCGCTTGCGTTTTCTTTTAACTTGTACTATGTACATATTGTGGGGAACTTAGTGTAACAGAGTCTACGTAGGTATGTAGGTACACAGGAACCACCAGCACCACATGAACCGGCTCCAACAACCATGGGACCCATGAGACTGCATTAATTTCCTGGAAATTTTTCAGGGTAGGAAAGACGGCCAGGGCGGAAGGATAACGAAATTGTTTGCGGGAGAGTCCGCCGTGGCGATTTGTGAAAGCTTCCCTCTGAATTTTGGCAAGCAGAAGCTGCTGCATGTGCTGCACGTACAAGATTGGTCTAGTGTCGCGAACTTAATTTCAAGAAGACCCTCCAAAGTCCCCTTGAAACTTGCCTGGGTGCGGTGCGTAGCACCTGACTGACGAGGTCTGCAGGAAGCAGTTGAGGGAGGGGATGAGAGGGGAAGGGGGAAAGGGAGAAGGAAATTGCTTCATTTTTCATACATCACCTATCAGAAGGTCCTTGTTACACTCTCTCTCTCTCTCGTCGCAGGAAGAGGGAGGGACTTTATGACTCGAGAACAAATGGGTTCGTCCTACCACAATTTCGCGTATAATGTATGCGGATTTACGTCATGTGTATGTGTGTGTGTGTGTGTGTGTGTGGTTTGGCGCAGGCCCTCCCCCCCCCCCTTTTTTTTAGTATCCCATCTCTGTCTGCTTCCCTCGAGAATTTTTTTTTGGTGCAGAGCTTTGTGTTTGACGAGGTCACTCTGACTCCCCCCCTCCCCCCCCCCCCAACATAATGAACCGCCGGCCCAACGACGGAGACTGCGGTTTATGGGAAATCGTCAAACTCAGGTCTTTTCTTTTTTGTCGCACACCGAGCGTGTTGACGGCTGAATCGGACTGTACGTACGTATGCGTCCAGAATGAAAGACGGGTTCAGTCCGCAGCAGACTCCACATCATCAAACACACCCACACACGCACACATGCAAGTGCACACAGCAGTGTTGCCAGTTTGGCCAACCGTCGACCAGGTTTTTAAGATCTGACAGAAGGATTTCCCGGATTTTGTCAAATTTTCGAGAAAAATATATTTATGGGGAGCAATGAAAAACGCGTTTGCCGAAATTGGCACTTACAAATTTGCAAACAAAAAATGTCTGGCTGATTTTGACCTTCCGCCTTGGCAACATTGCCAGAAACAATCATGGGGGGGGCTTTGAGAGTCGCGCTGAGTCAAGGAAGGCAGCAACGTTGTTAAAGCTTTTCTAATCTACTTTTCTTCATCTTTTTCCCTCCCCTCTCCCTCCGCCTTCCTTACCCAGGAACGTGGGCAGCGTGGTCAGAAGGACCACTTCCGCACCACCGCCTATACAAAAGGAACATGAAAAGAAAAAAAAACAATAATAACAATAATGAAAGGAAGCGGAAAGAAAAGTGAAAGCAAGGCAGTTTTTGCAACGAAAGTTGTAAATAAATAAGACGAAGAGATATTGGTAGGAAAATAAAAGAACATTAGACAAGAAACCTTGGATCTTGCTTGGCTCCGTCTTACCTGGAAGAAAAAAAAGCATAATGAATGACGCGTTAGCAGCTGTCTGGAGAAATAACTAATTGATCATGTAGCAGCTCTCTTCTCTTGGAGATGGAGAGAAAAATCTCTAAGTAATAACCTCATGAACTTTTTTTCTTTTACCAAGAAGGAAAAAAAGTTTATTTTCAATCCTTCTTCTGTGGGTTGCTCTTCCATTCGCACTGATAAAAATGATACCAAACTTTTTTTCATGGTCGAGAGGAGGAGTAAGTTTAAGTAATGATGATGTTTCCAAACTTTTCTTCATTTCGGATCTCATTCGCCCACTTCCCCTACCTCCACCCCCCGTCCCCTCCCCCTCCCCCCAAAAAAAAGTCTGAAGGGTTAAGAGTACCTCGTGCACACACAAACAGTACGAAAGACGAGGACCATTAATTCCTTACTTATCACAGCTAAAACTTGATTTTAGAAATATCAAGCAATCAACTTATTTAAGGAAACCAAATTAGAAAAAAACTATAAAAACTATATTTGGTTTTTGGAAGGACATTCGATTCTGATCAAGTTTTCTTGTGCGATGTACAAGATATGGTCTTGCCTAGCACGATATACATATATTGGGCAAGTGGAGATAATGACGCCGTTGACAATCGGTGGTGCTTGTCACGTGTCAACAACGCCTCGCCGACAACACAAAGACTCTTTTTGTCTTGCGGACTGCGCCTTTCTTACTAGATCAGATCTGATGGAGCCGAGAAGAAAGAAATCACAGAAGCTCTTTTCAGGGTTGCCAGATTTGTCTGACGGTCGGATGCCAAAGTGATCTTAAAGAAATGCCAATGGCAGTAAATAAATTTTGCTGAAAACTATGCCAAATTACTATTTTTTTACCAAATGTCTTGGCTGGATTAGCATGCCATCTTTGGCATCAAACGATGGCCTCTGGCAATTGGCAACTCTGGCTGCCCTCTTCAGTCTTCGCCCGATCGGTATCGGAAATCACTTTCCTCCTCCTCTTCTTTCCCCATCCTCCTCCTTCCTGCGTCTGTAAGAAGTGCCTCAAAACTACTGAGAGCCAGGAAAAGAAAAAAAAAGAGAAATATCTTGGATCGGAGGAGGACAGGCTAAGTTACTTCCAAAGCATCAATATTTCATTACCGCCCCCACCCCTCCCCTCACTGAAACCGACACATGCATCAGTAAAGCAGGTTTGGGAAACCTGTGGAAGTGCATCATTTAAGCGAACTTCCTGTGGGGTCAGATGCGAGCCGTGGACC
>JAAUYM010004898.1_pt1 | contig 15985 bp, 15 predicted proteins | sample 7278001 | NCBI WGS metagenome assembly JAAUYM01 (sample SAMN14350224, study PRJNA611818) | marine sediment metagenome | isolation source: surface marine sediment (1.8m) | place: French Polynesia: Moorea | collected 2018-08
AACGATAAAACATAACGAAACGCGTTTTGTTATTGTTAGGCGTCAGGATGATCAACTTGAAAAAAATGGACTTAACAAGGCCTCGTTGAAGTTTCAATTAGATCACAAACGTGGAAGCCTGGCTACAATTTTAAATGTGATGAGTGACTGTAAGCTCAACCTTACCAAAATTCAGTCATTACCAAAGATTGATACACCGTGGAAATATGCTTTTTTTGTGGATGTTACTTTTGAAGATTATAAAGATTACGCTAAAGCAAATTCAATTATGAAGCTGATGGCAGAAAATTTTAAAGTGTTAGGCGAATATAAAAATGCGAGATTATGATAGAGGTAGCCGATCGTTTAAAACATGTTGAAGAATATTACTTTTCTAAAAAGCTTAGGGAAGTAGCGTTTTTAAAGTCGCAGGGTAAACCTATAATTAACTTAGGTGTTGGTAGTCCGGATCTGGAGCCACCATTTAAAGCGACCATGCTACTTAAAGATAGTTTAGATGAGGAAGGTGCACATAAATATCAAAGATATCAAGGGCTTCCAGAATTGAGAGATGAAATTGCCAAATTCTACAAGCAGCGTTATAAAGTAAGTCTAAGTGGGCAAACTGAAGTCCTTCCATTACTGGGAAGCAAAGAAGGTATTATGCATATATCCATGGCCTTTTTAAATAAGGGCGATGAGGTACTAGTTCCAAACCCAGGATATCCAACGTATTCTGCGGTGACCAAACTTCTAGAAGCAAAACCTATAATGTACGACCTTGTGGAAGACAATCACTGGTTACCAGATTTCATTGCTTTAGAACGTTTAGATCTAAGTTAGGTAAAGATCATGTGGATCAATTATCCGCATATGCCAACAGGAGCCAACGCACCGAACAAATTTTACGATGAGGTTATTGCCTTTGGGAAGCGTCATAATATTCTAATAGTAAACGATAATCCATACAGTTTTGTTCTGAATGAAAAGCCAATCAGTATTATGCGCTATAACAATGCAAAAGCAAATTGTTTAGAACTTAACTCATTCAGCAAAACCTTTAATATGGCAGGCTGGCGAATTGGAATGTTGGTAGGAAGTTACGAACATCTTAGTGCGGTATTGAAGGTGAAAAGTAATATGGATTCCGGCATGTTTTATGGTGTTCAAAAAGGAGCTATTGAAGCCTTGAAATGTTCTGATATGTGGTATGTAAGTTTGAACAGTGTTTACGAACAAAGACGTGAGCTTATTTGGAAACTCGCTGAAGCACTGAATTGTACTTATGATGAATACGCCACAGGAATGTTTGTATGGGCCAAATTACCGCCACATATAAAATCGGAAGAGTTTTCAGATTTGGTATTGAAAGAGCACTCAATTTTTATTACACCTGGAACAGTATTTGGTAGTAATGGTGAGGGTTATGTGAGATTCTCTTTATGTGCAGCAGAAAAAGTAATTGAGGAAGCAATAGCAAGGGTTTAGGTTTATGAAGAATATTTATGTCATTGGAGTAGGATTAATTGGTGGGAGTTTTGCAGTAGATATTAAGAAGCTCAATTCTGAATGTACTATTTATGGTATCGATCATAATGAGGGCCATTTGAATGAAGCTCTAGAATTAGGGATCATCGATAAAAAAGCCAACTATGAAGATTTGGATCAAGCCGATCTCGTCATTATTGCTATCCCTGTGGACGCCACATTAGAAGTACTTCCGAAGGTGTTGGATAAAATTTCAGATGAAGCTATTGTATTTGATGCAGGTTCTACTAAAGAAGATATTTGCTTAGCGGTTAAAGATCACCCGAAACGACGAAATTATCTGGCGGCACATCCTATTGCTGGTACAGAACATTCTGGGCCAAAGGCAGCACATCAGGGCTTGTATAAAAACAAAACCAATATTATTTGCGAAGTCGAAGAGACGGCATTCAAACTTCAGGAAAAAGCATTGAAGTTGTTTTCGGATTTGGGGATGCGCATCCGCTATATGAATCCGAAGGCGCACGACAAGCATATTGCTTACGTGTCTCATTTATCACATATAAGTTCATTTATGCTAGGTAAAACAGTGATCGAAAAAGAGAAAAATGAGCGTGATATTTTTGATATGGCTGGCAGTGGATTTGAAAGTACAGTGCGTTTAGCAAAGAGTTCACCTGCCATGTGGACACCCATTTTTGAACAAAACAAAACCAATGTTATTGAAACACTAGATGAATACATCAATAACTTGAAACACTTTAAGGAGTTAATGGAAAATGGTGATTTTGAAGCGGTTTATAACGAGATGCAAACCACAAATCACATCAAAGATATATTGAACGGAATACAATAAAAAAATAGAAAAAGAAGATTAATAGTACTATGGAAAATAAAAAAGAATTAAGGAGTTGGCTGGATGCATTTAACCTGGAACATCCATTAGTTATTGCTGGGCCATGTAGTGCAGAGACTGAGCAACAAGTACTTCATATTGCACATCAATTAAAAGATAGTGACGCTACTGTTTTTAGAGCAGGTATCTGGAAACCAAGAACACGTCCTGGAAATTTCGAAGGTGTTGGCGCGCTAGGCTTAAAGTGGCTTCAGAAGGCGAAGGAAGAAACAGGGATGATGATCACTACGGAGGTTGCTAATCCAAATCATGTGGAGTTAGCACTTAAACACGATGTAGATATTCTTTGGATCGGCGCTAGAACAACTGTAAGTCCATTTATAGTTCAGGAGATAGCTGATGCCTTACGCGGAACTGATAAACCGGTATTAATTAAGAATCCTGTAAATCCAGATTTATCACTTTGGTTGGGTGCTGTGGAACGTTTTTATACGGCTGATGTTAAGAATCTCGGTGTGATTCACAGAGGATTTTCAACTTACGAAAAAACGCGTTACAGAAATAACCCGGAATGGCAATTAGCTGTAGACCTGCAAAATCGTTTTCCAGATTTACCATTGATCTTAGATCCTTCGCATATTGCTGGTCGTCGTGACATTATTTTCGATTTGAGTCAGACTGCTTTAGATCTTAATTACGATGGGTTAATGATAGAAACGCATCACGACCCGGATAATGCCTGGAGTGACGCTGCACAACAAATTACACCAGATACATTGATAAAGTATACCGAAGATTTGCGTATTCGTGAGGAAGTTGGTGAAGGAACAGAATTTAAGAATAAAATCAATACCTTAAGAACAAAGATCGATGTCATCGACCATCAGTTAATTGAAATTCTTGGCAAACGTATGCAAGTTGTGGAAGATATAGGTACACTTAAGAAAAAACACAATGTAGCAGTCTTACAAAATAAACGTTGGAATGAGATCTTAGGTAAAATGATTCTTGAAGGAGAAGAGAAAAACTTAAGTGAAGAGTTTATACTTAGAATGTTTAAGGCGATTCACCAAGAATCGATCAATCATCAGGAAGAAATTATCAATCATTAATATAGGCTCGCTTAGGCGAGCCTTTTTCGTTAAGGCATTTCACTCATCGAAATTGCTTGTTGACGCATTGCTCATTTTAACAATGCTTCATGAGTATTAGGTTTGGACTATTAACCAAAACCAACATTCATGAAGTCAATTACACTTTTCCTCTTATTATTTTGTTTATCCATACACGCGCAATCAGAAAATGAACAGATACTGGTGCGCTTAAAAGGTCGGGTTATAAACCTGGAAAATAATAAACCAATTAAACGTAAAATAGTTAAAGCGTCACGTAATCAGATTAATGTTAGTGCTTTCCGCCAAGATTTCGGTTGGTGGCGTGAAGAAACCAAAAAAACCGATCGTAAAGGGGAGTTTGAGATGTTTGTTCAAATAGAAAAAAATGACCCTGAATTATGGTTAGGTATTAATGATTATTCTCAAATAAACTTCATCAATTTAAAATTAGGAAATGATGAAGACCATCTAGAAATTGATTTAGGTGATATTTATCTTGTGCCATTTACAGCAAAGCAACAATCGTCAGTATCCAAAACAAAACGAAGATCGGAATTAACACTTGCTGAAATAGATGCTAAATTGCTAAAGAGTGAAAAGTATGGAATGACTAGAAATGAGCTCGAGGAATTTTCCACTTCTATGACTTTATGTAATCTATCAAGACGAAAGAGCTGTAATTATGCGTTTAATACCTATCATGTCTTGTCCTTTACCAAAGACTTGTCCAAAATTAAACCTCCTTTAGAAACAATAGAAATCAGGGGTACTGTATTAGGTGATTCTATTCCTTTATCTGCTGCAAATATTAGTATTAAGAATTCTAAGAAAGGAACAATTACTAATAGGGAAGGTCAGTTTAAACTAGAAGCTGTAAAGGGCGATATTTTATCAATTTCTTATGTTGGATATGAGGCAAAAGAAATACAGGTAGAAGAAGATGCTACACTTAAAGTTCACCTGAAAAACGCGGGTCAACTTCAGGGTATGGAAATCACAGGGTATTTGTCTAGCTCAAAAATAAGTTGTGCTTTTAGGTGTTTTGGAACGACTAAAGTCATTGAACCAACAAGGATAATTGAACAAAAAGATTTAGAAGATGAAATGGTAAAACTATTTCCTAATCCATCATCTTCTGGTATTTTTAATTTGAAATTATATGAGCACTATGATAATATTACTATATCAGTGGCTAATATTTCTGGACAGATCATTAAAAACATGAAATTCCAAAATTCAGGTGAGAAACTATCTGTTGATTTGTCGCAATATTCCCAAGGGATTTATATAATTAATATCATCGCAGATGGAGTACATCTTAGCCCAGTAAAAGCTGTAAGAAGTTAATATAAAAAAAGCTCGCGTCTGCGAGCTTTTCGAAATAGTATTTATATCTGAATTTATTTTCTGAACGTATAGCGTGTAATGAAAATACCTTTATTATCTCCTTTTCCACCAACACTTTCAACACCTGTATTGATAAAGGCTAATTCCCAACCTTCAGATATCATTGTATTGATCTTTGAAGTCATAATAGCATCGTTGGCTGCTATATTCTGAAAACGAATACCACCTAAGTTGTAAAAGTTTAAAAGTTTGGTTTCTTCATAGTCCTTAATACGAATGTCCCCTCTTTTTGATTTGTTCTTTTCATCTTTTTCTTTATCGCCAGATCTTGTTGTAGTGTATTCCTGAAAGTCTTTTACTTCATTTGCTGAGATCATTCTAGATCGACCAATTCCATTAGGAACAATTGATTCTACTACGGTTACAACTTTGTATTCGTATGCTGCAGTTGGCTTGTCCTCTTCAGAATTACCTTTGTTAATAAAAGAAAATGATACAAGTCCTACGGCGATTGCCGCGATAAATAAGAAATTTTTTTTCATAATTGTTGATTTAAGTTTTGTGTCCTTTAAAATAAAGACTTTTTGCCTAAATGTTGTTACTTTGTGTAATTAATTTAATGAATGACTGGAACAGTTTATAAATCTACCGGAAGTTGGTATACCGTCAAGACGATGAACGGTAAGTTTTATGAATGCAGAATTAAAGGCAGGTTTAGATTGGAAGGTATTAAAAGCACCAATCCTATTGCTGTTGGTGATAAAGTTCAGTTTGAATTAGAAACGAAGAATAACAAGGAAACAGGTGTGATTAATCGTATTGAAGAACGCATTAATTATATCGTTAGACGCTCCGTGAATCTGTCAAAGCAGACACACATTATTGCTGCAAATATCGATCAGGTTTTTTTATTAATCACAATTAATAATCCACCGACGTTTACCAGTTTTATAGATCGATTTTTGGTGACTGCCGAAGCCTATTCTGTTAATACAGTATTGCTCTTCAACAAGATAGACACTTATGATAAGGACACCTTGCTAGAAGTGAAATATTTGATGAATATGTACCGAAAAATTGGTTATGAGTGCATTGAGATTTCTGCAAAAACAGGTCAGAATATCGACAAGGTAAAAGCCTTAATGCTAAATAAGGTAAGCATGTTTTCGGGACATTCAGGTGTGGGGAAATCTACCTTAGTGAACGCAATAGAACCGTCATTAGATCTAAAAACTAAAGAGATATCTGAACAGCATATGCAGGGGCAGCACACCACAACATTTGCAGAGATGTTCGATCTAAGTTTCGATGCAAAGATTATCGATACACCTGGTATAAAAGGTTTTGGTGTTGTTGATATGGAGAAAGAAGAAGTAGGGGATTATTTTCCTGAGTTTTTTGCTCTAAAACAGGATTGTAAATTCAATAATTGTTTGCATTTGAAGGAACCTAAATGTGCGGTAAAACGCGCTCTGGAAAACGATGAGATCTCTTATTCGAGATACCGTAGTTATCTTCAAATTTTAGAAGGAGAAGAAGAGAATTATAGAACAGATAATTGGGATAATGCATGAGAGTAGTCATTCAAAGAGTATCTGAAGCATCAGTAGTAATAAATAATGAACGCGTTGCAGCAATAGAATGTGGTTTGCTGGTTTTGTTGGGTATCGAAAATGAAGATAGCTTGGATGATATTGACTGGCTCGGTAAAGAGATTACTAACCTCAGAATATTTCCAGATGAAAATGGCGTAATGAACAAATCTCTGTTAGATAATAAAGGCGATGTAATTGTGGTGAGCCAGTTCACCCTTCACGCCAGTACTAGAAAAGGAAATCGACCAAGCTACATAAAGGCAGCGAAACCTGATGTTTCTATACCATTGTATGAAAATTTCAAGGATAAACTACAATCAGAATTAGGTAAGCCCATTCAGTCGGGAGAATTTGGCGCAGATATGAAGGTACATCTTGTTAATGATGGACCGGTTACGATTATTATAGATTCAAAACAAAGAGAATAACTTATGAATATTGCAAACGCACAGAAAGACGTAGATAAGTGGATTAAGGAACATGGAGTGAGATACTTTAATGAGCTTACCAATATGGCTCAGCTTACCGAAGAAGTAGGTGAGGTCGCAAGAATTATTGCTCGACGCTATGGCGAACAAAGTGAAAAAGAAAGCGATAAGGACAAAGATCTAGGTGAGGAATTAGCCGATGTAGTTTTTGTGGTGCTTTGTTTGGCAAATCAGACTGGTATCGATCTTCAAGCGGCTTTTGATAGAAAAATGGACAAAAAAGCAAAACGAGATCACGATAGACACCATAATAACGATAAATTAAAGTAGATTTGCTACTTCGTTAATTACAAGAATCCGTGAATATTCACCTTCTAAGATCTGGTATTAAACCTAAGTCATCCCTTATTATTACGGGCTCAAAAAGTGAGTCTTATAGATTGCTATTGCTACAAGCATTGTATCCAAATATTGATATTGCTAATCTTTCAAATTCAGATGATTCAGTATTGATGCAAAGAGCCTTAGCCTATAAAGAGGATGTCATCGATATTCATCATGCTGGTACAGCTATGCGATTTTTAACAGCGTATTTTTCGATTCAGGAAGGACGAGAAATTGTACTTACCGGCTCGTCGAGGATGAAAGAACGACCTATAAAAATACTCGTGGATGCGTTAAAAGATCTTGGTGCTGATATTGAATATTTAGAAAATAAAGGTTTTCCACCTTTAAAAATAAAAGGAAAAAGACTTTCAGATTCAAAAGTCACTTTAAAAGCAAACGTGAGTAGCCAGTATATTTCTGCGTTATTATTGATTGCATCAAAATTAGAACATGGTTTAGAGTTAACCTTAGATGGCAAAATAACATCGGTACCATATATTGAGATGACATTAGACTTACTCAATCAGATTGGTATAGAAACCAATTTCGACGCCAATGTCATTAAAGTGAAGCCATTTTCTCAAAACTTGACATCTAAAACCATTATTGTGGAATCCGATTGGTCATCCGCATCATACTTCTATAGTATCGCTGCATTGAGTGATCTAAATACTGAAATTGCACTAACGACTTACAAAAAGAAATCGCTTCAAGGAGATTCGGTGTTGGCCAATATTTATGAAGCCTTTGGTGTAGAAACACATTTTGAAACCAATAGTATTAGACTAAGAAAATCTGCTATTGTAGACAATAAAGCCTCAATTAAGCTCGATTTGAGTAATGCACCTGATATTGCTCAAACCATCGCCGTAACGGCTTTTGGCCTGGGATTGGAGTGTGAGCTTACCGGATTACATACTTTAAAAATAAAGGAAACCGATCGCTTGGTAGCCTTGAAAACGGAATTAGAGAAACTTGGTGCAGAAGTCAATATTACCGATGCTTCACTTCACCTTCAAGTATCAAATTCCATAGATAGAGACGTTGCTATCGCTACCTACAATGATCATAGAATGGCTATGGCATTTGCACCACTAGGACTGAAAACCTCTTTAATTATTAATAATGCTGAAGTCGTTAGTAAATCCTATCCGCAATTTTGGGAGGATTTATCTTCGTTAGGCTTCCAATCAAAATAAACCCCTAATTACTTGACAAGGCCTGTTTTGAGATTGTATATTTGCAACTTCAAAAAATTAAACCACTGAACATGAAATTATCGCACTTCAATTTTGATCTTCCTGAAGAATTATTAGCAGAACATCCAGCAGAGCATAGAGATGAATCTCGTCTAATGGTTTTGGATAGAGCTAATCAAACTATCGAACATAAATTGTTTAAAGATGTTATTGATTATTTCGATGAAGGCGATGTAATGATCTTGAACAATACGAAAGTTTTTCCTGCAAGACTTTACGGAAATAAAGAGAAAACGGGTGCTCGAATTGAAGTGTTTCTTCTTCGTGAATTAAATCAGGATCAACGTCTATGGGACGTTCTAGTAGATCCTGCTCGTAAGATCAGAATTGGCAATAAACTTTATTTTGGTGAAGACGAAACATTGGTAGCGGAGGTTATCGATAATACCACATCAAGAGGGCGTACCTTACGCTTCCTTTATGACGGCTCGTATAATGACTTTAGAAGAAAATTAACGGAATTAGGTGAAACACCGTTACCGAAATATATTAAGCGCGATGTAGAGCCAGAAGATGAAGAACGCTATCAAACGATCTTTGCTAAAAACGAAGGTGCCGTTGCTGCACCAACGGCTGGTTTACACTTTTCAAAACACCTTTTAAAGCGTCTAGAAATTAAAGGTGTGGATATGGCAGAGGTGACATTACATGTTGGTTTAGGGACTTTCAATCCAGTTGAGGTTGAAGACCTTTCAAAGCATAAAATGGATAGTGAAGAGATTGTCATCACCGAGCGTGCTGCCGAAATTGTGAATAGAGGAATTAATAATAAGAAACGTGTTTGTGCCGTAGGAACTACATCTATGCGAACTATTGAAAGTTCAGTATCGTCTAGTGGTCGTCTGAATCCATTTGAAGGTTGGACAAACAAGTTCATTTTTCCACCATATGATTTTAGCATTGCTAACTGCATGATCACTAATTTCCATACACCAAAATCTACTTTATTAATGATGATTTCTGCATTTGCAGGTCATGATTTTGTAAAGCAGGCGTATGAGGAAGCTGTTAAAGAAAAATACAGATTCTATTCTTATGGTGATGCTATGTTGATTATATAATTCAAAATCAAACCATATATAAGCCTCTGAATAATCACCTTCAGAGGCTTTTTTATTTAGTAGAACATATCATTTAAGTACTTTTGCACCCAATGGAGGTTAAAAAGAAAGACATAAGAGCACTTACGAAAGATCAGTTGCGAGATTTCTTTGTAAAGCATGGCGATAAAGCTTTCAGAGGAAATCAGGTTTATGAGTGGTTATGGCAAAAATCGGCACATAGTTTCGAGGATATGACCAATATTTCTCTAAAAACACGAGATATGCTGAAAGACAATTTCGTGATTAATCATATCAAAGTCGACCAGATGCAACGTAGTTCTGACGGCACTATTAAAAATGCGGTACGCCTTCATGACGATCTTGTGGTTGAATCGGTTTTAATTCCTACACCGTCACGCACAACAGCATGTGTATCATCGCAAGTAGGTTGTAGTCTCGATTGCAAATTTTGTGCTACAGCAAGATTGAAACGAATGCGAAATCTTAATCCTGATGAAATATACGATCAGGTGGTTGCAATTGATAATGAAAGCAGATTGTACTATGGTAGACCTTTGAGTAATATTGTTTTTATGGGAATGGGTGAACCACTCATGAATTACAATAACGTTCTTAAAGCGATCGATAAAATAACTTCGCCTGAAGGCTTAGGGATGTCACCAAAGCGTATTGTGGTTTCAACATCAGGAGTTCCAAAGATGATTAAGAAAATGGCAGATGATGGTGTTAAGTTTAAACTTGCAGTATCGTTACATTCGGCGATCGACGAGGTACGTACATCAATTATGCCTTTTAACGCTACATTTCCATTATCCGATTTAAGAGAAGCATTGCAATATTGGTTTTCAAAAACAAAGAATAGGATTACTTATGAATATGTCGTTTGGGACGGCATTAATGATAAGCGTAAGGACGTAGACGCACTTGTAAACTTCTGCAAGTTTGCACCGAGTAAGGTAAATCTCATCGAATACAACCCTATAGATGATGGCGAATTTCAACAAGCCGATTCTAAAGCTATAGATATGTATGTAAAGATTCTTGAGGCCAATAATATAACGGTTACAGTAAGACGAAGCCGCGGAAAGGATATTGATGCTGCTTGTGGGCAATTGGCTAATAAGACCTAATAAAAAATGCTGTCTTGGTTTCAAGACAGCATCAATAAGTTTCTTATTGTAACAATTTTTACTTTATAAAACGACTTTCTTTCTGATTACAGCATCTGAATTTACATCGCTAAGTTGTAAAATGTAAACTCCAGTTGATAATGAATTCGCTTCGATTGTGTAAATGCTGTCGTCGATAATGCCATTCATTACAGACTTCCCAGTCATATCGATTAGATTATATTCAGCATTATTAGTAAGATTAGAGATCGCAATGGTCTTGTTAAGCGCAGTAATATTTATATCTGATAATTGATTGTCTTCAATACTCAAAGTTTGTCCTGCGTTTATAGCTTGTCCAGGTACACTGTTATAGGCATAATCCTTTATGATTATAGTAGCTCCAGTCGCGGCAACCTGAATTCTAACCCAACCATAATGCGTATTTCCACCAACATCAAAATGAACACCTACATAACCATCTGCACCACTGCAGAATTGACTTCCAGAATATGCACAAGAACTGTAATTAAAATCACCACGCTGATTTCCAAATGTTCCGTTAGTAGCATCAATAGCTGTTCCTAATGTTAAGTTAGAAGGGTAGGCATATGGTCCTGATGTAAATCCAACAAATAAATTTGTATTGTAGCCAGGTGCCATAGAACTTGAAGCTGGAAAAACAAATGCAAACTGAGTTGTTGTACTCACGCCAAATAATATGTCTCCAGTTGTGTCATTATCAATATCTATAGCAACTCGTGCATTTGCAGCATCTACTGTTTCATCAGCAATATCTGTGTAAATAATCTGCCCATTTGCATTGGCCGTACCAAGAATAGCAGCAGAAAAGGCGCCATATTTTAAAAGTTGCTCGGATAGTTTTTTAGGAGTAGTTTTTTTCATGTATTTTAGTTTTTGAATGATTAATTAGCCCATGAACCCTCAAGTTATTGATTAATTTCGAGTAAGACAAATTTCCAATATGAAAAATGAATCTTTAAATTCTGATAATAAACTGGTTATAGAACTTTCGGAAATACCAATTTCCAGTAATTTAGGACTGTTAGCCTATGGTGATATTGCTTTTGAAGCATGGCGAAAGAAGAAGAAAGAAAAAGGAATGATGGATCATATAGAAGATTTCAATGTCGAAGAATAAACTACTGCTAATAGGCTGGGATGCTGCCGATTGGAAGATCATCTGGCCTCTGATTCATCAGGGTAAAATGCCTTCTCTTCAAGGGTTAATTCAGAATGGTGTGTATGGAAATATGAGCACCATGAACCCACCGTATTCCCCTATGCTTTGGACTAGTGCTGTAACGGGCAAAACACCAGATAAACATGGGGTTTTAGGATTTATAGAGGTATTGGAGGACAATAGCGCGGTACGACCTGTAACATCACTGTCGAGAAATACCAGGGCTATTTGGAATATTTTTCATAATCAAGAAATGAAAAGTAACCTTGTAGGCTGGTGGCCAAGCTATCCTGTAGAACCCATTAATGGTGTAATTATTTCAGATAAGTTTCAAAAAGTTTCTCCAGATCCAACAAAGAAAAATCCAATTGAAAAAGGTACAATTCACCCAGAATCGGCTGTTGATGACTTCAAGCATCTTAGAATGTACGCCCATGAGCTCACCAAGGAGCATATTTTACCTTTTATTCCGCTGGCGGAAAAGGTAGATCAGGAGAAAAATAAGGGATTAACACCAGCAGGTAAGATTATTTCCGAAAATGTATCTGTTCACAATGCTGCAACAAGATTACTACGCACTTCTGATTGGGATTTTATGGCGGTTTATTACGATCTTATAGATCATTTTTGTCACGCCTACATGAAGTTCTATCCCCCAAAACTGAAAGAAATAAACCAGGAACAATACGAAATATATAAGGATGCCATCGAGGGAGCTTATCGTTTTCAAGATATGATGCTAGGTCGTACTCTTGAACTAATCGATGAGAACACAACAGTTATTGTGATGTCCGACCATGGTTATGAATCAGGAAACAAGAGATTAGTGAAGCTACCTAAAGTCCAAGCTGCGGCGGCGATGGATCATCGTCAATTTGGAATGTTTGTGGCTAAAGGTCCTAATATTAAAAGGAACGAGAAGATCTATGGATTAGGTCTTATTGATATTGCTCCGACAATCTTGCATCATTTTGATTTACCCGTTGGAAAAGATATGGATGGAAGAGTAGCAGTAGATATATTTCAAAAACAAAAAGAAATAAAATTTATTGATAGTTGGGATGAAATGGAAGGTGATTTTGGTGAGATCGATAAAAGACATAAAATAGATACGTTTTCAGATTATGAAACCATTGACCAACTCGTTGAACTCGGTTATATAGAAAAACCAAGTGACACTGTTGAAGAAGCAGTGCGTAAAACGAAGTGTGACCTCAAACATAATTTAGCAAGGGTTTATTTAGGAAAGAAAGATTATTTGAGTGCGAGAGCTTTACTTCTTAAATTAATTGAAGAAAAAGAACCTATTGATGTTAGCCAGTATTATATGGATTTGGTAACGATCAGTGTTGAGCAAAAACAATATGACCTTGCAGATTCATATTTAAAGACTCTGAAAAAACTGAAGACAGAGGTCAAGTATGCTACGTTTTTCGCTGAATCATCAATTTTGTTAGGTAAAGGTAAGCCTCTTAAAGCCTTAGAGGTATTACAAGAAGCCCAACAGGCTGGTAGAATGAACAACGCTGAACTTTGGTTCAAAATTGGCATTATATATTTTAGAACAGGTGATTTCGATAATGCCCAAGATGCTTATGAAAAAGCAATTGACATCGAACCTGATAAAGCTAAATTTCATGCTGCCTTAGCTGAAAATTTTATTGAACTTAAAAACTATGAAGAGGCAGTTGAATCTGCATTAACAAGTATTGAATTAGTTAAGTTTTATCCAAAAGCACATTATGTTCTTGGACGAGCGTTGGAAAAACTTGGAGATTTTGAAAATGCCAAATTGGCTCTTGAAACAGCATCAAAATTAACGCCGAAGACTTTCCATCAAGCGGAGCATGCTATAGAAAATGTAAATGATAAACTTCAATATAAAGATAAATCATCCTTTAGTTTCAAGGAAGATCAAATTGTTTTGGTCTCAGGATTACCGCGTTCTGGCACGTCACTCATGATGCAGATGTTAGATAGTGGAGGTTTGGATATTCTAACCGATAACAATAGAAAAGCAGATATCTCAAACCCAAAGGGCTACTACGAATATGACCCTGTTATGTCGATTCATAAAGACAATAGCTGGCTGGAAAATGCGAAGAATAAATCTGTAAAAATAGTCGCACCATTACTTAAATATTTAGATACCCAATACCGTTATAAAATAATCTTTATGCGAAGAGATTTAACCGAAGTCGTAAAATCTCAACAGACCATGATTGGAAAAGACACAGAAGTTTTGCCACTTAAACTCTTTGATGCGTATAAAAAACAACTAAATCAGGTCGACGTTTGGAAAGAAAAAGAGCCAGGAGTTGAACTGATTTACGTGAATTATAAAGATTTAGTAAAAGAGCCACACGAAATAGTCACTAAGATCGAAGACTTTATCGGAAAGGAATTGAACAAAACTAGCATGGTATCTTGTATTGACGAAAAGCTATACAGAAACAGAGTATAATCACTATTTATAGTTTTTGAATTCAATTTATTAGGTATTTTTGCCATTATACGTATAGCAAAAGTTGAAAGTAACAGAACAGATAAAACAGCCGATCGATTATGAGATGGAACTTTTTGAACAAAAGTTTCAATTGGCTATGGCGAGTAAGGTTGCCCTTCTTAATAGAATTACGCACTACATTGTTAATCGAAAGGGAAAACAAATGCGCCCAATGTTTGTCTTTCTTGTTGCGAAAATGCTGAACAATGGCGAAGTAATCGATCGTACATATCGTGGAGCTTCTGTGATTGAGCTGATTCATACCGCCACATTAGTCCACGATGATGTGGTAGATGACAGTAATAGAAGACGAGGTTTCTTTTCAATTAATGCCCTTTGGAAGAATAAAATTGCTGTTCTTATTGGGGATTATCTCTTATCGAAAGGTTTATTACTTTCAATTGACAATAACGATTTCGATCTGCTTAAAATAATTTCTGTCGCCGTACGCGAAATGAGCGAAGGCGAATTACTTCAAATTGAAAAGGCTAGACAACTCGATATCACCGAACAAGTTTATTACGATATCATTCGTCAAAAAACGGCAACGCTTATTGCTGCTTGTTGCAGCTTAGGAGCTGCATCCGTAAAACCCAATACACCCGAAGTTGAAAACATGCGAAGATTTGGTGAACTTATCGGTATGGCATTTCAAATTAAGGATGACTTGTTCGACTATGGAGAAGAAAAAATTGGCAAACCGACAGGGATCGATATCAAGGAGCAGAAAATGACATTACCATTGATTTATGTGTTGAATAATTGTTCTAAAAAAGAAAAATCCTGGCTCATTAATTCTGTAAAAAATTATAATAAAGACAAGAAGCGCGTTAAAGAAGTAATCGAGTTTGTAAAGTCTAATGGTGGATTGGATTATGCGATTTCCAAAATGAAAGCTTTTCAGGCAGAAGCACTAAGTTTATTAGATAGATACCCCAATTCTCCCTATAAATCTTCTCTAAAGTTAATGGTTGATTATGTAATTGATAGAAAAAAATAAACTTTAACTGTCACTATTTCAATAACTTATATTTTATTTGAATTTTTTTATTGGTTTCAGACAACCATTAGTACAACTTTTGCGTCTTTATCAATAGAAGTGCAACCGTAACCAGCAAATGAAAGTTATACAACTTCATAAAAACGAAGCAAAACTTATACAAAGAGCAGCGAAAAATAATCGCGAAGCACAACATGTATTATACGAATTACATGCGCCGAAGATGTTAAGTATCTGTAGGTATTACATCAAAGATGTACATCAGGCGGAAGAAGTTATGCTTAATGGCTTTTTCAAAGTCTTTAAATACTTGAAGACTTTTAAAAATGAAGGGAGTTTTGAAGGTTGGATTAGACGAATCATGGTTCGGGAAGCCATTTCATATCTAAGGCAAAAGAAGGCAATAGAGTTCCCTACCGAGGATGATTATTTGGAGCACGATTATGGTAATAACATCAAATCGAATATAGAAGTTGCAGAGATACAGCAACTCATAGATAGTTTACCAGAAGGATATAAAATGGTATTTGTAATGTATGCCATAGAGGGTTACAAACACCATGAAATTGCAGATTTATTGAATATCTCTGAAGGGACTTCAAAATCGCAATTGTTTAAAGCACGACAAATGCTACAGAAAAAAATTAA
>JAAUYM010100101.1_pt1 | contig 15975 bp, 12 predicted proteins | sample 7278001 | NCBI WGS metagenome assembly JAAUYM01 (sample SAMN14350224, study PRJNA611818) | marine sediment metagenome | isolation source: surface marine sediment (1.8m) | place: French Polynesia: Moorea | collected 2018-08
ATACTAAATATGGCAGGTTTTTTTTATCTTACTGTAGTGTAATACTTTTGTGTAATGTCTTCTATTTGGCAAGCTACTATTTCACTCTTTTTGAGCTTGGCCAAAATTTGACGTGATTTTTTCTGCTATTTTAGGTCCCCTCTCTCGCTATTTTGAAAAAAATCATCTGGTCACACTGCTGCCATTCCTGCCCTCTTGAAAAAAAAGACGTGAAAATAATGTGGGATAGCATACAAGAATAATTTCACAGTTAGACGTTTTTCTTATAGCAGTGAAAATAAGGCATTCCGTACAGTGGGCTCACATCTCTGGCTGAGATGCCTTTTTTGTTTTTGTTTTGCAAAAGCATCGCGGGTTGCGGTCGATTTTCTTGTTCTTGTCGTCATCGTCGCCTCAATTAGCTCCACGAAAGCTCCATTACTTTTTGTCTAAAAATGCGAGCCATTTGCGATGTGTTTTACTCTTAAAGCTTGTTTCCGCACTAGTTGTCCTTGAAGCAATTCTGCTTCCTTCCGTTCTCCTTCAAAAAATGGAAGTTTGAGAGGATGCACCATTCTGTTATATATTTTTTTTTACTTTTTTTCTTCCGTTCCTCTCCCTTCGAAATTAAAAGATGAAAGCGACACCCACGCCTCCCTCTCCCCTGCAATTCAAACTTTGTCCCAAAGTGACAAGAGAAGAAGGAGGACGGAGTTTCTCATCTTCAGCTTTAGTTTTTTTTCTTAAAAGGTCGATTTTTTTTTGTCGACTTGTCTTCTTTGAGTAGCGGCGCAAAATGCATTTTGTAAAGTGATTAAATTTCAAGTGAAAGAATGCACGAAATTTCGACCAGCTAATGCAATAATAATGGGGGCGAGGGTGGGGAGAAATAAAACGCTTGCATTTCCGTACGAATGCATGTGGTACAGTCGAACTCGGTTAACTGGAAAATGTTCTAGAATTTACTATGTGTTGTACGTAGCTACATACTAGTAGAGCCATGATTGGGAAAACTGGTTCGTCTCCCGACCTATCACTACTATCCTAGTTCGACTGTACCATATGGCAGGCACACTTTCAGAAACAACTAAAAGGTGATGTTGCCACCACCACCACCTACTACGTATGCTTAGTCAACAATGGATTGTGCAGCCACCGTTTATATACACGTGGGGACAGGAAGCCTTTTGGGCAAGTACTACGTAAGTGGGTGCGAACAAAGAAATTATTCAGGAAAAAATTGATCCTTATCAACGCCCACTCTTCTCTCCCTCTTCCACTTTAGTAGGTACTTTTAAGGACTATGGAGAATATGAGCAATGACATAGCAATTGGACTCCAAGCACCTTTGCTTGATTGATCGAATAAGGAAATGCGGCTGTCCTGATATTCTTTTAGGTAAATGACTCATGGCTGCAAGACAGGCACGTAATCTGCACCTGGCACGCAGTGGAGAAAAGCTAGGATAAATGTATTTTTTTTACAGAGATTTTCAACCTTTTTAATTGATGGGCCAAGGGTTGGCAACCGCTGATGGATAGTACCGTCCGTACAAGTATAAGACATCCCACCGTAAAGAAAGAAAAAAAATATCTCCCTGCTATCTCTCTCCCGTTCGGACTTCCCGTCTCCATCTTCGTTCTCTTCCTGAGTCAGCCCTGACCTGGACTTGGTCTCAGACGCAAACTGGGTTGCCGCATTTTTCCCTTGACAGGACAAGGCGGAAGCTGACGGAAGATGGACTTTTTTTTACCGCTAGCATCACGCCGCGGCTGTTGTTGTTGTTATTGTTGTTGTTGCTATTCAGCCGTGACTTCCCCCCCAATTCTGACAGGGTGCCTAAAAGAGAAATGGGTGGGGTGCAAGCAACACGGTGCAAAACCATACGTTTTTATTGATGTACTATGTGTGTTTCTATCAAACTGTAATACGGAAGTTTTTGGCCTACTCCTATAGTTGTACCTACTTATTTTTGCTACAATATTGACGTAGGAATAAAATCGCCTTTACTTCACTTAACATCAACCTCGATAACAAAGGACGAAAATGGCTGTTTTCTTCAGCCCAGGCAAGTCCATCCTTTTCAACTCACACGCCCTCCCTCCTCCATTCCTCTTCCCTCCCTCTTTTCAACCTGCCAAAAAACCGAGATTTTTTGTGCCACCCGCAGCAAATCGTGAGCTCCCATATAGTAAAAGAGAAAGAGAGAGATGGTTAGATAACGCTGCCCCCAGGCACATATTCTGAAGATGAGGAGGAAGAGAGGGCTCTTTCTTTCTTCCAAGTGCTGTATCAGCGCCTTGCTCATCTCACTCTCCTCACACCTTAGCACACACGTGAGAAAAAATGGAAATGCACTTTATAACTAAATGTTCTACTCTTGATAATACTGCAATATCGGATACATACTACAATGGCACTGACAAGCAGAGATGTGAGGCCTGCTGGCGACTCCACTTGGGAGTCTTGTGATGGTCTTGTTTCACATCAGAAAGAAAGGAGACTTCAGGTGGGCGTGGCCAGGGCAATCTGTATCCGCAAGACAAAGAAATGTCTCTCTAGTTACTAGACGATGTGACAAAGTTCCACTTCCTGCTCACTCAAGTAGCGTGGTATTCCTCGTTATGTGTCAGAGTCTCTCTCACTTAGGTATTATACGAAGGTAATTAATCACCACGGAGACATCGACGAAGCCATTCTACCTAGTATAGTACAGTACAGCAAATGACATTAGTGCTTCTCCTAACATAGTACTACTGTACTACCAGTACAGTAGAACTTGGATATAATGATTTGGCCAGTCGGCAGCAAACAGTTTACTAGTGTGCTGAAGTACGTACTGTAGTATGCAAATTCTCTACATTAATGATAAATTTACAACACTGAAGAAGTTCACTGTATTGAAGTTCACTATATCGAGGTTCCACTGTAATGTGAGGCCGTAGGATTACATCAACATGTGCTTCCCCCCCAAATGCCACTAGTGCACACTGCTAGTAGCAGGTATAGGACACCGAGGACTGACAAAACGATTTGCTCCATCTTTTTAGCCGAATGGGAAAAAGATTTCCCGTTTTTGAGTCCCCCTTTTGAGAGGGTGGGTGGATGGGTTAAGGAAGAAAAACGAAAGAAAGATTCGCCAACAAAAGAGCCTTATTGGAAAAAAAAAGTTGACGAAAAAGAGAAGAGGAAGAGGGAGGGGGGGGTTGGATTTGAGACAGAGGCAGTGCAAGAAAAAGTGGGGAAACCGAAGTGAGAAGCCCAATTTGATATCTGGAATTTTTTTCTCCCTTTTCTTCGTCTTCTAAGCGAAAGTTGAAGCGAAGCTGTTCAACCTTGGAGGAGAGAAGTGCAGATACGTATCTTTACAATTAAAGATTTTATCCGACAAGACGTACCCTTTATCTCGTCGGGCCATATCTGACGTATTTCAAACATTATAACTTGCATAATACTTGGTAATAACTTATCTTCTTTCTCACACGCATAAGACATTAATGGACGAACGAAACAACTTTACTTTGTGGAGAAGGAAAAAACTTGTAGAGTTGACACGTATGGCAGTAAAAAACGCTTACTTGCCTAGGTTATAATAACTTGGCTAGATCAAAATGATAACGAATTTATCGTGACGGCTGTCTGGTTGAGGAAAATGACTCGAAAATATATTGATTTTTTTTGCATCTCTGCACAATTCACCTTCTCTCAACAAAGAGGGGACAGAGCTAGGACAGGACTGATAGACTTTTTTTTTGAGCTGAAGAGAGAGAGCCATCACTTTTTTGTTACAGAAAGGGAGCGAGAAACCATAGACAACGCTTCCGGTTGATCATCCAACAAGCAAAAATAATTTGAACCAAATAAGCGAAACCAAAGCACGGCTTCACACTGTGTCCACGGTCGCCTCCTAAAACTTGAGTGGCGGTTTCTACCCCTTTGTTACACTGACTATAGCGAGGGAGGGTCAGTGCAAAAAAAAAAAAGAGAATCGGTCTTGGATGGTATGCAAATGTTATTCGCAGCCGACTGAGGAAGGAGGATCAAAGAGAGAAAAGAAAAAAAGAAAAAGGAAGGCTTCCAAATTTCTCTTATCCTGATTTAACGAGGGTGGGAAACCTCTTTTTTGTCTTCATTCTCATTGGTGGAGGAGAGAAACGGGTTTTTCTCCCCTTAAGCTCCTCTTCTCAGTTTAGACACAGGACCAATAAATTCGACTTTGTCCTTCCTAATTCCACCCCGCATTTAAGGTATTCGAATATGCTTGTGCGGAGGGGAGGGGGGAGGCGGGGGGAAAGAAGGGGGCCGGAGGAAGAGAGAAGAGAGAGCGAAAGATTCAAGTGACCTCAAAAAGCGGTTGGTTTTGACAGCCTCGCAGCCTCGTTATCTCTCCCTCTTCCTCTTCCTCCGTGCTATGGTCGTAGTATGTAGTCATATGGTGAGGGTTGCTGGGGGGATCGTCGATCGCATCATGGGTTCTTTGCGGCCCTATGTGGCCATATACCGGTAGGGCCCCCGACCCCGACCTCAAGACGCTTGGAGTGTGACGACCCTCCCCTTCTCACTCTCTTCGGGCCTAATTTGTCCAAAAATTTGTCAAAACTCGAAAGTCACTTCCTGTCTCGCACTGACAAAAAGAACCCGCCGAGTCGGATATGTGGCCCCGCGGGTCGCAGTGTTTCACGGGTACCTTCCATCCAACGGCTTTTTTTTCTCTAGAAGGAGACGGCTCCGGTCACCCCACGTGATGATGATAATGAAGCTTTCGCCCCATAACAAGTTGAGAGTTCGAAGAAGCAGAAAGAAACGGCTGTGGAGAGACGCTAATTGGTACATGAGAAGAAATTCCGTCTAAATTGCCAAAAAAAACCGCCATTCTCAAAGGTTATTTGACACTGTACAGTACAGTAGGATGCACTTGCCGGTTACTGTCAAAATTTGGAGGACGCTATTTTGCTGTTTGACAAAAAAGCTTTGAGGGAACAGCAATACGTACGTAGATCTTTAAATCTGGCTGTTTTGGGTCTATTTTAGCTTGGCACTCACCTTTTGGCAACACTGCTCAAGACAGGTCGAGTTCTTCAAGGAGAGGAGGCAGCGAGAGTTTCTCAAGGACGAACTTTTTTTTTGCTTTGTGTCCAATATGGACGTGTCGGGTGTCTGACCGCGCAAACATGGCAGATTGCATCATCCTCTCTCCTCCTTCCCACTCAAGGTTCATCCTCCTCGTCTGCAGTCGCTACTTTCTCTCCCTTCTTTCTCCTGTCCTTGCAATAGAAGATTAGCGGGCTCCTGTTTCCGGCCCTCCCCCTCCTCCTGTTTTTTCAAACGGGAGACGGGAAGGAGGAGGGAAAAGAGGGGATGGGGCCGTTACACAAAGTGTCCCAGAAATGTGTGCACAACTAACAAATCAACATTTTCAGAAGTCAGAGACGTTCAAGGTTTGTACATACATACGTAGCTGTTTTGATTAGGTAGACTAAACGCACGGAAAGATGCACGATTACAAATGTTTTCATTCGGACTCTTTTCGTGTCAAAAAATAAGCCTCTGGATCTAATCTCACTATTATAAACCAATGATTCTGATAACAACATCTTTGTGTACGGGAAACCGGACGTCCTGCTATACTGTACCTACATTCATCCTAATGTACAGGTACATTCTCGAAAGCAGGCCTTCTTTCCCCTTCCCTTTCCGCCCCACAAAGCTCCCGAAATTTGTCACCCCGCACACATTTACAGCATCAAAACCGAATCTCAAGGGAGCTCTTGCGGCCTGAGTGAGTGGAGAAGAGTTAAATGGAGGGAGGGAAGGAGGGAGAAAGGAAGGAAGGCTGGGTTGGCACCGACGCAGCCGCAGCGCAGACAAGAATTTCCACTCAATCCACGCACCAAACGCCCTATCACCGAAATCCTCTCTCCTCTCCCCTTTCACAGACACTTTCCCCCATAGACAAAGCCAGGGCAGAACGGGAGGAGAGCGCGTAGATAATTTTGCTGGCCATGCGTGCGTAGGGATGTGACGGAGCTTGAGTGCAAGTTGAGAAAGAGCAAGAAGTTCTACTAGATAAACGCAAGGTTCTCCTTGAAAGAGTTGCCTCAAAGTAGGCAGATGGATGCAAGCTTTTCAGAGAAGGGACTGGATTGTCCACATCCATTTGCAGGAAAATAGCCAGAAGAGGTTCTTTCGCAGTGTGGTAGACATAATTTTTCATCTTGTTTGGAGTGCACGGCATTGCTTTGGATAAAACATGCTACTACCAGTGCACAGTAGTACTTTGTGCAACTGCATTTCACGGCATTTTAGTGCACCACAGTCTGCTAATTTACTACAACATTTTTTAGACAGATTTGCTTGCGCAGCCCAGTAAACTATAATTTTTGACTAATTTTTGCATTCATGCCTTCTTCAGGTAAAGTAAGATGGTGGACTTTTCTCCTGAAGAGCGGGTCTCTGAAAAAATTTTCCCAGCCGCCGATTTCTCTTGATGCCTCTTTGCCGCGTCGGCGGTGGAGGCGGCGGCGGCGGCTGTGACTATGGCGGCGGCGGCGGCGGCGGCGGTCGTGGCGTCGACGACGACAAAGAGGGCGCTGCTGGCGGCGATCCTCATCCTCGTCCTCATCGACAACGAGTCCTGGTACAGTCGAACCTGCTTATATGACCACTTTTGAGACCAGAACAAACCGTTCTTATAACCGGAGTGTTCTTACGTCCCAAGCATTCTGCTCGTTAAGAAACTGTACTTATTATTATCCTATAATTAGGGTAAGGTGTTCGTATAAGACGAGTTCACTGTAACAACAAAAGAGTAACAAGAGCAACATGCATCTGTTGCGTGTACTACATGTACATACTAGACCGCGATATGACGGCTTTCTTCTTGTCATTCCTTACCCCTTTCAGCGCAAACCGCGCGGGCAAGGCCTCCCGTCCTCGGCCCCCGACGCCGCGGCCGCACAGCAGCAGCAACCAGTCCAAGGCCGCCAACATCTCGCAGTCGGCCAAGAACGTCACCTTCCTCCTCGACAACCTGCTCAAAGACTACGACAACAGCCTCAGGCCGGACATGGGCGGTAGGAAGATGAGAGAGAGAGAGAGAGATACCCGACGGGACTTACTCAAGATAAAGGGTCACATATTCGGGAGCAAACCTTGGGGTGAAATTACGTTTCCTAATGTTGAAATGTGTTTTTAATGTGTTGTAAATGACATGTTTCTTAACAATTAAAGGCATGTTTATGGTTCAGATTTTTTAGCAGTTGAAACAAAATCTGCTGATTCCAGCCTGGAATCAGCAGATGTTATGCTGCCAACAATTTCATGATTCATAAAGTTTAAGTAGCGAAATAAAGGAACGCATAGGTATTTTCTTCCATGAAAGTGACCCAGTGTCCCGTCGGGTAAGAACCCGCATTTATGGCGTGCAGAACGCCTTCTATGAAATTTGTGGTTGTCTACCTTCGATCTCAGGGAAGCCCCTCCTGGTGGAGGTCAACATGCAAGTGAGGAGCATGGGGCCCATCTCCGAAATAGACATGGTGAGGCAGAAATCCTCCCTACAAAATCTATTTCTCCTTCTCAATCCTCCTTTTGTGTATCCCCTGCCCCTCCCCTCCTTCCCTCCCTCCCCCTTCCGCCGCCGCCGCCTCCTTGAGAAACGACACGCAACGATAATTTATGGGTTTAGCCCTCCTCCCACACACGAGGGAAGGGGGTGGAGGAGAAGGTTAAAGATACAAGAAAGGAGGTAGAAAGAGTCAAAGTTCACGAGCTTTCAAATCTGTGTCTTGGAAAGCCAGGAAGAGGGGAGAGGGAGAGGGAGAAGGAGAAGAGAGAAGGTAAAAACAAATCCTACGATTTACGATGGAGGAAGGAGAGAGTCTCAGCTCCGTTCTCCCCCTTCTTCCCTTGTCTTCATACCGTGTACCTACTATGTAGTATACCATTTAAAGTGGCGCTTCTCCCTTAATGACAATTTAGATGAGTTTCAGTAGCTTCACTTTAGTGAAGAGAGATTTCCCTGTATTTTTCCAATCAATGATGGTTTTGCAAAGCAAAAAAACATACCACTGACAGCCAAAGACCTTATAGGTAGTGTTTGTACTTCCACAAGAGAAGGAGGGAGGAAGAAGGAAAAAAAATATTTTTCCAAGCACGATCGTTTTTACGCCAACATTGGTTCTAAAATCACGAATTAAAACATTCCTTCCACGCAGAGCTACTCGATGGACTGCTACTTCCGCCAGTCGTGGGTCGACCGGCGGCTGGCATTCTCGGGGCAGAAGAACCTCGCGCTCTCCATTGAGATGCTGCGGAAGATATGGTACTGTACATGTACAGTGTTTGTTTTTGTTGACATCTACCTAATTTTCTAACGGCTTAGCTTTTACCACCATTGACGGCGGATTTTTGGATGTTTCAGGAAGCCGGACACGTACATCTACAACGGTCGCAAGTCCTACCTGCACACAATCACCACGCCCAACAAGTTCGTCAGGCTGTTCCCCAACGGGAGGGTGCTCTACTCGCAGAGGTAAGAATTAGAGACAGAGAGAGAGAGAAGGAGGTGCTCTCGAGCCATTAGGACAAGAAAAGGACATTTTTAGTGTACTGTACACGGTACCAGCACGGTCGAACTCGGATAATCGGTCGGCAGGTCGGAAGGCGGGCAACTTTCTCTAATTTTTCCGGTACCTAAAATTCTGTTTACTAGAAAATTTCCCGGTTAGGTTAGGTTTTCTCTTAAATCGGTAGATCCTATTAACCGAGTTTGACTGTACTACCAGTCGTTATCAGAGAAATCGTGGAGGTGGTCTCTTCTTCCGATCCTCCGTTTCGCTTGGTCCCCTCTGAATGGACGTTCACGCGGAGACCACCTTCCCTCCCCCCTCTTTCTCCCTCTCTCCCCCCCCTCTCTCTCTCCACATCCGAAAGGCAAAATTAATCATCCGCATCCTGCATAGGAAGGAGAGAGGAGGGAGACATCCGTAGCGTTGGGTGTGTGGTTGGGGTGGGGGGTGGGTGGGGGGCAGTCGGGATGTTGACCGACCGCAAATAGTCGGCTCAATTCTTCTTAATCGACTGGATTTCTTAGGTTGGAGTTAAGTGAAATGGGGAAATTTTTCAAAACTTAGGGAAAAAAAGAAAGATGGTTTTGCACCTCCATTTAGCCTTCATAAAGCTAAAAGTTAAAGACTGCAACAATACATACATACACTACAATGGAAGTTCAACGTCAGTTTTGCGACACGACTTGGACGCAAATCCTTACTGAAATGTTTGTCCAAAAGTTGGTTCAACCGATCGACTAAGGTAAATTCCTCAGTCATGGTACTACTTACACACATTCCTAGTTCACAGTGTCGGATGCGAGGGAGAGAAAGAGAGAGAGGGAGACAGAGAGAGAGCACTCCACTCCAGGAAAAACAGACAAAGGCGAGTTAATGTCTGTGTCCATCTCGTCTCTCTTTCCGCACCCACAATGGCCGTACTACGTACTAGTATGTGTGTTTGCAGCTGCCTACAACTTTCTGGGCAACCGCTTTTCGCGTCCAAAGATCTCACACTCACGCGCGTGTACAGCTACTCCATAGTTTGCTCCTGCTTCTAGCTTAAATGTGCCTCGAATGGCAAACTTGATGAGTTGCGTTGCCCAGGGACTTTTGACACTGTATGTGTTCCACTCGGGCCTTATTTTCGAGTGCTAGAGTACTTTGGGCTTTGGAGAGTAAAGACCCAAACTCAATTAGACCAAATGGGAAGCGGGGAGTGGGGAGTGCAGCAGGAGTCACAGGCAGGACCTCTCTTCCATCCCTAAAGTCGTGAGTGTCATGTGCTGCGCGCTACTAGTACAGTAACGTATGGTACATACCTACACATAACAAACGTATAAAGTGGAACGTAGTGTACGGTACCTTTACACTGTACGTATGGACCACACATCACTTAACGAGCAAGGCACATAGGACTTTTTTTAAAAAAAATATATGGCAAACAGCTCAGTTTACTCGCAAACAAAAAAGGGCCCTTTTTTCCAATCGCAAGCATGCTTTCTAAAAACAGACGCGCTGGCTTGCGTCATTGTCCCACTACTACGCTGGTAGTGCAGACAGAGTGAATGACTTCTTCTTGACTGGTGTTGACGCATCTGTCGACGTGTGTGTGTGTGTACCTCACACACACACACCCACACACACCCACCCACACCCACACACACACCCACACACACACCCAAATATCTCTTGACCTTCGTGTGAGAAAGATTCGAGATTCATCCCCCTGTCCCCTCTCTCCTCTTAATTACCCAAGACCTGTCTGACCCCTCCCTCCTCCTCCTCTTCTTGCAAGGCACTCTCAGCATCTGCTGACGTCTATCCTTAGGGGTTACAACACGTCCACCAATCTGATCTGAATACATCTCCCCTCTTCCTCCTCCTCCTCCAATTGGCTCTGATCACCACCAGGGCATGTACAGTAGGGTACGTACGTAGAAGAAGAAGTAATGATTTCCTCCTCCTCCTGCCTCCTGAACTGGCATATGCTTTGTGCTGATTGTGCCTGCTTCTAATGGTCCCATTTTTGCTAATGATGCTGCCCCTACTTCTTAGCCTTCCTTTTTTGCTCATTCCTTTGTTCCGTACAGAAAAAAAGACGTCATTGCAATCTCGGCCGAAAAAAGGCAGTTTTGTTTCAGCACCATAAGTCAAACCTAAGGCCAACAAAGTCTTTGTGGGCTTTGGTTCTGAAGTGTTGGCAATCCCTCTCCTCTCTCTTTCTGTGAGGTGACTCTGACCATCCTCTCCCCTCTCCGATCCGAGAAGAAGGCTTTCACGACAGAAGAGCAAACGAGAAGAGAAACAAGGACAAAAGAGGCCTTCACACCTTCCCGTACTATTTTTTAAAATAAAGGTAAGAAAGGGGGAGTTTTCTGAATAGTACTACTTTTCAACCCTTGTGATAAATTACACTTAAAAAGTAAGATATAAACAAGGTACACTAGTACAACTCAATCAACATGACGAACAAGAAGAAGCAAACTACGTAGACAACGTGCTCTCACCTTCTCATAGACCTAAGGAGAAAAAAAATAGTTGTTCTTTCTTGGCCAGCGAGTGTGTGTGGGGAGGGAGGGAGCATCTTCAAAAAGATCAACGATCTGGTGAAGGGATTCCTCCTCTATCTCACCAAACAACCTTGGCATCGCTGTTCAAGTTAATGAATGACGCACTGATGTGAGAAGTGCTGTACGAGTACACAACCATTTGTTTGTGGCTTCTTTCGGGTGAATGGAAAAAGGAAGAAAAATTGGAAGTAAAAATGTGCGAGTTGGCAGGTTTCACATGTATTTTTCCAATAAAACTCAGGTTTGGCCGACATTGAGAACGAAACCCCGCAGAAGTACAGTCAACTTCCATCAGCAGTAAAAAAGAACTCCACCATATCGAAAGTGCATTTCGAAACTGCCTTACTATGTAGTACTGTACCTGCCTAGTTAAACACACAGTTGAAAAAAGAAGCCTTTGCTATATTGAGAGCTTCCATCATATCGAAAGTTACTACCACAAATGTCATATCAACTGAAAGTTGACTGTAATATTACTCGCGAGGGGAAGGGGGGGGCAAATATTCTCGCATTCCCCAGAGGTGGAGTTGAAAAGGCACCTTTTATCCGTTTGGGGGGAGGGCTTTCATCTCTTCCCCAGAAAACGGAGGGTTTGCAGGATGTTGAAAGTAGTAGAAAGTACTTCAGGCGAGGAGGAAAAGGAGGAGGAGGAGATTTAGACATTGCAAAACCGTTTTCTGAGAGGGTAAAATTGTATAGATTCCCAACCAGACAGCCATGACCGTACATTCGTTACGGCTTTGGCTTAGTTTGACTGCCATAGTACCGTACGTGTCAACTTTGTTTTGTTTTCTCCCACATAAATGGCAAGTTGTATGTTTGTTACGTCTCATGTATGAGGGAAAGATAAGGTAAAGTTATTATAAAGTAATAAACCATGTTCGCAACATGTAGTTATAAATATGTATCCACGAGATAAAGGATAGTCTGGTCGGGTTGGTTGGTTGTTGTGCAGCGGTGGAGAGAATGAATGAATCCCTTCCTCCCACACAAACAACACTCCGTCCATTTTCTTAATAAGCAATTTTTTTTAAAGATGGAACCCGTTCTTGCCTCTACGTCTACATAAAGGCAAGTACGTACACGCTCATAAATTCAGTTAGCACGTTACTTTTTGCACGGTGACGTACTAAGGGGATTTCGCTGTAAGACAGAAGAGACGAAAAGAACCAGCCTGTCTGAAAGGAATGCCATACCTTCTAGTACTACTACCTAAAGCTAGTACATAACGTCTAGACGTCACGCAATGTGGCAGTTTCAAGACGATTTTGGCATTTCTCCTCCATCCCTCTCTTGGTATGGATGTATTACGTAAGTAAGCATGCATGCCCAACGAACAATGGACCCTTAATAAATTTCCAACTAAGCTCCGAAAAGGGAGGAGTATGCCAAATGAGCATACAATTTGATGCCAAAATGGACATGAAGATGTAGGTATATAACAAAGGAAAAATAATAATTGTTAACAAGTACCGGCTGAGCGTACGATTTGATGCCAAAACGTGCAAAATTTTTATTCTTTGTGTATATCCCTACCGAGGTTCCACTGTGCATTGCACCCTTGTTGGTTGGTTGGGTGGCATGTGCAGTTTTCCAAGCTTCATTCGGAGAGCAGTCATATGGCACCAGTACCACCATACCCACACAATCTGTGTCCTGTGCTGTCGTGTGCTTTGACAAGGGGAGAAAGGAAAACACGCTGCTCCATACAGTAGAATCCGCTTAATGCAATCACGGACAGCACTGTACCTACCACAGTCTGCACTTATAGCGACAGTTTTAATTAGCACAAATGTCTGTACAAATAAGGAATTGGAATACCTGGTTGGCACGACAATCTTATATTACATGGGGGCACTTTTACCATTGTCCAATGGGTCGTATGTTCTGGCGTGTTCTACTGTAATGGAAGAAAACACACGCACACACACACACACATGGCTTTCCCCTAGTTATTAGGTCTCCTTTCTGTAGTTTGCCTCAGAAGAGAGAGGGGTACAATAAGACAATTTTCTCCTGTACTACATACGTACGTACGAGTACAATATGCCAAACAACATTCGTTGTAGGAATTTTACTCCTTTCTTTTTTGCCTTATTCCAGGTTGACGATAAAGGCCGGCTGTGAGATGGACCTGTCGGACTTCCCCATGGACAAGCAGCGGTGCCCGCTGCAGATAGGAAGCTGTGAGTATGGTAACACACAGGGTGTCCCGGTCGTTGTGCTCAAAAGCGCAAAAGTCAAGGTGTACTACTAAAGCTTTAAACCGAAGACATCCTCCACACTTGTGCACACAGTGCTTGTGTGTGTGGAAAGTGAAAGTGCTGTACTGCTGCATGCAGCTCTCATGGCGTCTCCTCCTCCTCCTCCTCACCTTTAGAGAATCAGGAATGAGGCCATTTCAAGACCCATTAGAAAGAGGAAAATTGCGCTTTCTCGGGGAACAATTCGCCCTTTTTGTCTTAAAGTCTGGTAACGTTAAAAGGAGATTATGTTTCGAATTTAAGCATAGTTATAAAGCATGTACGTATACAGCAAAAAAATTAATACAATACACTGGTATGTTTTTTCTCTTGAAACAACATAAATTTATCTGAATATTTCTGTGTCAATTTGTGAAAAGTTTTGAGTCTATTTTAAAATTTGGTTTGCTCTTTAAAAGGTCAACCAAATTGCCACATCTCTGACTGAATACTTTGCTAAACACACCGAGACAAAACTATGTAGGCATTCAGTTTATAAATTGACATGTCATCGCTGTCACATTTGGGTATCGTGTCAACCCCCTTGGGGTGGTGGTGGGGGTGAAGGAGGAGAAGAATGGAGTTGACATTTCAAGGCCTTGCTACTTTTTTATTGACAGGAAAGACATTCTTCTAGGTGAAAAAGGTACCAAATTATGAGAGCTCGGAGGGAGACGGGAGTGGTTGTCCGACCCGTGTTTCCCCCTCCCCCCCTTTTTTCATATCTGTAAATGCTCCCTTAATAATTTGCATACTAAATGAACCACGCAGTCGGCTACACAAAAGCGGAGGTGTTCTACCAGTGGACCTCGGGGCGCGGGGTCAACATCGCCTCGGACATGAAGCTGTCTCAGTTCGACCTCATCTCCACTCCGACGGGAAACGGCACATTCGCCATCAACAGGGGTCAGCAAAAAAAAAAAGCAAAGTCACAAAGTAGTAGTATGACGTACTGCTTGTGAAGTTTCATTGCGGTGAATCTGGGTGTGTGAGAAGTGACCTATCACCTTATTCTTGACTTCTTTTCCTGCACCCGTCTTCGCCCTCCGCTATTAACAAAAACATCCAGCTTTTTCCACGACAAAACAGCATGCCTGCCTCGTCCACTAACGGTTGGTTAAAACAATGTGCAGGAGCGCATGACAAGAGCAACGCCCCCTTTTCAGGCGACCACTCCACCCTCCTGGTCAGCTTCCACCTGCAGAGGCACATGGGAAACTTTGTCATACAGGTGTGTGGCTAGGGGAAAGAGACCAAAAATGATTTCTACATCAACAGTGAGAAGAGACACTAGAAAATTTCATGCATTACCTACACATGTCAACAAAAATTGGGCGTCTCAACTGGAAATTTTCTAGTTTTTAACTGAGACTTTAAATAGCCAAAAATATTGAAGTCTGGAAACTATCCTACGTTTGTTGACAGCTAGTACAACTTAATTAAAAATCTTGACCATCACTCCAGGTTTACGGTCCCTGCGTCCTCCTCGTCGTCATCTCCTGGGTCAGCTTCTGGCTGAACCGGGAGGCAACCTCGGACAGGATCACACTGGGTAAGGACGAAAAATCTTCTTAATAGATGCTACAGAAAAAGAGCTCTCAAGATGCATTAGGAATGCGTTAAGCCCAGGCTTCAAGGCACTAAAGGTCAAGATACATTTTTTGCCAAACTTGTCAGGCTAACCTGACTCTTTCGACCATTAAAGCCTGACGAACTTGAGAAGAGGTGCCTCGAGCTTGCAAGCCTTCGAGCTCGAGCCTTGGCTCGACACGTCCCTAGCAGTGGCACATATCGGTGAGTAGCTAGTAGCAAAATCCATTTACATCGGCGCGATCCATCTCGGAGACGTGGAGACTTAGTACTGGGTGGAGGACGTTGTAAACGACTTGTCTTGCGAGCTGCCATTTTGGGGGGTGTTGACACCCTGCCTCCTACTGCTAGGGAGCAGTCCTCCTCTATCCCTGTCGTCTCTATCCCAAGTAGGAGGAGGAGGTGATGGAAATGGAAGAAGAGAGATCGCTCCGGTTCAACCATGCGCAAAATTGGAAGTCGCGCGGCGGCGGCGATGGCTCACACACCTGGCCCTTTCCCAAATTAGGAAGGAAATAGGACATATTAGACTAAAAAGTACACACTACGTACTCCAATACCTAAAATAGAAAATTTAGAAAAGGCAATTGATTACTGGCAAATTAAGGCATTTTAATTTCGGATTTTTTTGTTTTGCCTCCGGGGCACACAAAGTTTCTGCTATCGGACCACCGAAGCTCTTTCCAAGTTCCACCCACGTTTCCTTCCCCATCTTCTCTCTTTTTTTAGGGAAGGTCAGACCACCACCACCATGGGTCAGTTTCACCAGAAGACATTTAAGGCCCCCCTCCCCGGCCCCCCCCAGCAGCCTCGTCCTCGCACTCAAAGTCCTGTCATGTACTCGTACCACGTACGTAGTACGTACACTCCTATCACCCGTATCGATGTGAAACATGAAAGTCTCTCTTTTTTTCGGTAAGGAGTAAGTGGGTATGGAAGAAGAGGAAGGGGAGAGGAGGATTACTGGGAAGAAGAGGCAGAGATTGGATTTCCATCGGTATCTCCCCCTCTCTCTTTCTGTGTGTGTGTGTGTGTGTAAGG
>JAAUYM010075378.1_pt1 | contig 15965 bp, 17 predicted proteins | sample 7278001 | NCBI WGS metagenome assembly JAAUYM01 (sample SAMN14350224, study PRJNA611818) | marine sediment metagenome | isolation source: surface marine sediment (1.8m) | place: French Polynesia: Moorea | collected 2018-08
CCACTATTCCAACACCTGCGCTGGCGTTCTAATGCTGCATAAGTGATATAAAAACCTTATTGCAACTCAAATGTCGACCCCTGCGCTAACTACCACTATTGTCGCCACCGAGACCGCTCCCCTAACGATACTAATATTGGTTGGAAATAAGCATACAAATCGTGTATATTTACTTATTAACAAAATTCTCAGAACAGAATTTTGAGAAAGTTTTAAGTTCCAAAAATTTTTGTTAATAAGTAAATAAAGTTGCTAAAAATCGGTGAAAAGTGGCCAATCTCTGTACATACTGTAGTACATGCCGAGATTGGCCCGAGATTGCATACAACCGTTGGTGGTCGAGTACCTCTCACCTCAGTATTACAATGTACTAGCCTGAAGCTACCCGCGTTGCTGGGTAAAATTTTGCAATGGTAAAAGACCAAATTACAATTCGCCACATTGGAAGGCCTTCAGCCTCCCACTGTGGCTTATCGTGTCTGAGCTCGCTTTGCTCACTAGCTAAAAGATCAATTTTATAATTTCAATATGTCGCGACCTCGATTTTGTCCTCAAATGACCTCAGTTCTGACCTCAACCGGTCCCCCATTTTGGGGGGTGACACGCAACTTTTATTTTGTGAAAAAAATTTGATTCGAGGTCTTATTCTGCCCAAAATGACCATTTTTTATTTTTGGCATAAAATAGCCCCCCACAAGGAGGGGGGGGGGAGGGGAGTCAATTTTTTTTTGCACCCACCTATGACCACCCCCATTGAAAAAGAGCACCACATGCAAATTTTGGAAAGAATTGGTCCAACCGTCTAGCCTGCAACCTTGTAACAGAGACAGAGGACATTCGCCTAGTAGGTTACAATCTGTTCATGCAACCTTGGTCAAGGTAAAAAATTTTACCTGGTGGCGGTGACCTTTTGTGTGATCTTGCTGAGCTCCTCAAAGCTGGCCCTGCAGTCTCCGCAGTACTTCTGCCCCAGCTGCTGGATGAAGTAGTTGACGTGCGATCCAACGACAACTCCACTGCCGCCGCCCCCGCTGCCACCACCTCCTAGTACCCCGGGCTGAAGACTGTTGCCGCCGATGATGTCGTGGCTGCTCTCGTAAATCCGTTGAAGAAGCAGCTCCAGATGAGGCCTGGAATGAGATGACTAAGATCAGTGACCAGATTTGCCTTTAACAAAACCCCTCTTGGTAGGAGGGAAAATGCTTGTTGGTGTAGTTGTACCTATACGCATCCCATACCTATTTGACATGAGCTGCCTGTAGACCTTGTCTGCCTTGTCCAGCAGCGAGTTGATGGCGGAGGCAGCCTTCTTGCGGTCGTCCTCGTTCTCCACCGGATCGACGGCACAGCAAGGGCGGCAGGTCAGCGCATACTCGAACTTGGCATATTTGCAGAAGCCACAGATGTTGCACAGGAAGGGGTCCTTCTCGTCATAGTTGATGCTGCGGCACTTGTGGCACTGGAAGACGTTCTCCCCGCAGTTGCCGCACACGCCTGGGTTGGCCGGGACGGAGGCCGAGCAGCGAGGACACTGCAGCGTCTCCGAGGAGGCGTGGATGTTCTCGTAGAAGTCGGCGTACTCGATCATGAGGTTGCAGGCCACAATCGGCAGGGGGAACTCAACCTAATTTATGTAATAGTATACAATTAAGTATATGCAATACTATATTAATTTCTTAACAAAATACGGAATTGTAAGGATATTAATCCATTCCTGTTGTTAAAAGTTAGTTTGCACATGGTATTGGTATGCTATGCCTCTTTTCCTCAAAACAATGAATGTTTGGCATGCTCAAAGCCCGCCCTCATGCAAAAGAGAAAAATGGAATAAAACCCAAATGCTAAGGTTGTCTTCTCACCTTAATGTCGGTCTGCCCGGCCGTGAGAGAGACCTTCTTGGCTCTGTTCCACATGGTGGGCCTGTTTTTCAGCTCCACCACAGCCTGCACGCTGCGGTTGTTGTAGTGGATGTTGATGGTCCTCACCATCTTCTGTCGCTTCAGGTCGCCAATCCTCAGGTGGATCTTGCTGATGGAGTGGCTGCTGGAGAGCTTGACGATGTGCGTCGTCGTCGTGTATTTGGTGTCCACCTTCAGGGTTGACAACTTCAGGGATGTGTACGGAACCTCCGGGTTGTTGCATACCAGACAGGGGTCGCTCTCAAGGTAGTATCTAAAAGTGCGGAGAAAGAAAAAAAATTGAAGTAAAGAAGAAACAAGTTAAATATTACAACTGTTTTACTACAGTATTAATTCTCTTACCCGTTGAATTCCACAAGGTGGCCAAGTCCCTCGTACATGTTTGAGTTTGGGTGGTTGGAAAGGATGGCGTTCTGGTCCTTGAGGATGTCAACGGCCTTCTGGATGTAGCCGGCGATCTTGCGCTCGTCCTTCAAGGTTTTCATGCTGAAGTAGCCGAGGAGGTCTACGAACTGTGCCGCCTTCCTGCCATGGGCGGGCAGGCGGTGCCACAGCTTCCACAGGACGTCTACGATCTGCTCCTTCTGCGCGGGGGTAGAGTTCCTGTGCACGGTGACCACCAGCGAGTGTGCCTGCCACCTGACGGCGGTAGAGTTGCACTCCAGCAGGAACTTCTCCACGAACCTCGAGAGCATGTCCGGGGTGACGCCGTCGTGGACCTTCCTGACCAGCACCGTCGTCAGCGACTCGTCACACCCGAAGACGGAGGAGGAGCTCCTGGTCTCGTCTGTCGACTCGGTCTTGCTCTTCTCGCCCCTGCTTCGCTTGCTGGGACTGGACGAGGACTTCCCTGCCTTCCTGGAGGAAGAGGAAGAGGTACCAGTCGAAGGCTGCTGCTGCTGAGAAGACAGCGAGGAAGTGCAGAGCGCGCTCTGCAGGAGCTGCAAGACGATGGGACTGACTCCCTCGTCGAGGATGAAGCTGATCTGGAAGAGGAAAGTGATGACGTCCTCCTTCTGCAGGCAAAACTTCTGCCAGTTCTGGGTTCGCGAGGAAGCCACGTCCACGCAGGCCTTCAGGTGCTCGATGATGGTCAGCAGGGTGTCGTAGGGGAAGCTGACCACGGCCTTGGAGGTGGAGACGGAGGCGGCCATCGCGGCAGCGGCCGCTGGGCCGTCCACGGGCGCCTTAGCCAAGTCGTCCTCCACAGCCGCCCGCACGCCCGCCATGTGGCTGCCCAGGGTGTGGAGGTCGCGCAGCTCGCGGTACTTCTCCTTGCTGCCGCAGGCGTAGAGCAGCAGCTTGCGCACCTGCCGACGAACGTAGGGCGTCTGCTGGGTCATCATATACTCGCACAGGGTCTGGTGCCAGTCCTGTCCGAAGAGAGATGAGGAGGAGGAGCCCCCAACGGAGGAGGAGGAGGACTCCGCCACCTTCTTCACTTGGTAGGGCAGTCTAAAGAGAAACGAACACTTTCAATGTGCTAAAATGTTTACCGTCCTAAATCAACAACGAATATCACTATAAAAGCCTCTTGCGTAGGCATATTCGCCTAAACTAGGGATTCCCAACTTTTTTCGGTTTGCGTACCACTTCCACCAGATAAGAAATGCAAAGTTGCGTCTTACCTAAGTGCCATCTCTGTCAGCAGCTGCGGGTATGCCTCGAAGACATCGTGGGCGTGGCCTTTGACGTATTGCTTCAGGAAGAAGGGCGACATGTCCGGCGGGCTGCTCAGAGGCTGGGTCCTCAGGAGGCCGCTTCCTACCTTGGCGGCGCTCTCCTCCACGCCAGCCGCCCTCCAGTACGACAGCAGATCCGTCAGGATGCTGAGGCAGTGGTCCAGGCAGCCCGACTTTAGCAGGGCGGCGGCCGTCCTCTGGGAGACCAGGTTGGAGTCCGTGTCGCCGCCAGAGGAAGACGGCGGCGGCGGCGGCTTCCCCAGCCCCCCGCCCGCGCCCTGCCAGGACTTGGACCTCGACATGAGGACGCTGAAGAGCCGCAGCACGACCAGCTGCATCTCCCTCCTCTTGGTCCTCTGGCTAGTCCTCTCGGTCGACTCGTCGCTCTGCAGTTCTGCCAGCAGCGCCTCGAGGAGCCTCTCCAGCACCGCGGCGTCCTTCTCGTCCCCGGCCGGATCCAAGTCCGCCGTCAGCATCAGCATCACCTGCATGAAAGGGATGCTCCTCACGCCGCCGGCGCCCCGCAGCCTGGGCAAGTACACAAGTAGGTGGTCGAGCACCTGGAGACGCAGGCCGTGCATCCTGAGTTGGCCGGTGTCGCTCTCATCCTCATCCGCCGGGATGACGAAGGTGGCATCCTCTCCTGGAGCCCCTCCCAGATGGTCCCTAGAGGAGGAGGAGGCCTCCCTCAGTGGCACCTCCATGTCGTAGGCCGAGGTCTGACTGGACAGGGTCTGCTCACCGCCGAGGCTCTCTATGACGCTAGCGCCGCTCTCCGAGCCTGCGGCGGAACTGGGATCCGGCTCAACGCCGGCGGAGGCGGCGGAGCCGGCGGGGGCGGCAGCGGCAGTGCCTTCCTGACCCGGCGGTACAGCAGCGGGGGGAGCTTGCTCGCCGGAAGCAGGAACCTCATCTTCGCCTTCGCCCACGCCTACGCCTACGGCCTCGCCTTCGCCGGCCCCGGCGCCTTCGTCGTCACTCCCAGGAGCGGACGCAGTCGTGTCGGAAAAGTGGTTCGGATCCTGCTGGTTTGGCTCGTCCTCCTCCTGAGGAGCGTTCACCGCCTCCTCTTCCTCCTCTTCGTCGTCCTCGTCCTCCTCGTCCTCATCGGGGATGTTTCCCATGGCCCCGCCCAGCATGCCGGCCACCGCCTGCAAGGCGGGGAGGCCCTCCAAGTTCGGCCCCAAATTGACCAGTTGCTGCAGCCCGTGCTGCAACCCGGCAAGGCCCTGCTGAAGGTTTTCCCCGAGCTGCTGATCGCCCTGCTGGTCCTGAAGGCTGAGCGCAATGGCCAACTCCACCATGGCCTCGTCGTCGACGTCACCGGCCATGGCATCCAGCATGTTTGCCGCTGCGGCCGCTGCAACGGCGGCTCCACCTCCCTGTCCCCCGGGATGATTGCCTCCCAGCAGGGCGTCCAGATTGCCTGCAATGCCTCCAAGTTGGACGCCGCCTGGGCCAACGTTCAGAGCTCCTTCCACATCTTGGCCTGAATTAAGAAAAGTAAGACATTACTGATCGATGTTCTAACTAGTTAAGGCCTTTTTTACGTTAGACACATGAACATTAGTATTCAATTTTCGTATCGTTACTTTTGCATTTACTCATAATTACACAGCAATATCCATAACGAAACCAACTTTTCTTACCCTGCTGCATGGGAACTGCATCGTGAAACTGAAGATTGTCCTGATCGGCTTCGTCGTCTTCTTGCTGCTGCTGCTGCTGCTGGTGCTGCTGCTCCCCGTGTTCTTGACCTTCTCCTCCATTTCTCCCTTCACTCTCCTGCTGCTGCTGCTGAGCGCTGGCAGGCGGTGGGGTGCTGCAGTACGGCGGGGAGGGGATAAAGACCTTGCGTCGCCTCGCGCGCGGCCTCAGGGCCCGGACGAGGGCCTGCTTGGCGGAGAAACTGACCTGAGCGTCGTCCGCCATCAGGAACTGGGCGTACAACTTCACCGCATAGGGGACAGCCTCGTGGTCCACCACCGTGAAGGCGTGGAGCACCTCGATCAACGCCTGGACGGAGGCCTCCACGTGAGTGATTCCCGGTTGGCCGAGGCTTCCCACGATGGAGTTGACCGGGCGGCTCTCCAGCAGATTCCAGAACCACTTAGTCAGCCGCGCCATGAACCGTTGCCGCTCTTCCTTCCCCCCTCCTCCTTCCTCCTCTTCCTCCTCGGTCTCCCCCACCATAAAGGTTCTCTCCTCATCTCCCGCCGCCAACTCCTTGCTCTCAGAAAATCGTACGAGGTTCTGTGGCCTGGCGGTGGCGACGGAGCGGGCAGTCAGTAGGAGGCGGTGGAAGTGCTCCACGCCGCCATCGTCGGCGCCGTCGTCGTGGTCGTCGGCGCCGAGGTCCGAGGCGACGTGGCGGAGCAGCACTCCGTCCTTGTGGTTACAGAAGGCCGCCTTGGTGGAGAAGAGCGCCGCCAACACCGACTTGGCCAGGAACTCCACCTGGCGGGACGTCGGCAGCACCAGCACCTTGCTGGTCAGCTCCCTGGCGGGGGAGTACAGTTCGCTCAGTCCGGACAAGGTGGTCAAGTCCTCGGAGGATCGGATAAATTTCGACGAAGATGATGATGGAGCCTGGTCAGAGGTGGGCGCTGTCAGCTGGTTGCACACGACCTTCATGTGGAAGTATCCCTTTAAGATCCCCAGCGACTGGGAGACAAGCCTCTCCACCGGGCTCATGGGCGTAAGGAGCTCTTGTCCCGTCCCAGCAGCCTCGCCGGGGTCAGCGCCGCTGACGCCTCCTCCCATGGCCCTGTCGACGCGGTGGTCCGGGTAGTCGTCCTGGTCTTCCGGCCACCCGAAGGAGTCCTTGGACTTTCCGTAGACCTGCACGGTGTCGACGAGCGACACCCCTGCAGGGTCCAGGGAAGGACCGAAGTTGATGGTCAACTTCTTGTCTGACTGGAGGCTCTCTTCTCTTGTCAGGGGCACGTCGAACCATCTCCCTCTCCTGTAGGTATGTAATAAAGATTGAGTTAGCAAACTAACGCTAGCATTTGAGGCAGCATTTGGATTAGACCATCGGTCACTGCTGGCTGCTTACCCTGTCATGTTGATTGGAATTGTTCTTCCCAGGACTTCCACTGTGCTCGGCACCCTGGTCAAATCTTGGCTTCCCAGGTGGAGCCTGAACCCCATGATGACCTGGTTGGAGTCATTGTTCATGATGTCCATGCTGAAGCCTGCCGGCTTTGTGTTAGCCACGTAGAGTCCGTTCGTCTGGATGCGGTGGCGGAGCTGCTGAACGTTGTACACCTGGAGAAGGTCGTTTCCGCCGTACTCAACCGACACGACCGAGCAGGACTCGAAGAAGTCGATGGGGAAGCTCGAGTTGGTGGTGACTCCCACGCCGGAGGCTGCGCACCTCTCTCCAGACAGGGCGGGACGAGACTGCTTGGCAACGCGACGGCCGCGGCGCGGAGGCTTGATCTGGGCGATTCCCGCGACGGCGGCGGAGGCGGCAGCCGCGGCGGCCACGCCGCTCAGCCAGTACTCCGTGTGCTCCGGACTGGCCATGTAGATCTTCAGGCTGCCATCCTCACAGAGAAGGATGAGCGTCGTTCTCAGCTGCTGCTGTGGTTGTTGCCGTGCGGAGCCGACGCCGCTGCTGTTGGAAGAGGCGACGGTGTGCCTGATGGCCACCATGTCGATTATCTTGTTCGACTTAGCACCCGATCCCGCCCCCGACGACGACGACGATCCGGGCCCTCCAGCCCCAGGAGCGTTGGCATTGGAGGAGCTGGCGCCGCTGCCACTGCCGGGAGCAGCCCCGGGCCCGATGGTAGCCGCCACCTTGAGCTCCTGCGCAGTGACGACATCGGGACGCACCATGATCACGACTGGGTTGTTGGAGATCTGCATGAAGGCGGTTATCAGGCCGGGGTGGTTCTGTATCTCTCCCCACTGGCACAGCGGCTGCTGCTGGGCCTGATGGTTATTCGGCTTCCCGTTCCCGTTGCCGCCGTGCTTGATCTCCAGCTTGTAGACGTCTCTCAGCTCCTCCTTTATCTCCTTCAAGGGGGCCATGAAGGTCTTTCCCTGCATGTAGCTGAAGAAGAGCATCTGGAGCGCGTGGTAGTAGAAGATGGAGACCCCTCCTCCGCCGATCTGCTCGGAGGAGTCCTCCAGTTCCGGGTGGGACACGTCCATGATGTTGGTGACGTAGAAGGGTCCGTGCCTGGCCGACGACTCTTCGCACAGCGGCTGGTAGTAGACGTGGCCTGCTGACGACATGATCAGCACGTACCTGCCCCCGTCGCGCATAAAGGCCAGGGTGCAGTCGTGGACCTTCCCGGAGGGGACCAGGAAGTAGTACTGCGGACTCAGGACGTCCCTGCTGAGGTCGTAGATCTTGACAAAGTCCGCGGTGACGAGCGCCAGCTCGGTCTGCGAGCCGGGCATCCAGAGCATCTTCACTATGAAGTTGTTGGCATCAAGCTGCGGGTGAAGCACCAGGTGGTCGGAGACGGCGCCGGAAGTGTTGAGTGTCAGGATGTGGCAGTCCTTCAGGCCGGTCACTGCCAGATAGTTCTCGTTGATCTGTGCAGGGAGATTGTAAAATGAGAAAAGTACAAAAAAAGAGAAAACAAAAATGTTATCACCGGATTTGAGGCAATGGACAGCACTGTAAAGGGCACAGGTGCGGACGACAGCCTCGTGAGCGTCAGCTTCTTCTGCGCCGAGTCTGCCTGCCTGAGCAGCGCCGACAGCTGCAGCACCGTGATCTTTCCCTTTTCGTGCGCCACCGCCAGGTGCTGCCGCCGGCCACCGACGCCGGAACTGAGGCAGCACATGACGACCCGCCGCAGGGCGTGGGTGTTAACCAGGTGCCGGATGGTGTGGCCCTGCTCGCCCGTGTAGCTCATGCGAACGTTCTCGAAGGCGCCCTCCTGCGAGCCCAGGGTGGGGTTCATCAGGGCGTCCGAGTGCTGGGTCGACTTCTTCCCGGAGTGAAGAACGTTCAGAGCGTCCTGGATCTTGCGCATGCGCCCGATTGGGGAGTACCTGGAGCAGGGGCAAAAAATAATTGAAAATATATCACGGTACTACGTACAGAACGGTAGTAGTACTATCTATTAGCAACATTATTTGGAACTGAAATTGGTCAATTGGTATGCCTTTACTCTGCACTATACAGATTGCGCACCTGTCTGCTCCCGCAGCCTCCAAGACGGGAAGAAGACTGTTGAGCAGGTCGATGAGCTCCGTGGCCACCTGTTGGTGTCCGAAGTGCCCGAGCAGTTGCTCACGGTGGGCGCTAAGTCGCTTGCAGATATCTCTGGTGCGCCGGTGAGAACAGGGATCGAAGAACGGGAGCTGCTGTTTGCCAAGCAGGTTCTTGTCCCCGCTGCTTCCATCGCCGTTACTGGCGGCGGCGGTGGAGGAGGAGGAGGCAGTCTTTTCCTTGTCGGCGGTGCTCTGACTAGATTGACCCACTCTCCGGCGAAGTGAACTAGAAAAAAAAATTACCAAGTTGACAATTAGGAGCTCTTATCATTTTATTTATTTGTATTTACCTCGGCAACATGGCCTCCAGTCCGAAGGAGGACAACTGGTTTCCCACCGCTTGCGCCGCAGACATCGCAGACGCAGCGGACCTCCTGCTCGTCGCTCCTGACGACTGCTGTTGTTGCTGCTGCTGCTGCTGCTGCGGGCTTCTCCTGGTCATGGCCTTGCAGGACCCGTCCTCCTTGTCGCCGCAGTCGCAGAAGAAGGAGCCGTACTTGGAGTAGGTGACGTCGTGGTCGGCGTGGCACACCTTGGCGCACACGGTACACACGCCGATGCCCTCAACCATCTTGCACGTGTGGCAGTGGTACCTGGATTAAAAAAAAAACCTCGAGCCGTCCACTTCCGTGCAGATTACTTGTCATTCGTAGTCTCACCAGTGCTGATTCATGAACTCCTTCTGCGTCTGCGTGTAAGTGCAGAGCTTGTTGCAGAGGCTCTCGTCGTCCGAGTCCTCCTCGCCGGAGTCGTCGTCGTCTCCGCCAAGGTCGTCGAGGTAGTCCCCGTAGTCCTGCTGGCCGTCCCTGCCAGCGCCGTGAAGGTCCGGGCCCTCCGTCGGCGAGATCGGTCTGACGAGGATCATTCTGGGAGAAGAGGAGCCGGTTCCTTCGAGCTCCTTCTGCTGGTGCATCGGGTCCAGGGAGAGCTGGACAGCCCACACGAAGTCGCTGACCTACATAAAAAATGATTTGATGGGCCATCAACCCATTATCTAGTACTTAAAAAAATATATGCACTCACGTAGCTCAAGAGGTGGCAAGTGTTTTCGACCATAATGGCGTGGTTGCCGGTCTCAATCCCGTGCTCCAGCTTCTCGATGACGTTCTTCTGGACCAGATAGCTCTTGCAGGTCTGCAGCCAGGTCTGGCACTTCTTGAACAGCTACACATGGGACACGAGACATGCTGAGCACAATTAAAGAATGGAGAACAATTTGTGCGGGGTGACTCACGTAGAAGTGTCCGAAGTCTGCTCCCAGGGCGAGGTTGCACAGGATGGCGAGTATGTCGGCAAAGGCCATGCCGTTGTTGGCCGGGTTTAGTGTCTCAGGCACGAACGACATGAGCTGCTCGAGGAGGAGGATGGAGACGGCGCTGCCGTCGTTGCCCTTTCCGTGACTCTTGTCGTCGTCGTCGTCGTCGCCGTCGTCGTCTTCGTCCATCTTCACGTCTCCCTCCTCGTTCAGGCTCGCAAGGTACTTGGCCATCGAGAGGAGGAGGGAGGAGTTGCAGTTCAAGGTAGCGGCCTGTCTGTCCTCCGACGTCGGAAGGGAGTGACCCTCGTTGTCCAGGACCCCTAAATTTCAGCAGTAGACAAATCTCCCCTAATAAATTTTCGTGCTTTGCTTTAAAAAAAAAGCGACTCACCCTGGACCAGAAATTTAATCCACTTGCGGATGACTTCCACGTCTCTGTCAACCAGAGAGGCGACCGGCCTCCTGAGGACCCTGTGGAGGCTCCGCTTTTTCCTCTTTCGCTTTCCCCCTCCCGACTCCTCCTCTTCCTCCTCCCCCTCCAGGGCCAGGTCGAAGAGGCGGCGGAAGAAGCCGAGCACCCTGGCAGAGTAGTCGGCCGACAGCCCCGCCGACGGCGACGAGACCTCGAGGAGGACCCGAGCGAGGTCGAACTCCACCACCGGAGGGATGAGAAATTGCGGCTTGGCGTCCGCTGCTGGCGCCAGTGCCGGCACTTCCGACGGGTTGTGCAGAGAGGAAGAGATGAAGAAGTCCCGGATGGCCAAGCGGCCCTGGTCGTCCTCCAGCATCAGCTCCACGAAGTACAGTAGCTCGCAGTAGAGCTTGTCACTCACGTACGCTTTCTGAATTAAAAAAAAAAACAAATTTAAGTTTAAAAAGTGTTTCGTACTGTCATTGGTATCGTCATGTTGTTATTATCTCTAACCTGGTAGCTTCCCGCATTCTGTATGATTGGTGCAAGGAGTGCCAGTGCCCTCGAGTAGACCAGGGAGTCATAGATCTCCCTGTTGCTGACAATGGGCTGCATGGTGAGCGCGACGACGCCGGAGACCTCCTCGGAGACGGCGTCCGTCAGCAGTGGGAAGATGGCGTCGGCAAGTGGTGTGCCAGGCCCCGAGGAAAAAGACAAGGAGGCGACGATAAAGGAGTGGAGGTCACATGCGAAGCAGACACAGAGGTGCAAGCACCTCTTCAGGGACTGGAACTCCGCCGCCGAAGTCGCCAGCAGCGAGCCGCCTCTGGCCAAAGTGTTCCTGCTGCCAGCCAGGGAAGAGAAGGCGGCGATCTTGGGCAGGGTAGCCAGGTGGGTCCTAAAGCACGTAAAACACACATGAAACATCAATGCGTTGTTAATTACAGTATCATCATCACCATTATCACTACTTGACCGTCGTTCCTGCACTTACCTGAGGGTCATGCTGATGTAGGTCTCGAACGGCATCAGGTCCGGGATCGGGTAGTTCCTGCTGGACGCCTGCGGCGGAAACCCGACCTGCGCGGCCTCCCCCCAGTCGCGGAGCCTCTCCTGTAGCCCCGCGGGAAACAGCTTGCCGGCCCTGCACCCCACGATGGTGACGATTGTCTGCGCGCACTTCCTCCCGCAGAGGCCCAGTACGCGATCGTAAACCTGCCTGGTCTGCTCGTTGACTGGCGTCTCGTCCTCCCCTTTCAGCCCAGCCAGGACTGTCGCCCTCGAGGCCCTGGCGAGAGCCTCCACCACCGCCCCCAGGGGAGCGGCCAGCTCGTGCGCGGCCGCCATCGTCTGAGGGATCCGCTCGGGGAGGTCGGTGAAGGGAGGCGACGGCACGGGCGACGGCTTGTCCTCGCCGGAGTCGCCTCCTTGCGACTTCAACAGGTAGTCGAAGGAGATCTGCACCTTGCTCAGGAGGATGTCAAGCAGCACCATGTCCACGAAGGATGGCAAGTCAGCTTGTGACAGAATTCTGCGGGGGAAAAAGCATTTCGCCCTCTAGTTCGTTCCATATAGCTTTTTTCTTTTTGCTCTCACCTGTTTTCCACCTGAGAAGTCTCCAGGAAGCGGGCAAACGTGCGGCTCTCCATGAAGGCGGTGAAGATCCTGACATCGTGGTTCAGCTTGGTGGCGTCGGCGGCAAGGCTGTCGACCAGAAGCGCAGCCCCGTCCTCACCCAGTCCCTGCTTGGTCAGCGCACCTTTGATCCAAGCGGCCATGCCCCTGTGACGATTTCATTTACCTCACGGATAATTCAAGCACCATAATCATCAATCATCGCAAAAAAATAAAGACTCTTCTGTTTCGCCTACTGCCGATAAGCAAAATTGCAACGTCTTGGCTGAAAATTCACAAGTCACTTGGTCCAAAAATGTCAAAATTTTCATGTTGCCTATGCAAATCTCTTCAAAAATGATGTCAAATTTGATGTTGTCTTTGCAGGTCTTTTCCACATCATTTTTACAAATCAAAAACTTTCCTCAAAGTACGACGTACAACTTTCCCTATACGGATCAAAGTACTAACTAAGAACTCAGTAGGTACCGGTATAGTATAAATTGAAGGCATCTTGATACCAGAAAAAAGACATCCAATACCTGTGCAGGGTCCTGGGAGCCAACACAGCTCCGTGGAGGACGACGCACGGAGATTGGGAGGAAGCGCTGCTGGCCTCGCCGGGGGCAACCAGCTCCTGGACAAACTCCACTGACGGCGGCAGTGACTGGAGCACCCTCCAGGCCAGCGAGAAGCAGTACTGCGTGGCCGCCATCGCAGCCACGGGGTCCTCGGTCTCCCGTTTCAAGTCGGACTGGTGGAGGATCTGTGTGGGTAGGGCAGAAAAGAAAAGATGTTTATTAGGCAGCAGCAGTAGTGTGAGGCACTCCAAGCTCTTCCGACCTGCAGCAACGTGACGAGGGCGTCGTAGATCTGTCCGTAGCTGATGATGTCCGAGGCCCCCAGGAGGAAGCTGAGCGCCAGCCCGTCCAGCTTGGGCACCTCGTGCTGCGACGACGGCAGGTCCGGCGGGTCGTGCAGGTTGTAGAAGCTGTGCCTCAGCTCGTCCGGGAAGCCCATGAAGCTCGTGTTGACGGCTCCCTCTAGCTCCCTGCAGGGGAAGTACCTGGGAGGGGCGCTGAGCGGCGTCGGCGTCGGCGCCGGCGGCGAGGAGGAGGTCGACGCCGCGGCGGCATCGGACTCGGGCCGGCGGAAGCGCCTGAAGATGTTGTGGGTGACGTGCCTGATGAGGTCCCTCGGGGGCTCGTACAGGTTGTGGATGAGGTACTCGAACAGCAGGAGGAGGCGGCTCAGGTAGAGGATCTGGCTCGTCTTCAGAGGGGTCGACGGGTTCACCACCTTGGAGCACTGGGCGAGGCTGTCAGCCGTCAGAAGGAGCACCTTTAAAGACACAAATACATAAATAGTGTTTCAACAACCTTCCAATTACAGGGGGGAATCTCTGCTCACCTGCTTCTTCTGCATCAGAACCAAGGAGTGAAAGAGGAAGAGGAGCAGCTGGGCGTGCTCGACGTTCATGTCCTCGTGGTCAGAAGAGGAGTCCAAGGCCAGGACGCGTCTGGTCAGGGAGGACAGAGCGCGCTCCCAGATGGTCACATAGGCGGTCCCACCTCCCGTCGCGCCGCCGACAGCGCCGCTGCCGCCGGCACGGACTGGGTGGTCGCTCTCAGGGGGACTCTGCTGCCGGATCAGGAGCACCTGCGTCAGCACGGCTAGGGTTCTCGGATAGACATGGAGCGGCCACTCCTGCTCAGGATTGAACGGAAAGACGCCTAGCTGGTGCAGTAGGGAGTTGGTCAACTTTGGCGTGAGCAGGTTGTGGGCCAGCAGGTTGTGTGTGAAGTTGGCCAGGGTCGAAGAAAACTCCGTGTAGAGGGATCCCAGGTGGTACTCCGTCTTATTGGCGTCCTCCTTGGACGTCGAGGAGGAAGAAGGCATCGCGGAAGACGCCGAGGCCTCCAAGTCCAGGTCTCTGGTGATGGCGGCCAGCACCGTCATCTGCTGCTCGGTCAACCTCGTGTACACGTAGTTCCTCACGTAGCCAGACAGGGTCATCAGAAGGTGCTTGTCCATGAAGATAAAGATGTGCGAGGCCAACGAGATAAAGCCGGTAGGCTCGCCACGATCTGGGACGTGGGGGCCAGTCCCGATGGCATTGTCGGAGGCATCCTCGCCCTCATCGACGTCCTTCTCCTCGTCGTCTAGGTGTTCCTTGGCCGACGCGCCGTCCTTGGTCTTTTCCTCCGGGGGGAAGAGAGTGTCCTCGAACCACTTTCCCAAGAGGGGCTCGTCTTCGTCATCCTCGTCTGGCCCCACGTTGTTGCTGACGCTGTCGTGGAACTCAGCGTCGGCGTCGTCGTCGGAGAAGGAGTCCTCCTCGATTTCGTCCATGCCAGAAGGCTGACGGCGCACGGGGAGAGGAGGAGGCAGGGACGTCACTTCGGTGCTGGTCTTGTTCGTCGCCTTGGCCCGGTTCATCAGGCTCTTTAGATTGCAAGCCTTCCTGTAGCTGATGACGGCCACGTTGAAGAGCAGCTGGATGAACGGGACAGAGTTGAAGATGAGCGCGATCCTCTGGGTGGCGGTGAACGGGTGGAAGAGGTCGAAGGTGGCCGGCTCGATTCTCTCGCTGCTACCCCTGTCGTCGTCGCCCTCTCCGGAGGCCTCTCTCCCAGAGATCTCAAAGGCCACGTCCTCCAGCAGCGAGGCCGTGAGCGACAGAGCCTGGGAACCAAGGGCCACAGAAAGGACGCCGAAGCCCTGCTGCACCCTCACCAGGTTGATCCGTCCCATGCCTTGGGAGGAGGGATCCTTGGAGGGGATGTTACCCCTGGAATCTTTTCTATCCGCTACCTGAAATGTACCAAGACATTGAAAAATAACCAGGTATGTACAGTATTAAAAGCTAGAAAGTACAACACTTGCCTGACTAGTGTTGTTCAACTGTACTAGAAGTCCGGTGGTGAGCACCCAGGCTCCCATGGTGGTGAAGTTCTGCAGGGCGTGCCCGCCCGCCCTGGTGGACTCTCTCAGCAGGGAGAGGGTGGCGCTGAACAGCTCGAGAGACTTCTCCACGATCTCCACCGCGCAGGCGTCCGACTCGTCGTCACGTCCGCCTCCACCTCCGCTGCTCATTCTGGCCAGCTGCAGACTCTCCGAAGAGGAGGAGGTGGTGGCGGCGGCGTTGGAGCTGCTGTTGAGGTTCGTCCCCAGACTGAGGATGCTCTGGGTGGTGGCAACGGAGACAGAGGCGAGGAGGCACCCCATGACGATCTTACACAGGCGGGATATCCTGTCGGCCGTGAGCGGCTCCAGGACCGGGATTGTCAGGGCCTTCCACGCCACGCTGATATCGTTCGCCTGAATTTAGCAACATTTCAAGAACAATTGTTATCAAGGTGCTGGTGGGGTGATAGATGATAGAGACTATACTATGTTACAGTTAAAGGTCATGGCTACTATGACACCAATTGTTTAAAATTGTGTACATTTTCAGTCTCTATCAATGACTTTTTATAATAAAATATACAAAAAAACATTGTCTAACAACAGTAACAACAAACGTATAAAAGTGAAGCTGATGTTTTGATACACCCTGTATATAGGTAGTTATGTGTGTGCGTTTGTTTCCCCTGCCCTGATGCTGACTCACCAACTCCGGAAAGGTGCTCTTGTGCTCGACCGCTTCGGAGTGCGAGGCCGGGATGCAGGTCCCCTCGCCGGAGGTGGCGTCGCCCCACTGGTCCACGTAGGCGGAGAGGAGCGGGAGGGAGGAGCAGAGGGCGAGGAGGGCGTCTCCGGCGCCGTGGGACAGCATGTGCTGCGTGGCCCGAGAGGACAGCCACGAGCGGAGGAGGCGGGCGTGGTCGGCGCTGGAG
>JAAUYM010012427.1_pt1 | contig 15937 bp, 14 predicted proteins | sample 7278001 | NCBI WGS metagenome assembly JAAUYM01 (sample SAMN14350224, study PRJNA611818) | marine sediment metagenome | isolation source: surface marine sediment (1.8m) | place: French Polynesia: Moorea | collected 2018-08
GTGTAAACAAGACAGGGCGACAAGCTATACCCAGCTTCTAGCCAGAATCCCATAAATTTAGTTTGATTGAGCAATCGCGAAATCAAACGCATTTATGGGAGTGGCTCAACAGTTGAAGAAGAAATCTACAAGGGAAAACCAAAATATGTCCCAGTAACAGAATCCACTATGAATTCTGAGCTTGACCCTAATTAATTGGCGATCGCGAGTTGCGAGCGAACTTCTCGCTATGTTCCAGTTACAGACTGGATTTAGGTAGTTAGATTAAAGTTTTAACTTATGGAAGAAGTAGAATTTTACTGCGGATAATGCCGACTTGCTTGTCCTCGTGTTTTACCATTTTGAAGTGCGATCGCAGCTGGGTTTGTGCTTAAAGAACCATCCATAAACTACCAAGAACTTTTTTATAATAAATCAGATCAAAATTAGCCAAATGTGTGAGTAAACTGAGTGAATTCATCTTCTTCTGTCGCTTCCCGTCTTCATCCTCTTCATCGTCAAAAATTAGCTATCAATGTCCTGTCAAAACAAGAACCCATAACCCAGATAGCCAACCAAGAGCAAGTTAGCCGAAAATTTCTCTACCAACAGAAAGCTATTGCTCAACAAGCATTGAATAAAGCTTTTGAAAAGGAATATCAAGAGAATGAAGTCTTGTATTATCTCCCAGTGACTCAAACATGGATATTTCAGTTGATTTTGGCACTGATTCTCATTTGTCACTGTTCTTATCGAGGCGTAGTCGAGCTATTAAGAGATTTATTCGATTATTCTCTCAGTATTGGTACGATTCACAATCGAGTAACCGAAGCGACGGAAAAAGCCAGAAAAATCAATCAATCTCAAGATTTATCTTCAATTGAGGTGGCATTACTCGATGAACTATTCCAGGGACCTCGACCCGTCTTGACAGGAGTGGATGCTCATTCTATCTACTGTTTTCTTCTAGAAGAAGTAGAGCATCGAGATGAAGATACTTGGGGCTGGTATTTACTCGAAGCCTCCGAACAAGGATTGAATCCTGATTACACCATAGCTGACGCAGGGAAGGGAATAAGAGCGGGACAAAAAGCAGCTTTGGGAAATATCCCCTGCCATGGAGATGTCTGGCATATGTTTGACCAATGTACTGCTTTATGCAGTAATTTAGCAAAAAAAGCCCAGGGGTCCGATAAAACTAGACAAAACTAGACAGACTTTATACTAGTAAGGGTTGTAGCCTACTAGTTAAGGGGGACAAATCGCCCCTTCAATAGTATTTATGAACTAATAATAAGTATAAATACAGGGGCGATTTGTCCCAGTCTGTCTAGTTTTGTCCGAATTTTTGCCAGGGGTGCCACAACCCAACGCGAAAAACTCGAACAGAAGATGGAATTAGCTAAATTAAAGGGAGAAGGAAATAAATTATCAGCTAAGTTAACTAAAGCTCGCAAAAATGAAGCAGAACTGCAAAATTTAGTCGCTGACATCAAAATTTTGCTCTATTGGCTCAGAATTGATATTCTATCCTTGGCAGGACCAGAGTGGTCGGAAAGAATGGAATTAATGAACTTCATTATTGAAGAACTTGAACTCAGAGAATCCGAGACCCACAAAGGGATTAAAGCTTTAAGAGTAGCTTTATCGAATAAAAAAAAAGATTTATTAGCTTTTGCTGGAGTTCTTGACAATAAATTAAGGGATATTGCCCAAAAATTTCAGATTTCTCTATCTCAGGTACGACAAGTCTGTTTGCTAATGAAGAAGTCCCTTTCCACAAATGTTTATTGGCAGAAATGGTGTCTTGTTGGTATTGACCATCAGGCGATCGCTGAATTGAATTAGATTAGCGATCGCTAATGACTAAAAAGCTGACAAAGCTAGAATTAGCAAGGCTTCTGGATTTCAATAATGATTTGTCAAATATAGCTGACAAATTGCACACAGCTTTAACTTGTGACCATCTGAATTCAGAATTCGAGCGAAGCGAGTTGACCAATGGATATTACTCTTGGTTAATTTGACAAGACCTCGCCTCTCGATATAATTTGAGGGGACAGTTTTACAAGATTGGTAATGCCAAAGCAGCCAGATGAAATAGTAGAAGTTGACGTTATCGAAGCCGTCAAAGACGAAACAACTGCAATCGAATCACTAGCTCCAGAACCTCTCTCCCCAGCTGAACAGAAGCTACGGGAGTCACTCGAACAGGAGATCAAGGAAGCTTTCTACCGAGCCGGACAGGCTCTCCTCCAAATTAGGGAAAAGAAGCTCTACCGCTCGACTCACTCCACATTTGAGGCTTATTGCGCCGAGACTTTCGGGTTTACGAGACGCTACCCTTATTACCTTATGGAGGCAGCTACTATCGTAGAAAATCTCAAGCAATGTGAACGAGGCGTTCACATTTTACCGACCAATGAATTTCAAATCAGACCGCTGGCCGCACTTTCCGCTGAAGAACAAGCTGAAGCGTGGCTTGAGGCTTTAGAGCGTTCTGATGGCAAGGCACCTTCTCACAATCTCGTGAAAGCCGTTGTTAAAGAGAAGAAAGAGACAGAGAAGGAGTTTATCTGTCCGATAACTGTTGGCCAAGCGTGCCTAATCAAGCGCACATCTTCCCATCCAGATATTTCAGGCTGGGGATTCGTCATTTCAAGCGATGAGAAAGAGACGAAAGTAGAACTTTGGAATGGCTCGACTCAGATTGTATCAACTCAGTCAGTAACGGAACTCACCTATGATAAAAAAGCGCTCAACCGCCTAAAGAAACTTAAAAACCGCCTGGGAGTTCTCGCGGCTTGCGATTCCCTCGAAGAGCCAGGAAAAATGCTACTCGATTATTTTGGCCATCGACAAAGTCAAGAAGAGTTAACCCATCTTGAGGCAGCACTTCTGTCTGTGTTGGAACGAGAGTATCTCAGAAGGGATAAAGCCAGTAAGATAAGTAAAGAGGTATAATATTTGCTCTCTAAAAAATTAGATAACCCCAAGTTTATTCTGTCTTTCAAACTTTTTTGCGACAGACTTAGAGAGCGTGTTTGAAAAATCGCAAGGGCAAAGCTTTGGGGGAATAACTTATGGCTCAAGCCCTTGAATTTATGTCCCAAAGCTTCACCATTTTCATGGGGGATTGAATTTTCAAACATTCCCTCTTACAATGAGCTTTCCGTTCACAACCAACCATGAAAATAGGTTGACTAACGAATTTACTTCATTTCCGCTTATGTTTTCAGGTTAGAACCTTTCAATTTATTTGATACCAAAATCCTTTTGCTCCTGCCCAAAGGTTATGCTCTTGTTCTAGACCTTGAGCAGAGTTGTCAACCTTGCCTAGCTTTATCGCTGAAGACTGTTGTTCAAGCTTCTTGTGAGATGTCGAAGCTAGAGGAATAAATAGAGGAATAAATATATGCAGAACTGTGAGGCGAAGTCCTGCCCAGAGAAGCTTGGCGAGTCCAGCATCAATGAGCAACCGGCGGAAGTAATTCTGCTCCGCAGCAACGAGTGGCTCTTGTGAACTAAGAGCTTGGCAGGGAATCCCCCAATTTTCTAAAACCTGGCAAATACCTGGAGAAAGATGATTGGCAAAATCTCCAGGTAACTGGTAGGTCAGAATAAAAGCCGACTCCAAGCTGGCTACCAGTGCTGCAGCATCTCGAAACGCTAGATTCAAGATATTACCTCCAGTTTGAGACTGTTCAATCCGCTCTTCCAGTGAGCGAACTAAGGATTCCCAATGCCAGAAAACTTCTAGATTTCTGTCTTTTGGCAATAAAGATTCTCTAGGGCTATCCCCGAGCCAAAATAGGTTAAGTCCTTTCAAATCGGTTTTCCCTAGTCTTCTTTCCCATTCTTTGAGGGACCAAAGTATTTCCTCTAGAACAGTGCCCCCTTCATCAGGGGAACTTTCAAAGTCAATCCAACTAGGAATAATTAGCTCCGGTTGCTGTAAGTAAGGCTGGGTATTGTCGAGAATCTGCCAGAGTTCTCGTACTACCCATAATTCCATCACTTCATCTAATCCCTTAACTAGAGAGAGCCCGTAAGGTGATAGAGTCAGAAGTGGATCGAGTACACAGCTTCGACATCGCTGATAATTGTGTGTTAGAACGACGGGAGGTATTGCCATTGTTTCTTACTCTCCCCCAGAATGGGTTATGTAGCTGTTAGCCAGCTTTCCTTTTTGATATCGGATCGCTTTAAGAATTAGTTTCCTAATCCCTGAAAAACAGGATATAAACAAAAGTCTGTTGGACACAAGCCACATAATTACAGTATTTCAAATGAAGTAGCTCAAATGAGTGACACTCGAATGAACTACCAAAGATAAACTTCTTAGAAAAAGCGGCTTGCAGTCGACACCTGATGAGAGTTACTACTGAAATAGTTGTTGGAAGACAATAACTGGGAGTGGAACTTATGGCAAATTTACAAGCAATTCACTCAGTTGGTAACTCTTTAAGGACTTATTTGGATAATTCATACCAAGAGTTGCTGCAGGGAAGTACATCCTACCCCTCTTGTGACTTCCAACTACTATCTAGTGGCGAGCTGGACAAGATGAACGATCCCAGTACCACTCTGTCCCTGTTTCTCCATCAAGTGACCATGAACGAGCACGTGCGAAATGCCCATCAGATCAATGGCATCACTCCTAAGCAGGTTCCCCTGTCAGTGGATTTGCACTACCTGATGACTGTATGGGCAGACAGTGCTGCGACGGAACATTTCATCTTAGCTTGGGCCATGAGGCAACTCCATCTGCATCCTATATTAGATAGCTCCTATCTATCCTCAGAAGCTGACTGGCGGCCGGAGGAGGTGATTCAGATTATCCCAGCCGAATTGAGCAATGAGGACATGATGCGGATTTGGGATACCTTAAAGCCATCCTACCGCCTGAGCGTTGCCTACATAGCACGGGTGGTAAGGATTGAAGGGGATGAGCTTGAAGATTCTCGTCCAGTGGTAGCGACTCGTTTGCTCTGGGGCGATCGCCAGGAGGTGAGTCCATGAGCTTAGAAGTCAGAGATCGGCGAGTTCTAGGGGCAGTTCGTTGTCTGGATGCCACAACAGGTGCGCCACTGCGCGAGTCCGTGTTAATGACGGCGAAAGGAATTAGCTTTGGTCGCAACCGCAGCGGGTACTATGTAATTTTCGGTGCCTCTGGTTATCCTAGTCTACAAGCCCACACTACTGTATTTCAAAAACCGCCTGCAACTCCAGTTCTAGGCAGTGTAACAGTGGAACTACAGGTCAGCGATCCTAGCGGGCAGTATTTGCCCAGGCGTTACACGCTCCCTCTGCCACGCGATCCCGCCCCTGAAAACGCCAACCAGAGTAATTCTCTCTTTCAGCCTGCGCCTGTTGTACTCTATCCCGCGCCCACTGCTCGCACTGCACCGGGATGGGCTGTAATTCGAGCTACGGTTCAAGAAGAGGGAATTAACTCGCAACGCCTTCCTTGGGCCCTGATTCGGGTTGTGCCTAACAGCAGTTCTGTTGTTGGTGACGAGCCACTCTCAGAGACTATTAACTTTAATGAAACAAACAATAAACTATATATCACTTTAGACGGAACTTCTAGCGAACTGTCTCTCCCTGAGGGGTCTTTATCTAGAGCTGAGATAGTGGATGCCATTAACAATGAAATCAATCAATCTTTTGAAGATGAACTGCCAGTAGATTATGTGCAACTAACACCAAGCCAGCAACTAGAAATTAGCACTGATTCCTCAGTTCAATTCAGCTCAATTAGAGTTAGAGCTAACCCTGCTCTAGGATTTCTCACAGATGCCCCTCAACCAATTGCTAGGGGCATGGCGGACTGGCGGGGAGAGGCTCTGGTAGCAGTTCCCGGAATTCCTGTGACCACCTGGGAGACTGGGGACACAGAAGATGGCTCGCCAACAACAACCGCAATCTCAGTGACCCTAGATATTCTGTTCGATCCAGTCTTAAACAAAATTCCCGACCAGACAGATTTTTCTATCCTGTCCGATCCAAACAAGGGCTATATTCCCAATCCAGATGTTCTGGAAACGCAGTGGCATAATTTGCCCTCAGGTAGCATTTCCTATCAACTAGCTTCTGGTTTAGATCGAGCAGACATCTTGTCAGTGACGTTGACTTGAAATAACCTCAGTGAAATGTTTTTAGTAAGGAGATACGGCAATGCCTGAATATTTAGCTCCTGGCGTATATGTCGAAGAAACCAGCTTCCGTGCCAAGTCGATTGAAGGAGTCAGTACGAGTACCACGGGTTTCGTTGGTCCGACCCGTAAGGGTCCGCTTGAGGGAACACCTGAATTGATTACCAGCTTCGGTGATTTTGAGCGCATCTACGGGGGACTCGCCAATTTAAATCTTGATGGCACGAGCCCGATCAATTATTTAGCCCATGCAGTTCGCAACTATTTCAATGAAGGCGGTTCTCGCCTCTACGTGTCCCGGGTTTTCTTGTCCAACCAAGGAGACGGCAAAGCAGCAGTAGGTATTATGGCCAATCAGGTGAAATTTGTCTCCCGTTTCCCAGGAGATGCGGGTAACGGTCGCCTCACCGTCCGTCAAGTTGCCACTCCTGCCACTAAAATCATCCTGGAAAAAGCGCCTGAAGGAACATTGGTGCGGGTGGGAGGGGATACTCCTGCTGGCCCAGCCAAGATTGAAGGTAGCCTTCTTGCCCCCTTTTCCCTTCCCAATGATGGGGTGTTGGGATTGTTAGTGGGTGGCACAAGCGTTGACATTACCTTCCATGGAGACCCCGCAGAGGTTGTCGGCACCGTTGCCCTGTCAGATCCAGTCGATCTGGCTGACGACAACACGACTCTAGAACTCACGATAGACGGTCGGAAACAAAGCATTTCCTTGCCAACTGACTCAACTCCGCGCGATCGATTTATCTCTATCCTGAATCAAGAAATTAGGGGAGGTTATGCCCGCCTAACAACTGACGGTGAAGGAGGTGGAGCTGCCAATCGGCTGGTCATCGGCAGCGATCGCCAGGGTACTCTGGCCGCAGTAGGGGTAACAACAGCTAACTCAGAACTCGGCTTTGCCGTCGAGGATGTTCCCGGCGATGGTAACGTTGGCGATCTGTCACGGGTAACTCCCAGCGAGATCGACGCCTTGTTGCAGGGGGGTAATACAGGCACTCGTGCTTCCCTGTCTTCAACTGGTCGATTAGTCCTCACCACTGTAGCTACGGGAGAGAATGCTACCTTGGCAATAGCAGATTCTGGAGATAACTCAGTTCATGAGCAACTAGGTTTAGAGGTAGGTGGAGATGCTGCTCAAGGAACTCCTGGAACGGCTGTGACCTACTATATCAAGCAAGGAACTAACTATCAGGATTCATCTCAACAAACTCTCGAATTGAGTTCTGTGACACCTGATGATACTGATATTCTCACCTTGACTGTCATTGCGGAAGAAAAGCTTACTTCAGAGCAAGTTCGGGAAGAAGAGAAGTACGGAAATGAGATGACATACGAAGAGATGGGATTCGATAAAAACCATCCCAGGTGGGTCGGTAATGTCCTCAAAGCTAAACCCGATCGCCGATTAGATGACCTGCAAAATCTCTGTGCTGTTGAAATTAACAATAATGTGAATGCCTTCCAACTCCGTGCTGGTTTGTTCCCATCTGGCACAGAAAACTCTTTTTCTCTTAGCGGCGGTAACGATGGGAGCGTCCCCACCAAGTCCGCTTATGAGGAAGCTTTGAAAGCATTGGAAAACTTGGAGAACATCTCTATTGTGGCGGCTCCCGGGTATTCGGCCTATAAGAAAAAATCTCAGGGAATTCAGGGAGCTTTGAGAGATCATGCTGAAAAAACTCGAGCATATCGCATCGCGGTGTTGGATGCTCAGCCTAATTTAACACCTACCCAAGCCCGGCAGGAGCGCAGCCAGATTGACTCGAAATATGCAGCTTTCTACTACCCCTGGGTGATCGTCTCTAATCCTCTGTTTCGTCCCGGCTATGAGAACATCCCCCGTGAAATTCCACTGCCCCCGTCAGGGTTTGTTTGTGGCATCTATGCCCGCAACGATGTTGAACGTGGAGTTTACAAAGCCCCAGCAAATGAAGTCGTGCGGGGTGCGCTACGGTTTGAGTATCCGGTTAACTTTGCCGAACAACAAATCTTAAACCCGTTTGGGGTTAACTGCCTCCGCTTCTTCCCCGGTCGGGGCTATCGGGTTTGGGGAGCTCGCACTGTCAGCTCCGATCCAGAATGGAAATACGTTAACGTGCGGCGCTACTTCATCTATCTGGAACAATCTATCGATCGCGGCACCCAATGGGCAGTCTTTGAACCCAACGGAGAACGGCTGTGGGCCAATATTCGTAGCACAATCTCTGATTTTCTTTACAATGAGTGGGTCTCTGGGGCACTGCTGGGTTCCAGTCCTGAGGAAGCATTTTTCGTCAAATGCGATCGCTCTACCATGACCCAAAACGATCTCGATAACGGTCGTCTCATCTGCTTGATTGGGGTAGCCGCTCTCAAACCAGCAGAGTTTGTCAATTTCCGCATCGGTCAGAAGACTGCTGATGCACGTAGTTGATTATTTGGGAGGAATTCGTTATGGCTCGCACGCATCCCTATGGAGCCTTTAATTATCTGGTAAAGCTCGGTGATGATTGGGACGAAACAGCTCTCTTGGGCGGGTTCTCCGATGTATCTGGTATTGGCACGGAGATGACCATTGCTGAATATCGAAACGGCAATGAGGCGGAAAACCACGTTCGTAAAGTATCAGGAATTCACAAGGTCAGTGATGTAACGCTCAAGCGGGGAATAGTCAACTCCAAAGACCTCTGGGACTGGATTGAAGATGTTCGTAAGAACGGACCTGGAGCCCAGCGAATTGCCACCATCACCATGCGAGATGAAGCGGGTAATGATGTCCAGACTTGGAAATTGCGGGGTACAGTCCCGATGAAGTATACCGGACCAACGCTAGCTGCCAAAGGTGGCGGAGACGTGGCGATGGAAGAACTCGTTCTGTCTGCTGAAGGAATGGATTTAGAGTAACTCTCGGTACAAAGAGAGAATAATTACAATGTCCCATCATGTTGCTGCATAACAGTCCTATGAACGGTTTAGTTTTTGAAACTCAAGCACCGGTCGTTGCCAGCGTTCCCAATCGCGTTGACATTGCCTGTTTTGTCGGGTTTGTCGGCAGGCGGGACACACCCGTTCCTGCTGAAATTCAGCGCTGGTTGGAACAGCAGGGATGGACATCCCCTCCCTACGCACGTCCGGCTGCCAAATCTGAGGCAAATGGGGCTGTGCCGAGTTTGTTGGATATCCCTATTCCTATTGATAGTTGGGATATCTTTGATCATCTGTTTGCCTGGGAGCGCCGTCCGCTCAAATTCGATCTCACCCTGGAAACATTGATCTTCCGTTCCCGCTTGCAGCCTGTCCCTCTGCTCCTTTGGTTGCTGCTTATTTTATCTCGAATTCAAGTTCTCAAAGATCCTGGACAGGTAGGAACAACTTACCTGGGGTCTGCAATTCGCTCTTTTTTTGCCCAAGGGGGGCGGCGCTGCTACCTGGTACGGGTAGGCAACCCTTGGGCGTTCACTACCTCAAGGGAAAAACGCCTCGAACAGATTGCCAAGCTGATTCCTGGCTATCGTCCCAGAGTCTGGGGAACTTTTACTGGCTCTCCCGTCGAGCGACAGGGATGGCATGGGGTTGGACATTTATTTGGTTTACCAGATGTGTCTTTCCTGTGCCTGCCCGATCTACCCGATGCTGTCAGCATTGAGCTACCGCTACCAGATGTTAGAGTCTCTCTACCTCAGACCCCAGAGCAATTTGTGGAATGTTCCGAACCCGAACCGCCGCCACCTCCTGACAGTCCTGTCCGACTGCTCCAGGCTCCTCGGTGTGACGAACTTGGATATCGAGAATGGGCAAGGGCACTTAACTTGGTCGCCAATTTGCTGGCGAGCCAGCTGCGGGAAGTACAGTTAGTCGCTGGAGTACCAATCCCCCAGGTGGGTACGCCCGCTGAGCAAAATTTGTGGAAGTTTTTAACCCACCTAGCACTCAGCCGTTCTCTGAATGAGGATCTGGGCTTATCCAATGCCTTCCTACAGCTTGCCTATCCTTGGGTACGCACTCCTGGAGCTGCTAACTTGCCGAAACAGCTCGAAAATCCAGATGCAGTTCTAGTGGGAATTTTGGCAAGAAATGCCTTGACCCGAGGGACATTTCGCAGTGCCGCTAATCTCAACTTAGCTGATGTTTACGAACTTTTTCCCGTGCTGTCCCCAGCTCAAATCTTCTATCGTCAGAAGGTTAAAGGGAAAAATACGACCCAGCAGAGCTTGGTAGAACGGGGATCCTTTTTCGGTCCAACACCGGACGGACTGAGACTACTGTCTGACGTAACAACCAGCCTTGACGAGAGCTATCGGCCCGCGAGCGTGAATCGCTTGGTCTCAGCTCTTGTCCGAACCGCTAGGCGACTCGGGGAAGATTTTGTGTTTGAAGCGTCAGGGCAGCGGCTCTGGAGCAAGCTGCGGGAAAGCTTAAACGGCTTGCTTTTAGGGCTGTACCAGGCAGGTGTCTTGCGAGGTGCCACGCCAGCCGAAGCCTTTCGGGTACGCTGCGATCGCACAACCATGACCCAAAACGACATTGATACTGGTCGAGTCATTGTCGAGATTCAATTCGCTCCTACAGTTCCCATCGAACGCATCACAGTCTTTCTCGCCATGAGTGATGGGGGACAGCTCGTCCGAATGCCAACGGCAATTACAACCCAGGAGGCAGCATGACTCAGACAGACAGACCAGAAAAATTGCTCTACCCTCTCCACGTATTTCGCTTCCAGGTGGACTTTCAGGTCGATCCACTGATATCTGAGGGAGATAACACCCCTATCCCCCTTTGCAGTGGAGCATTTTCCGAATGTACCGGCTTGGAAGCCACCATGGAACCCAAGGTCATCAAAGAGGGAGGGCGTAACTATGGTGCTGCCCAAAGGGTGGGACCAGTCACTTTTGCCACCGTCATCCTCAAACGGGGAATGACCACAACCCGAGACCTCTGGAAGTGGTTTGAGTTGGTCAGCAGGAAAGGAAAGTATGCCTGTCGCTTGGCAGCGATCGTCACCATGTTCGATACTGCCGGTCAAGGAATGCTGTCTTGGAAGTTAGAGAAAGCACTGCCAATTAAATTCAAAGCGGCCGATCTCAACGCCAAAGGAACGGAAGTGGGAGTGGAGGAACTGCACCTAGCCCATGAAGGGTTGAGTCTTCTCGACAGTCCGATGGAGGAGCAGTTGTTATGAGTGACACCACCCAACTCGAACGCGCTCAATTCGCCATCATTGGTCAAAATGGTCAACGTGATGGAGAGCCGATCTCAGTTCACTTCAATCCTGTTTCCCTGCAACACACCATTACCAATACCCTGAGCCAGGAAAGAGGGAATGCTCGGCAATATGTCAGCAAAAGTACTGGCAAGCTGACCATGGATTTGATTTTTGATACTACCGATGAAGGGTCGGATGTAAGAAGCATCACTGACCAGGTGGCGCAGTTTATGAACCCTACTGTCCAAGTTAGTTCCCGAAGACCTGAAAGAAAAGCACCGCCTAGAATTGAGTTTTCTTGGGGAACTTACAAGTTTGAGGGCATAGTGGAATCTTATAAGGAAACAATTGACTTCTTTGCTCCTAATGGCGTACCCCTTCGTGCCAGCGTCAATTTAACTCTCGCTCGCCAGGACCAAGTGTTTGAGCCAAGTTCCTCTAGCTCTCGATTTGATACTCAAGGCTCCTTGGAACCAGACCAGGTTGACCTGCCATCTTCTCAGTCAGGAGCTGGGGCTGGAGGAAACAGCAGGGTAGAAGACACCACCAGTATTGCTACCCGCAGTGGGGACTCTCGGGCCGGACGGGCGATCGCAGCTGCCAACGGACAGGAAAGTATGCGCTTCCCTAGTGGTCCGCTAACAGTCGATGGTTCAGTGGAACTGAAGCCGCCAGCAGCCTTTACCACTGGAGGAGTTAGCCTTAGTGCTAGCGCTGGCATTGGTGGTAGCGTTAGCGGTGGCATCGAAGCTGGCATCAGCGGTAGGTTGTCAGGAGGTGCGGCAATTTCAGTAACTGGAAAAGCCTCTGCTGGTGTTTCTGCCAGTGGGGGGGCGTTTGCCGGACTAAAAACCTCCGAACAACGTTCTTCCCTGCGGTTAGAGCCGAGCCGTCTCATTCCCCCGCGACCATCTGCCAGCTTGGCAACGGTCGCAGGAGCCAGTTTTCAAGTGGGAGGGCTAGCTAGTGCCAAGGGTTCTGCTAGTTTGAAGGCAGATGTGGGTGGAGCGGCTGACCTGCGATCGCTAATTCAATTTGAGGAGAGTTAATCATGCCAGTTGTGTTCGATCGAGTCGTTGGCAACGTAATACCTGAGACCGCGCCAACCCAAGCCGAACCAGAACCCGCTCCCATGCCAGAAGTCACAGGAGAAGAGAAGCTTCGCAGGCTACTCAGGCGAAGGGAGCAGCGATTGGCTCGGCTAAGAGCAGATTGAGAGAAAGCAAAAGCACCAGAATCGGGAGGATCAGATGTCAGAAACACCCCTCAGTAACATTGCCGTCTATATTGCCCGTCCTACAGTAAGAGTAGATACTCAGGAATACCCCAAGGTCAGTGAGTTAATCCAGGCCATGGAAATGACGGAGCAACAAGGGGGGCTCTCAGCTCTGGAGCTGCGAGTCAGCAACGTAGCCAGTGACACCGATGGGGGAGCCGACCTGGCTTTTGAAGATGGCCGTATCTTGCGGCTGGGAGCAGAAATTAGCATCTATGCTGGAGACGAGACTGCTCCCCAAGAAATTTTCCAGGGCATAATTACGGGGCTAGAAGCCGACTTCCCCGAAGAGGGTCCACCTGAATTGGTAGTGCTGGCAGAGGATGCCTGCCAACAAGCGCGCATGGCTCGTCGCACTCAGATTTATGCTGATACCTCTGTTGCCGATCTCGCTACCGAAATTGCCAGACGGCTGAGTCTAACCCCCGTCATTACCGGTTTCACAGATAATATTGGCACGCAAGTTCAGCTCAATGAAAGTGATCTAGCCTTTCTAAGACGGCTTTTGCAGCGCTATGATGGTGACCTCCAGGTGGTGGGTACAGAACTTCAAGTATCACCTCGTGGCCAAGTACGACGAGGTGAATTAGAATTAGAACTCCACAGTCAATTGCGCCGAGCCAGGGTACTAGCTGACTTGGCCCATCAAGTGACTGAAGTAACGGTCAGTGGTTGGAACCCCATCCAGGGACAGCGAGTGAGAGCCAGCAGTCAAGGTATTGCCGCTGGTCCAGGGACTGGACGCACCGGGGCACAGCTCTTGCAGGAAGCACTCGGCGATCGCCTTCATCATATAGGGCATCTCGAAGTCACCTCCGATACTGAAGCGCAAGCACTGGCAGATGCAGCCTTTGACGAGCGGGCGCGCCGCTTTGTCGTGGTGGAAGGGACGGCGGAAGGCAATCCCGCTCTCCGAGTGGGCAGCCACTTGAGCTTAACTGGGCTGGGCGAGCGTTTTGATAACAGTTACTACGTCACCCGTGCCTGTCACCGTTTTGATTTGATGCGGGGTTACGAGACGGATTTTGAGGCGGAATGCGCCTTTTGGGGAGGGAGATGATGGAAGGAGTATCCAGTCTATTTCAAATTCCAGTCGCGGGGCGCTTTTCTGGCAGCTTCTTGGCAGAAGTTGTCTCGGTCAACGATCCTGATAACCTGTCTAGAGTGCAAATCCGCCTGCTCAATTTCGATGGGTTTGAAGGGCAAGATGGTCCCCTTTGGGCTAGAGTTGCAGTGCCTTTTGCCGGAGCCAATCGGGGCGCTTTTCTGTTGCCGGATGTGGGAGATGAAGTCCTCGTCACCTTTCTCAATGGTGACCCGCGTTGTCCCATTGTCGTTGGAGGGGTGTGGAATGGCAGTGCCTCGGCACCGGAGCAGCTAGGCGGTTCGGGCGATCGCGTCGATCGTTGGACGATCGTGGGTAAGGCCGGAACCCGTATCGCTATTGTGGAAGAAAATGCTAGTAGTGCCACGATTAGCTTTAGTACGCCTGGGGGAGTGACTGGGGAACTCACTGATTCTGCTGGGGGTAAGATTGAGCTAGTTGCTGCGGGGACGACTATCACTGTTGATTCTGGTGGAGTTTCCATCGATACTCCCTCTAAAGTTAAGGTGCAAGCCAGTCAGGTTGAAGTTAGTTCCGGACAGGTGACTGTCAATGCGGGGATGTCCACTTTTTCCGGCTTGGTCAAATGCGACGTTTTACAAGCTACCACGGTCATTGCCACTACTTATACACCAGGAGCGGGAAACATATGGTGAAACATTCAGTTATTCTGCGTGGGCTCAATGTCAGTCGGACCAATACTGGACCAACGATCCTCAAACGCACCGATTCCGACTTTATCACAGCCATGCTAGCGGAGCTTGGTCAACCCGAAGGAGTCAAAGCAGTGCTCGAGAGCGAAGCTCAGGACCGAGAGGCTGGAGTTCTCAAACTTTTTCAGCCTGTTCATCGCACCTTTCATCTGACATTAGTTGAGCTGGTCTGCGATCCATTTGGTTCCTCTAACGCTGTGGCTGAGGCAGTAGTTAACAATTATTCCCTCTTATTGTCTAGGGAAAGTTCGATCACCCCGAAACAGAATAGCATCATTGCGGAAAATAAGAGTCTCAGCCAAACCACTCCTCGCTATCTTGCCGAGCAACTGGCGGCTCTCCAACCTCGCCTCGATCCCCAGCGTCTTGATAGTGCGGGGTTGGTAATTCGCCGACTTAGGATAGCTGAAGATAATAATCAATTCTCGGAAGGCTGGCGCAAGGATGAAGAAGAGGGAATCGTTGGTTGGATTCCTTTCGGCTCAGATCTAGAAGAAAATTTAGACCCCGATTCTCAATATCGTCGTGGTTGTTTCTCAGGTTATCCTGCTGAAATCGCCCAACGGCTCAGAAAAAGCTTAAAAGTATCCTCTTCTTACAATGAGACAGTTTCCCCCCTGTTTGTGGCTCCACCAGAAGTTTGTCAGGCGGTGGGACGTACCATTCTCTATGGGCTAATTCCTGTTACTAGTGCAGAGGTGGTTGAAGACAGTTCCACAGCAGGGCAAGCAATCATCTATGATGCTGATTTTGTCCGCCAAAATCATCTTCCCTATTTCCTACGTCAATCCAACGTCAAGCAAAAGTTTAACTTGGCTAGTCGTCAATTGACCTATCGGGATGCCATCGCCCCAAAAACAGAAGACTTAGAAGAAATTACTAACTTTATCATTGCCCTACGCCAACTTACTTACGAATTTGGAGCATTTGGTGATAGTGCTGAAGGAGTTGCTCTTTTTAAAGCTTTGAACCAAATTGACCTAGAACCAACTTTACTAATGCCAAAACAAGTGGGTTCAAAGCAGACTGGACTTAGTCAAAAAAATCTATTTAATAAAATTGGTACTCAAAAACTAACTCCCCAACTAATTATTAATCGTCCTCTGGGAACTTTTCTCAAACAAGCAGCTCAAGTCTTAGTGGAATTAGAAGGAAGAGATGAAGACAGTCCACCAAGTATCCAAATGCCTGCCGCTTGGCCTACTATTTCTCCAGCACAGGAAACTGAAATTATTCGTCTAATTCTCAATATTCTCAACAAGAGGAAGCAGAATCTTATGGGAGGAGAAGGGCGTTTTGAAGATCCAGAACAAAAGTATCACATTCGAGCCTTTGTACGCCTAAAATCGGCAAATGGCTGCCCGCCCAAAATTGTCTGGAGTTCCTATAGTTCTCCCTTTAAAATCGCTCCTTGGTATGACAGTAGTTCGGGAGTGGCCCCCGTTCGAGTTCCCCTTCCCGATTTAGTTCCGCGTCGCCAAAAAGGTAAGCGACCTTTTGCTATGAATCCCGAAGAAC
>JAAUYM010101752.1_pt1 | contig 15932 bp, 12 predicted proteins | sample 7278001 | NCBI WGS metagenome assembly JAAUYM01 (sample SAMN14350224, study PRJNA611818) | marine sediment metagenome | isolation source: surface marine sediment (1.8m) | place: French Polynesia: Moorea | collected 2018-08
ATTTTTGTAACTATAATATTAAGGCTTTAAATTGAAAAAAAAGAGTTGCGAAATAATTTTTGAACTGTGGGTTACTACCTCCAAATGGCTATGACAAAGTCGTATGCTCGCCTACCACTAAAGATACATCTTTCCTACGGTACCGCAGCCAACTAAGCTGGAAAACAAGAATTTCTTGCTGGTAAAGGGGAAAAAACATGGTATTTTTCTCGCTCTGTACCTAGAAGAGGAAAAATGGTTCTGTACTACAAGGCAGAGTCGTCATCCGTCTTGTGTGACGCAAATACACACATGTACGTAGGAGCGACCACCCGACCGAAATTTTCAGTTAGGTTTACTTATATTTGTTCCAAAGATTTCTTAATACTAAAACATGGCATGAATGTACGGTAGTTTAATATGTTCAGTTACATGTTTCTTAAGACAGCTGATGTGTCTTATGTACCGCCATAAACATGGAAATAAACTGAAAAGTGAGCAAAAGTCTCGTCGGGTACTGGGAATGCCCATTTCCTACTCAGATTCCTCCTCCTCAGCAGTTGCTAGGCAACTTTACCTCTGCACAGTAGCATGTACAACCTTACTAAATCTGCCTTTAATATTAATCATCATGTCTACTAGAAGATACCCTACGAGTGCGTCAGAGTGACTCTCCGAGCGGCAAGAAAACGTCTGTGATCTTTTTTTCTCTTGATATTCAGCCGCCTAGAAACAAGACTGTCATTCTCCTCCGCGCGTTACCTAAGAGAGACTGCACAGGTGGTGGACAAATAAGGGGAGGCAGACAAGAGGCAAAAGCGAGTTCGCCCACCCGCACTTTTTCCTTCAAAGAAAAATTATTTATGGGAAATCGCGTGGTAGGCAGTAGGTATGGATGTCACACACAAATCGGGCGCCTCTCCGCTCGTGCCTCCTAGGATCGATCGATAGGGCAACCAACTCTCTTCCTCCTTCCTCCTCCTCCTCGCCCCCTTTCCCCGACCCACATTAGTGTAAGCGGCCGCCAACACAAACATTATGCCATTGTTGTTGGCGGTTGCGGCCTGCCTCTATTTCTTCCTTCTTTCTCCTCCATAAACTCAACACAATGGGTGCAACGGCCGTACAGTGAGGGGGGGAAATAACGCCATCATCAACACGCGCCAATGATTCTACTACGACCACCCCCCTTTAGTAGGAGGAGAAAAGGGCCTTTCAACTCTCCACCAGCACCCAATGCTTTCTTCTCACAAACAAGAGAAGGTAATGTTCTAAGGCCTGCAACAATGTGGGAAGGAAACTAGAAAAAAAGGGGAATCACCAGATTTTGAAAAGCTGAGGCTAAAGAAATTAACCAGTTTGGAAGTAACAAGGAGGAAAAATTTCAAAAGCAAAAAAATTACTAAATCAAAAGTTTCTCAAAATATAGTACAGAAAACCTATTTGGAAAAGATAAAAAAATAACCTGAGTGTCTGCAAAAGTGATTACAACAACAGCAGCAGCAGCCGACAACAGCAACAGCATTTTTTTTCCCTTGTTGTCGATATCGACAACAAGGGAAAAAAAAATAGCCATCCTAAAAAGTTCTACTGCACACCCTTTTTTGCGATATATTCTTTCCCACTCGTCACGTGCGGATGACAGCTTGTATTGGACTGCGACTGCAACTGCGACTGTCGACCCTAAACTTTTTACGAGGTCTCGTAGCATTCCGTTTCGCAGATATGTATATGTGGTATTATGTATTATTTCCTCTTCTTCACTTCTGTTCGTCTCCCCTCCCCCCCTTCCCCTCCTCCTCACCTTCGACTGCATGGAGAATGGGTACTTGCAGAGCTCGCAGCGCTTGATGTCGGCCGACTTGATCCACCGCTGGAGGCACTCCTGGTGCACGTACTTGAGCGAACCGGAGCAGAAGCAGGGCGCGATCAGCGGCATGCTGGCAGGAGGAGGAAGAAACATGGGGAAATGTCAAGACTGGATCTACGGTACTACTAGTACATAGAACAACCGTCGGGACAATTGGTCATGTTATGTAACAAATATGTGTTTCTGTATGATTGCTTGCATTCGCTGAATAGCAAGGGGCGACCTTTAAAAGCATGCTATTTGTGGTAGAGTAACAGGTTACAAGACTGGTTTCAAATATCAGATGTAAAAAAAAAGTCTTGATCCTGAAATGCTTCTTTGATTGCTAAGGAAAATGTCACTATATTACAACACGTCATGCAAAAAGACACATGTAATTTCACCAATATACTATTATGTTTCTGGAGATATGTTTCTTAACTCCTGAAAATATCGTGCTCGGCCCTTACCCGGCCTCCCCTCCGCAGTGGCAGATCTTGCAGAAGTCACCCCCGCCGGTCAGCGAAGAGCCGCAGCGGACATTGGAGGAGGGGCTGCCCTTGTTCAGGGTGAGGGTGGACGCCGCCGTGGTAAAGCTGTCGCCGGCGTTCGATTTGGCCTCCTCCTCCTCCTCTTCGTCCTCGTCATCGTTCTTGACGCCTGTCTGTCCAGGAAGGTCCTTGGCCACGGTGACAACGATCGGGGTAAAGTCGTCCACGATGCGACTGAGGGAGGAGGAGGCGCCGCCAGACTCGGCGGCGGCCGCCGCCTGATCCAGCGCCGCCGGCATCGACTTGGCCGCCGACGGGGGCTTGGAAGAGCGGGTAGCGGGCGCCGACGACGCAGACGACGGGGTGGCCGCGGGATGCGCATGGGCATGCGCCGACGTCGGCGCGACGCCGCCCGGTTCCAAGTCCTCCAGCTGGATGGCTGAAGAGGATGGTCGGACGGAGGAGGCGGCGGAGGCGGAGGAGGCCAGGCCGCTGTCGCGCTTGGGGCTGCTCGGCTGAGAGAGGGAGCGACTCTCGGGGCTGCTCATCTTGGAAGGAAGAAAATATGCTCTCTCTCTCACTCTCACTCAACAACACGCAATGGCGGTGGAAGGCCTCCGCTCTCTCTCTCTCTCTTTCTCTCTCTCTCTCTTTCTTTCTTTCTTTCTCTCTCTCTCTCTCTCTCTCTCTCTCTCTCCCTCCCTCCCTCCCTCCCTCCCTCCCAGGAGAAAAGCTAATTAGCGCAGATGTCCATTCCTCTTCTTCTTTCTTCTTTCGTCCTTGCTAGCTTCACTTTCTGAGACTCTCGCCCGTCACAGTGGATGGACTTTCTCTCTTCTTCTTCTTTTCTTCTCTCCGCTCCCTCTCTCCTTCCCCCCCCCTCATCTCTCCATCTCCGTGAGTGCCAGACGGATGGGATCAGACCGGAGGATGATGGCACGGAAGAAGGAGCGGAGACACGGGAGAATGGAGGGTCAAGCGAGCCGCTGGCAAAGAGGAGGAGGAGGAGGAGGCGACTCTGCCATCAGTTCGTCTGGAAAAAAAAAGAAGAAAGCTGGTGCTTGAATGAAGATGCTTCTGTACTACTACAATTGTAACAGCGCATCACAGTCCCGTGCAGTACCTAGGTACAGTAGGTTTCCGGCACATGCACAAAGTAAAAAGCTAATATCTATGTAAAGCATTTTTGTTTGTATGTACTATAATAGCAAAGGCAAGTTTAAAGAAAATTTGGTCGCTGTAGCAATCTTTAGTAGTTATTTCTATGGCGAAATTTACTATGTTGACGTTGTAGGTAGATCCTAATAACTTTAAGAACGTGTGTAGTTTGCTAATGCAAGTTACGTTTACGTACATGTGCAGGACCCTGACTCTTGAGGATTTGCATGTGCTCGCATTAGCTGCTACTCGTAGAAGGTCTCCTGAGAGCACAAGTGTCTCTCTATATGTAAGCTCTACTAGTACTAAGTAAGAATATAAAAAAAAACATATCATAGAGACAGGCCGAATATTTAGTAATCGCAGGTGAAACAACTGCCGCACCTTTTCGAACGTCGCCACCTGCAGCCAGCCAGACTTCCTACATGCAAACAACAACACCCTGTATCCAGTGGAATCACCAGGAAGTGTTCGGGACTTGTGCACTATATCTCTCTTCTCTCTCTTTCTTTCCTTGGTCATGCGACTGACTCTTCTTCCTCCTCCTCCTTTACTTCCAGTTCTTTTGAGCTATCTCCGCAGTCGACTGTGGTAGCAGTGTGAGAAACAGGGAGAGGAAGGAGCCTTCCTTCTTTTCCTTCTCTTACTCCTCCTCCTCCGGCTAACACACAGCGCAGTCAGCAAATGCGCTGTTGTAAGGCTCTCCCTCTCTCTCCTTCTTCCTCCTCCACTCGCCTGGCATGGTTGCAGCAGAGTGCCTTCCTTTCTAGGGAATGAGGAGAAGGAGGGGAAGGGGAGAGAGAAGGAGGAGGAGGAGGAAGAGCAGCTGGGGGAAAATGTGGAGTAGAAGAGAGTGGAAGGAAGGAGGAAAGAAAGAAAGGAGGATTAGAAAGCTGATCTGAGGAAAGTGGAGGCGCGTGAAAAGTTTCTTTCGACACACAAAAAATGAGACACTTGCAATTTTTTTCGGCCTATACCCAGCTTTTGCTTTTCTGGAGCAAATGTTGGGGGGGGGGGAGAGGGGGTGAAGTCAAGCAAGAATCAAAGCGAATGTTGCTCACTTTACCTGCCTGGCAGAGTAATGAGATAATCCTTAAGTTGCATGCACCTACGTGCTAGTACGTATTACGATAGACACGCTTTCTATAGTGCGTGAAGCATGTGCTACTACTGTACCACAAGGCAGACTTTCCCTGTACTGTACTCTGGGAAACGGTATAGTGCTTCCCTGTCTGGAGAGTTAGCAGATCAAAAAGTACGTAGAAGCAAAAGACACCAAATTGGATTACTGGAGCTTTTAAGTACACATAAACTGTTGTGTACGTACTAGAGACTAATGGTATTACGTAGGTAGTAGTACTTTAGTGAACAGCCGGAGTTTCCCGTCAGAATCAGATGCTATTTGCTGTGCGCTGTGATTGATTCCCAAAAGCGTTTTGGCTTCCACGTACTGGTTACGTGCGCTATCTCCTCGTCCTATCGAGAGCGCGGAAACACACCGAGAGGGTGATGAATCGATTGGTGGAAAGAAGAGGAGGAATGGTTGTCCATTAATAAAATATGAAGTGGAGAAGGGGGGGGGGGATCGAAAATACCTCTTTGCCTCTTCTTGCTATAGCAAGCAATTTAATTTGACAAGAATTAGAACACGATGAGAAAGTTCAGTGTGTCTCCCCCTCCTCCTATGTATACACAGTAGAAATCGAAGAATTGGAACGCTGAGAGAGGGAGCCAAGTAGGTCAGTGGAATTTTGTCTACACTTCTAGTAGATCAGTGAGAACATGCTGATGTAAAGAATAATGTGAAGAAACAATAATTGTTTAAGTGACCTCATGAATCAGGAGGGTTCCCTTTCTTGCTGTCATTGCTTTGCATGAAACAAGAACGAAAATAAAATCGGAAAAATGAATGCTTTTCTTTCAAGCCCTTTCGTGGGCTGGTAACTAACTAAGAAAAAAACAGCTTGCTAAACAGTTTCCTTCTCTGCTTGCTGTCTTCCTTGCCAATAAAGGCCAGGAGGAGGGGAAGGATAGATAAGGCTACCATTGTAAACTTCCTGCCATCAAACGAAAGGGAAAACGGAAAGACAGTTCCTCCAAGGTCACTTCTTCACTTTCCCAAACGGCGGGAGGACTTGGACTTTTCTGACACAGAAACGCCAAACATGCTTGCTGCTCAGGAGAGCAAATTTTGTGTCTTAGGGTCACATTTGCCCGGGTTTACATACCCTCCAGATCTGCAACACCTAGTGAGGCTCAAGAACAGAAAGTTTTCTGGGACTGTCGATGGAAGAAGGAAGAGGATGAGAATTGTTCCTGGAAACGAGAACCCTAGCTTGCCACAGCTTCTTTTTTTTGCGCCCCAGCTGCGACGACAGTGGTGGTTTGTCGTTCCTTTTACTTTATCTGAGTGGTTTCGCCAGATATCGGGCTCGAGTCGCACCCACGTGAAAAATAACAAACAAAGCAAGGCATTCTGACCGCTCGCATGTGTTTTAGACATTAAATTGGTGAATTCACTCATAGTAAAAAATTGTGCTATAAGCAGAGTTGCCACTTGAGCTAGTTAAATCCATCTAAGTTTTCTGGCAAATGCTAAAAATTGAACATGAGAATATTAATGCTGACTGCGTCTACCTACTCTGTCAAAGCCACGGAGAAAAGTTGTGGCTGAAAAGTAACAGAAACAACAACGACAGCTGTAAGACCGCGATAGACTTGCGGTAAAAACCACTACCAATTTGGTAGTGGCGGCGGTAGAGAGAAAAACGCACTCCAGCAAAATTTAGAATGCAAGTTTGGAAAACGCTTTGCAAAAATAACCTACTCTGAAGTCGTGGTTGCACCGAGGTGATGGCTAAAGCTGCCGGCAAAAGTCGAAGGTCAAATGTGGCTTTTCGTGGAAAATTGTCGATTCCACCAAGTCAGTATTATGTAGTACGTAGCCCCTACTGTAATATTATTATTGTGACTGTTATTCCGCCCTACTAGTCTAGCAGCGATGAGCATGGCTGGCCTACCTTCCCTCCAAAGATGTTCTTCTTGCCTTGCTACCTCGATGATATTTGGAATGGCAATAATCTCGATCCACCCACACGGACACTCCTCTCCTGATGCTCCAAATCAGCTTCCTCCTCGTACTTGTAGTACACCCAGACAGACACACACTCCTCCCAGTTTCCCACTTTCGGCTCAGCTTCCCGCCTACTTGTTTGTGTGTGTGTGTGTGAGTGTGTGTCTGCAAAAGCTTTCCTCCTCTCCTCTCCTTCTTTCCTTCCTTCCTGCTAGACTCAGGATTTCCTACCTACTACATGTACTACTAGGTGAACGCTGTGCTTTCCTCCTTCTATCAACGACATCGGTGCTTTCTACCACTCTTTCTTACTTTGAGTGCGTGTTGTGGTGTAGTGGAAGCAAATGTTTCTTAGTCCGTGCATCAGAGCATGATTAGAGCAGAAATGCTTCCAGGAGGGTAGCTAAATTGTGCGGGAAAGTTATTAAATCAGATGTTACATTCTTAGTTTGTGCTAGTTCGCCATTCAGCTAGTTCCAAATTTAAAGTTTAATTTGCAAGCAGACTCAAGCCTGCACTTACATTGCACATCAAGCCAAGCTCTTCTACGAGTAAAAAGCAACATTTTTTACGGCTAACCCACCATTACTAACGCTGTTTGACGGCGTTTTACTTTAACAACTTTCGGGACGCTTCGCTCCCGCACCTCATGCTACAGTCGACCTTCGATTTGGGCAACTTGCTGATCAAGAAGAAAAAGCGGTCTAAAATCTGCTTGTCTAAATTGAATCTGACCATTATGAAGAAAGAAGTGTAAAGTCCAGAAACTTGCCAAAATTGAACAAAATGACTGAAACTAAACATGCATGAAACATACGTCAACTGTACCTACACATCCTACATTCGAGTGACAGGTGAGAAATGACTCACAGGGGGAGGGGGAGGGGTTGAGTGCCCATTGTCCGTACGCGCGCCCAGCCCATTTTCTCACACGCCAGACGGGACGGGACGGTGACCCATTTTGTGTGGCAGACTGCTGGTCGGGACCCAATTGCTGTGTCCACAAAGCCACAAAGGAGGGGAGTTTGGGAAGTGAGCAGGGTGTTCCAAAAATTCATTTCATGTATTTCCGCTTACGACGAGTATCACAGCTGAAGCAACTCATGAAACTGATAAAAGGAGAGACAAGCAAGCGAAAAAAAACTCCTTGACTTTTGGTGACGACGGGGAGGAGGGTAGTCTGCATATCTGTACGTACTGATATCTTACTAATAATGTACGGGTAGTACGACTAAAAAAAATCCAACATACTTATGTTGTGTCATACAATAGTTTAAGTATACTGAACTAGTTCAAAATCCCGTCGACTTTAAACTAGCAGAAACTTTATAAACTAGTACATATAACACAACATAGTTAATATGTTAGATTTCTTTGCCGTCTGTCTTGGGCTTAAAACCTAAGCATTTCGAGACGACGAAAAAACGAGTATTTCATTAGTACAATGACAAGATTTCTAGTAGTATGAAGGGAAAGAGAGGGAGGAGAACGCCGCACACAAGGAAAAAAACTTACTTTTCATCGCATCTTTGACGAAACAACAACGGCTTAATTGACAACAAGAAATACTAGTAGTACGTAGTACAAGGATCACGCTTCAGCCGGGTTGGAAATCAACATCATCACGTTGCTCCCTCCGCCGCCGCCGCCGCTGTTGCCGCGGCCATTGTCCTCCGGCAAGCTTACGGTGAGCGCGGCCGCTGCGGCCACGTCGCCTCCAGCCTGTGGTTGCTGCAGGTGCTGCTGCTGCTGCTGCAGCTGCTGCTGTAGTTGCTGCTGCTGCTGCTGGAAGTCCACGGTCGGCTCGCTGCGGGATCGGCGGGATGAGGAGAGCGAGGAGGAGGATCTGTCAGAGGTTGATGGCTGTGGGAGGAGGTATGGAAAACAAGTTCTTCATCTGTGGCACTGGATATCTTCCAATTAGAAGAGTATTCTTGCTGTTGTTGAACATATGTTAACAATTCTCTTATATAACCTGATGCTGAGGATGCCGACTGCAACGAGATGGCTCAGCCCTTCCTCCCTCCTCCGTCGCCAATCCTCCTCCTCCTCCTCCCTCTCCTTCTTCCTCCCCTTCAGCAGGGAGAGCGATGTAAAGCGGCACTGGAGTGTTAGACGCCTGCGGTTGAAGAATAAACATTTTTTTTCGGGAAACTAAATGTCGGCCATGCCAAGAATTTAATCCTCCCCTCCCGAACCTGCGAGATTAGTAGCGCCTCGTCGTACGTAGGCGGCGGCGTCTCCCCGCGTCCGGCGCCGCGGCAGCCGCGGCCGCGCTTGGAGCGGAGCAGCCGCGCGGCGGTGGCGGCGGTGGCGGCAGACGAAGAAGACGACGACGATGAAGTCTGATTCCTCGAGGGTAGGGGGACGATGGAACCTATAGTGGTGATTATATATATATATTTTTAGACCCGATGAGGTTACATTCCTAATTTAATGCGTGCTACCTTGAGCTCCGTCTCCTACGCCTCCTCCTCCTCCGCCACTCCCGTCCACTCCTCTTTCTCCTTCTCCTCTTCCTCCTCCTCCGTCCTCCTCCTCCTCCATTGCCGCTGCGGCCGCCGCCGCCTCCTGCTCTTCACAGTTGCTGTAGGTGGGCGGCTGGTCGTCACGGTGCGGGATGATGTAGCGGAGGGGACCGTTGCGACGGGAGTTGCGAAATTGCCTGTTGGCAACAATAAAATACCCAAGTTTTATTTTTAAAATCTAAAACAACAAGTCAAGAAGTTCACCTGTAGCACGACGCCCTGTGCACGACCATGAGAGTGACCAGGACGCAGAGGAGGAAGAGCACGAGCATGGCGTCCTCCACGAACTTGATGTACTGCGGGTGGAAGCCGGCGTGGAGTCGGTTGCGCCGCCCGAAGGTGTAGTAGTGGTCCACGAACTCCCCGTTGGGGCGCACGGCGATCGGGTGCTCCACGATGGTGGCGTCGGCGAAGTGGGTCGTCAGCGGGAAGATGCAGCGCTTGGTCAGCAGCCCGGCGGACTTGGCCATCAGGAGGTCGTCGGCGGGGCGAACAAGGACGTTGCTGTTCGGGCGCTGCCTGTGGAGAGACAGCGAGGAGGAGGACGAACGCGATGATCCCGACGAGGAGGACGCAGTGCGGACCACCAGCGACGTGCAGAGCAGCCCGGAGCGGCAGTCCAGATCGCTCAGGCACTCGTTGTCGGCTGAGAAAAAAAGATAGAGTATGCTCAAATGTACGAAATAAAAAAAAGCTGTTTTCAATATACGCTTTTGACAACTGTATCTGAATGAAAATAACTGTGACCCATTATGCCCCCAAGCACACATGCGAGTCCCCAAATAAACTACATCTTCTTGTCGTTCCGTTCCGGCACTTACCGATGTTGAGACACTTGACGGCGTCGTCGACGGCGGCCCTGAACCCCTCCCGGCATACGCAGACGCCGACCGTCATGGTGATGTTCCGGTAGCAGAGGCGGTTGGCCCCCACGCAGTCCTCGTGGTTCAGGCACGTGCGCAAACCTGTAGGGATGGGTACACAAATCAGATTATAGATTGCGTGGATTACTTAAGGGTGCAATAGGAAGACAGCTTCCCTTATTACTTTTTGTTCAATTACGGACAAAAGTTACTGCCGTAATCTGGATGAGCGTACTATGTAGATGAGGAAACCAAAAAAAGTTTTTTTTTAATTAAGCTGTTCAAGAAGATGAAGAAAAAACTTAGTTGGAATAAGAAATTTTTGTTGCCGTTGCCATGTGGAAGAGTCAGTCGCGTTCTCAAACGTTATTAAAATATTTTTCCGGCCGGCCTATGAAGATATTCTGAACCAAACTGGTTAAAACATTAGCTGCCATGGGGACAAAAAATTGAAATCAGTTCTCGCCGTTTCAAGTTCTTTTCTCCAGTAATTAGAGACGCTTCTTCTTAAATAAATCGTGAGCCAGCAGCTGCCTAAAGACTATAAGAAATGATGAGAAAATAGGGTTAAATATTCGCAGCAAAAGACTTGGACCTTCAAAGGAAGTTTTCCCATCCTCTATTCATATGGGAGCTTGTTTCCGCCACCAACTGCAGCCATAAAGATTCCTCCTCTGGTTACTAGTGTGCGTGAGTGCCATGACTAAGCAGGACAGGATGTTCACCTCACTGGAGGAGACTACTACTATATGGCAAAAGGCCATTAGCATACGTGGGAGAAGATGGCGGCAAGGGAAGAAGGAAGAGAACGATTTTGGAAGAAATTGACATTTATGGGGGTTGGGGCCGTTCCAGTTTGACGTCCTAGTAACTAGTAAGGTGTCTTTCCAAGCAACATGTCTCTTTGCTGTCTACCTATGTACATACGTATACGGTATACTGTACTACGTATGTACACGGTAAGAAGCCGGTTGAGGGGGGGGAATTGGTGGAATTGCACCACTCTCGTCCTTTGGTACCAACACCCTTCTTCTTTTCGGCCCCCGAAACCAAGAAGTGGGCAGAGAGGTAACGAGAGGAAGAAGAGGAGAATCTTTTAAGACAGGGCAAACATAGCAGGGTGTTATGTTCGCCCTTTAATAAAAAGTCGCAAGTCTTTGATTGATTAGACATGGAGACGATCATTATACGTAAAGAACGCATCATTGCCAATCATCAAAGAGTGCTTTTTGTTAGGTCACCCTGTTCCCCCTCTCTTTTCCCTGGTCCTCTCATGTAGCGAGATGTTCGGAGCGGAAAGAAGGAGGGGAAGGAGAGGAAGGAGAGAGCCGACATGAAAGAGGCAAGAAGGATGGATCCAGGGAGGGGAAGAAGAGGAAGAAAGGAGAGGAGCTGAAGGAAAGAAGGGTAAGGGGAGAAGGATAAGGGAAATGTTATCCAGGGAACAAACATGGGATGCAGCAGGCTACTCTTTCTCTCCTCCTTCTCCTCCTCTTCCGTAGATCTGCTGCGCTGCTACTGCACTCTCCCCCTTTCCCCCGACATCAATTACTCGTTGGGAGGTCGACATCAACACAAAGTTCGGGAAGGCAAACAAGGGTAAACATGACAAGTTGCCTTAAGGCACAAGTTGGCTTTTACTTTTCTTATTTCCGGTCTTCTACTACGCCGTTAGCGAAGGGAAGAAACGAATTTAATCAGACAAACTTGAGTCTCTCTCATCTCTCTCATCTTCAGATGATGAAGGAGATGCTGGAGATATCACCAGGCATACTAGCAACCCCGCGCTGCGCTCACTCTCTTGGTAGTTGATGAAAAGGAGGAGAAAGGATCACACGAGATATGTGAAGAGATTACGTCGGGATGACGAAGACGGAATTCTGTTGTGGTTCGTAAATGAAGATGAGAGTAGAAGCTGCAGCGTCCGGGTACTGATCTGGTGCGAGCAATCGATTCCAATACTTAATTCCACCCATTCCTCGATGCTCATGGGTATTTTTCCTCCTCCTCCTTCTTCTTTGTCGCCTGCTTCCAGGAGAGCTTCAACTTCTCTCTCATTGAAAATTCCCCTCACGGACTTCTTGGAGCTCCTGTCTTTCTCCTCACCACTCCCTAGCACAGCAGTATAGGAGTGTGAAAGCTGGTTTGCTGGGAGAAGAAACCTGAGGAAAGTCTCGAGGCCGCAACTTCTGATCGGTCCACGTCAAACTTTCTGTCTTGTGTCACATGATGAGAAAAGATACCATAACCTTCGTGCTCATACTCCACCTTTTTTCGTCTCTACTAATGCATTTTCCACACCGCACGCCAAGTCTGTACTATCTCGCGTGCAAGGGACGGCCTGGCTGGCTCTGGTCTCTCTGCGAGTTCAATTTCCGATATTGACTCGTGATGACTGCTCTTCCTTCTCAGGTTTTTGGACGGTTAACGAAGGGTCCTACCAGCGGGCTAAGAATCAAGCATGTGGTTATAAGGGAACAGAGTTTTGTTCCGCTAAGTAGTGATTTCTTAGAGCCTGAAATGAAAATATCCTCGGCCCAGCGAAGGGAATAATCACGTTAATTAGCTCAGAAAGGTCTTAGGTAACTATACTTTTCCTCCGATAAAAGTCCTTCCTTTAAGTGCTACCAAGCCTCGTCTCACTCTCACCCCTGACTGGTGTTGCTCCCACGGCGGCCACCATCGCCCACAGGACGACCAAAACAGCCATTCCGAACGGGAAATGGAAGCATTTTCCCTTCGTCCTCCTCCTTTGGCCACCCTCCTCCATCGAGGCCTCCCATGGGACCTCCTCGCTGGCCAACACCGCCGCCACCGCCACCGGCACGACCACTTTCTCCCACTCCATTCTAGAGGGGAGGGGAAAAAACTTCCTTCCTTTTGGCCTGCCTTTTGTGCGGCGGCTGTTCAACTTTTTTTTCTCTGGAGTCCAGATGCGAGAGAGGGATGGAGGAGGAGGCCCCTCTCCTCGTCACTCACTCACTTTCCCCAAATCTGTGTTCTCTTTTTCCTTCTTCCGGAGAGAGGGATTTAGTGACGCAGTAGGATTTCTTTTCTTTTTTTGGCAAGGTTTGGTGGTTTGGTGAGAAAGGAAGAGGGTTCTGTGTGGTGACCTTGTCCTGCAGAATGTGGAAGGCGGCCAATTTACCCTTCTCCTCTCTCCTTTGTGCCAATGAAACTCCTCCTTCTTCTTCCACCGGCTAACTGTTCTTTCCTTCTCCTCACTTTCACCTTTTGGCGAAGGAGAGAAAGAAAGCTGTTTTTCCTCACGCCTAAAGGCCACTTCTGCCTCAGCCAACCAAGCAAAAGTTTCTCTGCCGCCGCCGTCGCAGACTCATAAATTTTCACTTGCCCAACTTTTGCCGTATTTTTTCCCCTGCGCCTCCTCCTTCCTCCTCTTCCAGAGACCAGATGATGCCACTGGCAAGCAAGAAGAAAGAGGGGAGAGACCTTGCCTGCTTTCTCTCCAAAGAGGAAGTGCAATTATTCAAATCTTTCCTCTTCCCCCTCTTCAGCTGGTCTCTTCTTCTTTCTTCCCTCCTCCTCCTCCTCCTCGTCTGTTGAGTGGCTGTGTGTCCTCCTCCTCCCCTCTCTTTCTGTATCGTTCCGTGGTGGGTGGCGGAGGTTCCCCTTTCCTCAGCAGCAGCCAAAGAGGAGAGAGAGAGAAGGTGGATTGTCAGTAAAAGAGCGCTCCCTCCCCCCTCTCTCCTCTTTCAGTCAATAATGCCTTCTGCTGCCGCCGTCCTTGCACAGTGAGAGAGAGCCTTCTCTCCTCTCCTCTTACTTTCTCTCTCTCTTTTTCTCTCACTTCCTCCTTCCCCCTTCCAAAAGCTCAAGCGCTCTTTCTCCCTCTTTCGTTGTTGCTGGAACCTCTGCTCCCCTCTCTCCTCCTCCTCTTCCTCTTTTCCTCTCTTCTTTCTCTCTCTCCTCCCCTCCAATGAACGTGCCTTTCAAATGCTTCTGTCTTTGCTGTCTCTTTCTCGCACCCAATTCTCTTTGTGTCTGTTACAGTTTTGTCACAGTCTTTTGCAGCAGAGCTGTATCAGGCCTTTCATTTGCAGCTGTGCCCAGCAGTGCCCAGCAGTGCTTTCATACAATATAAAATATTTTGCATCAACCAAGTACAGTAAGCAGGAAGATCATTCATGACCAGTATTTTTGCAAAAATAGTGTTAATTAAACTCGAGTATGTCACAGCACAAAATACGTAATGCTCACTCTGCTTGTGAAGGCTTTTTAATTAAAAGTTTTTTTGGCCTCCTCTTCTCTCTATCCGTGGAAACGTCCTCTTCCTCTGAAAAGGAATTTTCAAAGTGGCATTCACGAATGGGCTCGCAGTTTCTGAGAACATCCTCCACTCTCCTATTTTTTCACACTGAAGGAGGCTTCCAGAAGGATATGTCCATATCCTGCACTTATTAAGGTCAGATTTCCGCTCCAGTTGTATTAATGTACGGTACACACCTTAAAAGGGTGTAGAAGTGGTTTGTGCGCCTAAAGTTTTTAGTACAGCGGTTTCAGCGTGAGCGAGTATTTCTGCTGCCAACATCACTTTATAGTAGTAGATCCCATCGATTCTTTTTTGTCGGTGTGTGTGTGTGTGTGCCTCTTCTCCCTTCTCTCTCTCCCACGGTCGTTGGATGAAGAGGCCACTCGACAGAAAAATTTGGGAAAGTGGCGTGTGTGGATGGGTGGATGGGAAGAAGAAGACGACGACAGCAAAGAAGAACCTGTGGATGGAGAAGGAGGAGGATCAGGGGACAACGACCATCGAAAGTGGGTTAACGCGTACGGCTAAAGATCGGAGACTTTCCTAACGCTATGCAGAACACAACACTGTGTTGTAAGAAATAGATAGTATCTAACATGCCGAGTATATCATTGTCTTTTACCGTGCAATATGAGCAAGTAGTACGTACTGTAGAGGGCAAGTCGTATTGTCTTACAATAATCTCTTTTGCATGCATTTACATGTGGCCCATAGAGAGGGAGAGAGGGAAGGAGGAAGAAGAAGATGTAGGTAGGTTTGCTTCTCATTCGTATCACGTTTCCTCCTCCTTCTCCTCCTTTTTCGTGTGCGTGCGACTACCTACTACTGGTATGCAAAGCAAGCACCGTGCTTAAAAGGAGAACATGGACAGCAGAGAGGGGAGAAAGAAGGAGGAGGAGTAAGAACACTGCCGAGAATATCTACAGATTTTTTTACTCCAACCTGGAGCGTGGGGTATTCAAAAGGTCTCCTTCTAACTAGAGATACAGTACTTCGGTTGTTACTTATGGGTGTTTCGGGTGGAGCGATGCTGCAGTTTTCTCTCTCTCTCTCTTGCATAATGCATCTCTCATTGCATACTTATTACTGCCAGGTCACAGCTGAGAGGTGGAAAAAATGGAAGAAGCTCTTCTCCTGTATTTACCACCCAACTTTCCGAGAACATGTATGAGATGCAACCGTGCAGAAGCCCCTATTTCGAGCCTTTTGGAAGGGATGATTGGGGGTGGAAAGGGAAGGAAGAGAAGGAGGAGGGGAGAAAGTAAGTCAACAATCAAGTTAGCCTTGTTGGGTATCCGAGAAGGGTGGTACGTAGTACGTAGTGCAACCAAGGAAGAAGGGCTTTGCAGCAAAATAAATGGTGTCATGGGTATTTCCTCCCGATTGGTCGGATGAAGAGATTAAAAATGATGCAGCTTTCTTGATGTGTTTGCGCTTGTACGTACCGATGCAATGTGGAATGTTTTCTGATCTCTTAAGAGAAGAAGATACTCATTGTAGGGGTACATGGTGTGTCGTAGCAGCAGCATAAATGCCTCCCGTGTTACTTAGAGTGGTCAAGAGGAGGCATAAAAGCTTTTGCAGGGGAAAGAGAGAGAGAGAAAAAAAAAAAAAAAGAGGAAGTGCTATCTTGACATTCCCCCTTAAGCGCCGGTGTTAATGTTTCGAAAGTTGCCGAGGGGTGGGAAGAGGGCGCGTACCAACATGCGGGCACTTTAAGG
>JAAUYM010094454.1_pt1 | contig 15931 bp, 22 predicted proteins | sample 7278001 | NCBI WGS metagenome assembly JAAUYM01 (sample SAMN14350224, study PRJNA611818) | marine sediment metagenome | isolation source: surface marine sediment (1.8m) | place: French Polynesia: Moorea | collected 2018-08
ATTTTCTTCCTTATTCCACAACAATTTTAAAATTAAAATGTCAACATGGCAAATTTTAAAAACATTTCCTCCAAAATTTAAATTTTTTTTTCGGTGGGGGGCTTTTCTTTTTCTCTTTTTTTTTTTTTTTTTTTTTTAGAGGATAAAAAAAGATGTTGAAAGGTGGTTGATAGCAGATCGTACTGACATGAAAGCAAGCTTGAATATATTCAAATTGGGTTGAAATGTAAGATGGTACTCGTATATTAATAAAAATTTCTTAATTAAAGCTGGAATAAGACCGGTAAATTAAGGAAATTCTATGTTTTAATATTGGAACGTTATTTTAAGCTGAGAATTATTAAAATTGTTCTTCGACTAGCACTACACTGACGTGAAGAGCTATGCATTGACATTGTGCGGTTGACCTATACTATAGATTAGACCGTGAAAAAGCCACGCAAACGTGGAAAATGAGAAGAAAAATAATTCTTGTGCTTTTGCCTTTCCACCATCAATAAACAATCTATAAATTTTTTTTTCTGGGAAATCCTCAGTCGTTTTGTACAGGCTTAAATTTCTATACATGAATACTAATAATCTGAAATACGTGGTGGCCGGAGCCGCCGCAACCTTGGCCGCGTACGCCGCCCTGACCCTGAAAAAGAGACACGACGAGAGGGAGAGCTTGGGCATCCCGGACAAGTTTCCTCCCGAGGACAAGAAGGAGGTGGAGGAGGAGAGTGACGAGGGAGAGGAGGGAGAGGAGGGCGCCCCGACGGAACAAGAGGAAGGCGAGCACCCGGAGAAGGACCCTTCGCTGCAGTTCGAGAGCCCCAGCGCCAAGGAAGAGATGGAGTCGAGCCAGGCGGAGAAGTCCGACGGCAGCGGCTCTGGGGAGAGCAGCGGGGGGGCCCCGGCCGTACCACCACCACCGCCGCCGCCGCCGCCCGCAGCGGAGGAAGAAGGAGACAAGAAGGAGGGAGACTCCGCGGACGCGGCCAAGGACGAAGGTGGCACCGGCGGGACTACACAGACGGAGCAGGAGGACAGAGAGGGGTCCGCCACCACCAAGGTGGAGGAGGAGGAGGAGGAAGGCGGCAGTGCTGCCAGCCCGTCCGCGCCTCCTTCGTCCTCCTCTTCCTCCTCCTCCTCCTCCTCGTCCGATGTCGCGTCCGGCAGCAGCAGCAGCGACGGGAAGGCTGAGGAGGAGGAGAAGGACGCGGACGTGGAAGTGAAGCCGACCGGAGGAAGGGGGAGGTGCCCCGACAACCACTACATCTTCGTGCACGTGCCCTGCACGAAGATGACCTCCGCCGCGGGGAAGGAGGAGGAGGAGAAGGAGGATCACGACGGCGACGAGGTCGGCGGCGGCAGTCTCCGCTGCCGAGACGACCCTTCCGCCGCCTCCAGCGACTCCGACTCGGACTTCCGCGTCTGCCCGTCCGGACACTTTTACTACGTGCACCTGCCCTGCGGAAAGGAGGCGACTGCCTTCTCCTCCTCTTCCTCCTCCTCCTCCTTTTCCTCTTCGTCTCCGTCGTTGTCCCAAGGTGACGAAGGCCAGGGCGCCTCCCACGCTTCCTCGTCGCTCTACAGCGTCGACGGAGCGAGCGGGAGCGGGACCGGGAGCGGGAGCGGGAGCGACGCGCCGGCCAAGTCTCCCTGCCCGGACCACCACTACGAAGTCGTACACAGCTCTCCGGACGGGAAGGACGAGTCCACGCTCATGACGCTCTGCCCTGCCGGATCACTCTACTAGCGAGGATTAGCTTGCTCTTAAACTGCAGTGTGCTACGAGGAAGAGGAGTCCCATTTTTTTTTTTACGATGCCTTTTCCTCAACTGGCTACGCCGGTGGCAGGGTAAGCATGTGAGGCTTCATTGCTCTAGTAGTTGCACATGGTGTATTTTTTTTTCTAGACGGCATAGGTGAGCCAGTAGACGAGATTGAAGAAGAGAAAGAGGACGGGAAAGAGGCAGAGGTAGACGCGATCGTACTTCCAGAACTCTTCGTCGTAGTCTTCGGCAGGATCTTCGCCAGCTGGAAAGGAAGTTTTTTTGGGGGGTCAGTGTTAACAGCCAATCTTGCATTATTGCGTACCATTATGACGTTCTAAACTCTTAGCACATGCACCTCCTGCTCCGTTGAGAGATCCCCCTTGCCCGAGGCTGGCACTTCCCCCCGCCGCGGCTTCGTACTTGACCCGGCGCACCGTGACTGCGCGGCGACGGCAGCGGCGGCGCTGGCGCAGCAGCAGGACGCCAAACTCGAGGGCTGGCGCCAGCAGGAACAAGGTGCACACCAGGAACCAGATCTGAAGTTGGGGGTCAGCGGGTAGAATGGAGGAAACGAGAAGCGGGTTGACAGCAAACAGTACTGGCAAGGTACGTACCTGCAGAGAGGTAAGCACGTTTGCTCTGGGAGAAGCCACTTCCGCGGTGCCGATCACGCAGATCAGGGCCAGCAGGAGGACGGCCAGGTAGGTGAACCTGTACAGAGGGGAAGGTGAAAAAAAACAACCCGTCGCTTGGATCGACCAGCTGCAGCTCAACTCGGCTGACCTGGACGGGATTCGCCTGTTGGGAATGACGAAACTCGCCCAACTGAGAATGACTACCACGGCTGAGGACACGTAGTAGCTAATCATATAGGGGCCCAAGTTGCGCATCACTGATATCTGCAACGGCAAAAAAACAAAAAAAAAAAACCCAAGAGCCATACAAAAATGCTCAGGAATAAACAGAGTAAACGTGGTAAACCTGGAATCCCGCGACCGAGAAGTTTCCGTATCTTCCTCCGTCGAAGAAGGTCTGCTCCTCAGGCAGGGGCTCGAACGCAAAGGTGAAGGGCGAGGAGGAGTCCCAGCTCGCCTTGTCCCCCATGAGCATGAAGCCGCTGTTGTCGGTGTCCGTGTAGAACTGGAGGCGCGGGGAAGGCGCCGAGTAGCTGCCGAAACGAACCTGAATTTACAAAGGAAATTGAGAAAGCGCGGTGTATTGGCTACAGTTGTACTAGGTAGAAGTAGTGCAGGTGCTGTTTCGGTTACGCTGCAGGTGTGGACGTCCAGCGGAAAGTTCCTGAGGCACAGTCCGCAGTCGATGACCATCCTGACGCTCTGGGACTGAGTGACGGTGTAGCTCTTGGTGGCGTCCACCCAGAACTTGGACAGGGGGTCCAGGACCTATAGTAAGCAAGCGACAGGCAGCGAAACTGGCCTGATGATAAACATGTTTGTATATTAACTGTCGAGCATTTTCAGTTTGTCGGACCTTGGCGACTTTGAGTTCTTTTAGTCCGTAGATGAACAGGTCCGGTCGCCAGAGGCTCTCGAACATCTCTGACGGCCCCTGAACGGCGGTGTTGCCAAACTGAAAAGACGGTGGAAGACTTTTTTTGTTGCTGGCTTTTCCAAAAAATGGTCCTCGGGCCTCACTCACCTGGCTTCTGCGAACAGTGATCCTGTCATCCATCCACTTGATGTTGAGGAAGCCTCCAATCCGTATGCCACCTCCCTCGTTCTCCACCGCCACCTCGGTCACCCACATTGACACGCCGACCCGGGTAGAGCGACGAGGAGCCTGCGAACCAATCGTAATATTCTCTTAGGTCAAGAATCCCAAATTGGCCAGCAAAAAGAAAGTCTTTTTTTTTTCTCTTGCCACCTTACCATGTCCTTGTTGTACTTTGGAGGAAGGCAGAGGAAATGGGCTGGGTCACTTCCGCAAGTAAAGTTGGTGGCCGCGGAGGCAGAGTTCAAGGGGGAGCAGAGGGCAAGCGCCAAGATCGACAAGACCAACGGCGGAAGCGACATTCTTGTCATGGTTTCTGCCGCCTCCAGTGTTTGAGGGGAACTGGAAGTGAATGGCGAAAAAGATGGAAGGATCTTCCTAGGACCACAAGTGTTTTGAAAGAAGGGGAACCGCGAAAGAAGAACCTGCCTTGCTCATCCTCATCCTCTTCATAGGTGAGCATTATGTACGTACGAGTATAATCGCCAGCTTGGGGGTTTTCTAGGCAAAATTGAGGCTAAGCATTCTTTCGCATGGATAAAAAAAGTATCGCTAAGGCTTCAGCACGGCAAGGCATTTAAAATCCACCTTTTAGAAAATGTTACAAAAGTTGTCAATCGACGTAGCCATACATTACAAAACAAGAGTTTTTCTTCATGTGGCGAATTTTTTTTGTATTTCTGGTACGTGTGTCGCCCATTTATGCCTTCTCCCCCTCCCTCCCCTCCCCCCTCCCCCCTCCCAGCTACTCCACTCGATATTTGAGAGGGACCTATGGCCGCTTGTTGACTCTGGTACAACAAAGCTCCCCCTTTTCTTCTGATGAATCTACCGGGGCGAGAGCGGGTAAAATGCGAGAGTATGCATGTCCAGCAAAAAAAAAGCACTTAAAAGAAGTTGTGAGCGTTCTTTTTCCTGTCGCACAGCAGGAAATTTAATAGGCACACTGTGTACTGGTAGTGCCAGATAAACATATAAATTTAGAAATGATAGTCTATCAGTTGACTGACAGACACGGTGATCTGGTTCTAAGAAAGTCTCATAATAGAACAGCATGTTACAACATTTTGGACGCTGGCTAACGAAAAACTCTTCACCCTCACTCTTGTCCTCGAGTGAATGAATGAAGATGCCTCTTCTTCTTCTTCCTGCATGTTTAAGCGCAGAAAGCTCACTTACAAGGTACGATAGATTCTTTTTTTTTTTTGACGTCCAAGACATTGTTTTAATCGAGAATATGTTTAATTACGTATGCTGACGTATGCTGTAGAAAAGGCAATGGTTTCTTCTTATCTTACATATAGATACAAGATACATAAGTTAAGATTCACAGCACTACGAGTTCGGAGTTAAGTTATTTCTGCTGGTTTCGACTCTGTTGCGAGTAGCGGCACACTCCTCTCTTTCCTGAAAAGTGTATATACAATTGAGACACTTGGGGGAGGGCTACATAGTGGTAGAAAGTGAGACAATGGGTTTTGAGTAGGATATACCATTCCTGGCCTTTTCTGTCAATCTCCTCTTCTCCCGCAACTCTGAGGCTGCGATGTCGGTAGCGACCACACGTAAGCCTACGTAGCAGAAAAAGATCTTTGTGCAGTAGTACACTTGAAGCACCCAAGCAAGTACTAAAAAAAAAGTGCTTACCATACAAAGTTTTTGTAGTTGGACAGCCACTGGAGGCCGCATAGGGCGAGGACGTTGGCAAGTTGCATGACGATGAGGGACCCCACCGCCAGGACCAGCATTCTCAGCGGGTGCTGCGTCATCCTCGCGCCTGCGCCTGCGCCTGTGCCTCCTCCTCCTCCTCCTCCGCCTCCTCCCCCGCCCCCGCAGAGTCGCACTGTCGACAGGCAGGTCTCGAAGAGCGGGCAGACTCGGAACAGGGGCTGGCCGCAGTTGACGACCGCGGATCCGTCCTCGGACAGGAGGCACGTGGAAGGGAGGGGCGACTCCAGCGCCGCGGAAACGGTGGCGTCACCCACTGACAAGTCGGCGAGCGGTTGACGGTTAAATGTAGGGGAAAAAAAGAAGGGGGTTGGATTTCATTTCCTCCTCCTTCACCTGCGCTCTTGGACAGCCTCGGCAAGCAGTGCAGGAAGGAAGGATACTCGCTCAGGCCGTACCCGACCTGGTCCGCCATGGGGACGAGGACCATCAGCGCCAAGATGCAGGCGGCGCAGGAGAGGATCCCGTTGATGATGAGCAGCCTTAGTCTGGACGCGGTGACGATGCACGGCGCCAACCACCCGGTCACAATGTACATGGTGGGGTGGACGAGCACGTTCTGCGCGCAGGTGTAGCACTGCATCAGAATTTTGCCCCGCCTGTGTCGATGATGGGAGGGATGCTGCTAGTGCACTAGGTACATGAGCAGGTACAAATTAACTTTTTTCCTCTCCTACTTTCGAAGCGACGCTCTGGTCAGGAGAAAAGCCGCCCCCAGGCTGTACGCGAGGAAGGAGGCGATGAGGACGGCGCCCCAGGCCCTGGCGTACACGAAGACCAGGGACCAGGTGAGGGCGTTGACCGCCACCATGAGGAGGTACAGCGAGTAGACCGGCGGGACCGCCCACACCAGCGAGGGCTCAGGCTCGTCCTGGCCCTCCTCGCGGGTCACGAAGTAGGTCATGGTGGCGGCGAACGTCAGGCTCAGCACGCCGATCGTCAGCGATATCACTTGGGCAGCACCTGGACGGAGGAGGTCGAGGAAGAAAAAGGGAATCCGTTTTCTGCTTTCCCTCCTCCCTTACTGGCATATTCCCTGAATATGGCAATAGACGTCTGCAGCACCAGCTGAGGCCCCGCCTCCATGAAGGACTCGCTGAAGGTCTGGAAGGCGCCGCTGCCCTTCACGTGGGCGATGTAGGAGGAGTTCTTGGCAACGTCCGTCCTCACCGACGCCAGGAGGAAGAACAGGTACAGAAACCTGAAAACAGTGTCGATCTGTCTAGCTGGCTGGCTACAGCTATCCCTCCAATTGTATTTACGAGCAAGCCATCTCAGTTCTCACCATAACGTCTGAAATCCCGGAAGTTGCTGCAGTACGCACAGCAGTCTGATGGAGTTCCATGTCTCAGACCTGTAGTAGTATATACTATAAATAACAATTTCATGTCCATTTTTAGAAATGTTGTTATTCTGCTTGCTCAGTGGCATCATTCTTCACCCGAGGCAGAAAGTGACCCCCACGGAGACACACCAGACGACGGCCGGGACGAAGACGATGGCAAGCGTGATGCTGCCCCAGACGGGGTCACCGCCGGAGAAGAACGTGTAGGCGGTGAAGATATCGGAGAAGACGTCCACGAAGGGGAAGATCACCTGAACGGGGAGAGAAATCTCAATAAAATGCCAGCGAGAACCCGAACAGACGTACCCATTGTCTCGAAAGCACATACTATCTGATACATTTCAAGCAAGCAAACTGGCCTATTTAGTCTTTCATAAAAAATTATTCTAAATTCTAATATTTTAGAATAACTTTACATTTTCTCTCTCACGCATTAAACACTAATAAAGCACACAACTGTGGGAGAAAAAATAAAGTTGACAAGTATGGTGATCATAGATGATGGTCATCAAAATTGTCATCGAAATTTGAGCTTAGGTTATACAGTACGTACGGTAGTACCTACATCAACTAGGTAAAAACGGTAACAAATTTAGCGTGACGGCTGTCTGGTGGGGAAGGATAGAGCATGCAATAGTAGGCGTAATACAGTAGCAGGCACCTTGAACGTGAAGAAGACCGCCAGCATCTTCGCCCTCTCCCAGGTCCACTCTGTGACGGCCTCCCTGGCGCAGGCGAACCTGACCGGCTTGATGCTCTGCTGCTTCCACGAAGGCCTGTGGAGCTTGTCCAGGTACTCCAGAAGTCGCGCGAGACGACTCGGACGCCGAACGTAGTCGTCCTCGTCGTCAGACATCGTACTTCTGGAGCCAAGGGAAGTAAGCAAAGGTGGATTGTTTAGATGCTTTAAATCCATTTTTGCTGCATACCGTACGGTAAATTTTTTATCTCATTCTACCGCTTCAGGTAGATACTTACCTGACCTGGAGAAATTGGATCTGTCCTTGCTTCTTTCCTCTGCGTAGCGGACCTAACTCTGTGCCATCTCCGTACTTGCCGAGTCGGCATCCTCACCACCATCAGCTACGCCTAGCTAGTAGTACTAGCTCCATCCATCCAGCGACAGTGTAGCGAGTTGAACCCCAGCACAAACTCTTTTTCATCCTATCCGCCCAACCCACCCGGTTGCCGCTGGGCTTGAAAGAAACAAAAATGAAGGAAGGAAGCAACAACATGGAATCCTGTGCGAGCTCTGAGCTGCTGCTGCAGCAGCACTTTTTACACTCCGAAAGGTACCATTCGTAACATCTATGGCTTATCACAACTGGTGTGGAGGAAATTGAATAAAATTACCACACAGTCTGAACGGTGAAGTTTCGAGTTGTCATATATTTAGTTAAAGTACTACATTTTTTTTAATAATGGGGTGGGTGCTTGCTTCCGCGGGGATCGCATAGAGAAGGCGACCTGCTCGAATATATTGCGAGAAATTCATCGTCTAGAACTATTTTTTCATTTTTGTACAAAAAAATCGTGAATGACTAAAAATATATATCCCTCTCATTCTCCTCCGTATAGTAATAGGAATTCTTCTTCACAGTCACCGAAGAAAACGGCATATGTCAAAAAATACCTCTTTCTCTCTTGCTCCATACTGAAACTCGTGTCATTCTTGCATTTCTCGCTCCTACAATCTGGATTTGGTGACCTCCTCCTCCCCCTCCTCGTTCTCCATGGCGAGGTTGTCGAATCCCCCGTTGGCCGCGGCGGCGCCGTAGTTGGCCTTTCCGTTGGCGCCGGTGCCCTCTGCCTCGCCGTCCCTCTTCCTGGCGCGGTTGGCGTTTGCGCGCCACTCGGGAGTGTGCTCCAGCAGGGAGAACCAGGACTTCTTCAGGCTAGCCAACAGGCTGCCCTCGTCCTTGTTCTCCACAAGCGTCTTTTGCGCCAGCTGGAAGATCGCCACGGCGGGCACCGCCAGGATGGCCGTCATGGCGATGATCCAGCCTATAGCGTTGGCCCAGCCCGGGTAGGTGTAGTCGCCCTTGGTGAGCGGCTCGTAGCGCGCCCAAGAGATAATCAGGATGAAGAAGATGATGAGGGGAGAGACGGTCTTGTAGAGCACCATGAAGTGTGTCTTGGCGTTCAGGCCGGGGTTGAACTTAAAGATGTGGTACAGATCGTCAAGGAAGTTCTGGATGCCGTAGACGTAGGAGATGACGATGAGCTCGGTAAATCCGATGAAGAGATAAGGCCACCCGGCAGCGTAATAATCCAGAAGATCGATCAGGTAGCCGCCTCCCTGTTGTTGCAAAACATTTGTACATTTCAGACTGTCTTAGGATCATGTTTGCTCGTCATCTAACCTTTGTTGTGAGCGGCAGCCCCACGATAAAACCGACGATGCAAACGATTCCGACGATGAAGGTCTTCTTGCTCCTAAGCTCCGGCTTGAAGTCCAAGATTCCGGTGAGGATGGTCTCCACAATGGCGAACTGCGAGTCCAACCCCAGGGTGAAGAGCATGGAGAAGAAGAGGATTGACCAGAGTGGGGAGATTGGCAGGCGGGTGACCAGGTCTGGGTAGGCCACGAAGGCCAGGCCGGCGTCGGAGCTCACAACTTCCCTCACCTGTCAGAGAAAAAAGCGGAGGAAGAAGCAGGAATGTGGAGAGTGAGACTGAAAACCAGACATCATCGCGGGCATTTCTATTTACGTCAACTTCCAGTTCCGTGGCCAGGAAGCCAAGGACGGAGAAGATGGCGAAGCCGGCGAACACGGAGGTCAGGCAGTTGCCGAAGCAGACGATCATGGTGTCTCTGGACGGAAGCAAAAACAAAACAACTGTTTAGTGTTTAACCCCCAACCAACCCGCCAAGCTATCAGGGTACCTGAGGACATTGTTGTGGAACTTGTTGTAAGACGCCAGTGTGATCAACCCGCCGCCAGCCACGGAGAGGGAGAAGAAAATCTGCACGGCCGCTCCTTCCCAAACCTGAGAGGAAAAGAATTGGTGGCGCGTGCGTGCGCGGTAGATACGAGGGTACGAATAAGTACGTGTGACATACGTATACCTCAATGGAGCTGAGCCTGGACCAGTCCGGCACCATGTAGAACTTGATCCCCTCCGACGCGCCGGGCAGCGTGACGGCCCTGATCAGCAGGATGACGAGCACAAAGTAGGGAAAGGTGGCCGTGAAGTACACCACCTTTCCCGAGCTCTTGATCCCCTTGATGAGGCAGAAGAAGATGACGATCCAGGCGGCCAGGAGGCAGAGGCACAGGTGCCATTGGATGGGGCCCATGTCCTCTATCCCGGTGGACTCCACCAGCACCTCTTTGTTCAGGTACTCTGCTGCCGCCGTCTTTCTGGCTCCTGGTGGAATGTCGAACAGATCGACGATCTCCCCTGCGCGGGAGGAGTCGACGCAGGAGGTGGCGTTGATGTACACGCCCGGCGTGCCGTCCTCCAACTTGCACTGGTAGAAGTGTGTCGCGTTGTTCCTGACCAGCTCCTGGGAATCGCTGTCGTTCAGGCACTTTCCCATGTGGTAGATGGCGTCCTCAAAGCCGCTGGTGCCGTTCTCCCTCAGGGCCACGCAGTCCTTGTAATCGTTGATGCTGAAACAGACTGAGAGGAAGAACACCCATCATACAAGATACGATGCCTGTAAAGCAGAGGTTCCCAACCAACGAACTTCTGGGTTTAATTTCCACACCTTGAAAGAGCTGTGTGCAATTCTTATGTGTCAGATATAGTGCATGCAAACTGAAAAGTAAAGTTGGGAACCCCTGCTTCAAAGCGAAGCTCCACTTTTCTCTCTCTCGCTCACACTCAGAGTTGAATGAGTTGTTGCAGTCCGACCAAGGCAGGTGGGAGGTGAAGGAGGCGAACAGATAATAGATAGTCCAGGCGATGATCATGTTGTAGTACAGGCCCACGAAGCAAGAGGCCAAGAAGTTGGCGAAGCCCAGACCTGAGGTGCAAGGAATTCGTCCTTTTGAGAAAGGGGGGATGGCAATAATTTGTAAGGGAATCTGACCCTTAAAGAGCGGTGCCAGATTTGAGTAGAGCGTGACGGGTCCCATTGCGGCGTACTGTCCCAGGCTGATCTCCAGGAAGAAGCACGGGATGCCGATGAAGAGGAGCATGAGGGCGTAGGGCACCAGAAAAGCGCCGCCCCCGTGCTTGTAGCACAAGTAAGGAAAGCGCCACACATTGCCCAGACCTGAGGAAGGGAGGGAGAGAAAAGGAAGAATCATTGTTAGATGCTTTGCCTTTTGTCTCAAATTGCACTTCCATATATCTCGAGATTTTTTTTTCATCCTCCGACAGCGTGAGAAAAAGAAGATTCAGCTCAGCCCAATAGGATAGACAACAACGCAACTTTTATTTTTCTTTGCTGGGAAAGAGAAGCATTTGACATTTATCAAACGCGAACAAAAAAAATCAATTCTTTTGGTCCGTGTGGCTCAAAACAGTTGCAGTTTTATTACGACCACCGCTTTATGTGGGTTCCACGCAAAACCAATAAAAAATGTTGAGTTTTTTCCCACTGCTAGCAGACCATGACTTTGGACCTACGTACAGTGAACGGTGCAAAACAGCATCCAAGATGGCAACAGCACATTTGCCAATATTCTTCTTTTCAACTCCTTTTAAAAACAAGATCGCCTCTCTTTATATGTCCTCCCCCTCGTCACACTTGGGTTGTCACTCGGCTCCCAAGCCAGCCACTGCAGGAGGGGGCATTATTAATACCTCTAAGAGCGGAAACATACTCCCCCCCCCTCCCCTCCCTCTTCCTCACAACTTTGCAGACGCTCCCTAATTTTTATGGCAAATCCCGGCTTCCGCCTCTGCTTGAAATGGTAGCCAGTTTTTTTCCAGGGCGAGCTGGAGACAAATTTTTTTTTTTGCCTCGTGGAGTTTTGATAATGATGATTGGACCCAATTTCTTTGGGTTCGGAATCACAAAGGAGCAAGCGGATCCTCCGCAGTTCTTTGTCTCTGCTTCAATAAGCGTTATTCTGAATTGGGAAATAGGAATAATAAGGCTGCAAAGAATCCATTCCCGCATCCTCACATAATACCTAGTACAGTTACTTTTAGTTATTATCCTGAAAAAAACAAGTGTTTTCAACAAGTGGGTGCGCCACCACGGCCATATAAAAAAATATATATTTCTTTATGACATGAAAGCGTTGCGTGTAACTACCAACTCTTGAGAGCATTGCTCTGCATCTTCCGTGTTCTCTCACCGACAGCGTATCCCAGGCAGGAGAGGAGAAAGTCCAGCTTGCCCGTCCAGTTGCCCCTCTCGGGGTTCTCGTCGCCCGGCTCCACCAGGTCGAACTTCTCGGGCTCATCCCCCTTCTTCTCGGTCTGGGCGTCTTCGGAGGTGCCTCCCTGTCGAGGAAAGCAAGCGGGAGACGGGGAAAAGAACGAATATTAGTTGTTGTTTTTACGACGGCAAATCGTACGGGGAAGTTAAGTGTTGCTTCAGTAGAAAAAAAAATTACCATGTTATACCGAGCTGAGTGCTAGTTACAGCACAGAGAAAAGTTCTCTCTCCCCCTCTTTTCCCTGAATTGTTGTGTTCTGCGTTTTGTAAGGGCTTGGAATGAATGCGGGGTATAATCCAGTAGGGTGCTTTGGATGCAAGACGTTTTAGTTCTACCTAGTATAGCAGCACGATACACCGGCACGATCCTCATTTATAGTCTTTGAGGTGTTAGTTAAATACGTACTGATCACTGAAAGTTGCTAAGGCAGTCAGTCTATTGTGGAAAAAAATAACTGCTTTATCATCTAGTACCGAATTCTAAAGTTCGCTAGAAACGGCTGCTTTTCCAGGAAAGACGGTTTGATCCACGTGGGATTTTTGAAGGGAGGACCCAACCAAGAAGATTGCTCTTCCTCTTTGTCTTCCCCAGGATCAATCACGTTTCTCGGTCGACTATACGCGCTGTAAAAAAAAATTGATCCGTCCCATTAGCGTTAGGCAGAGAGAGAAAGAGATTTGCAACTAGCCAACATGCTGGAGTGAGAATCATCTTAAGCACGTTTTATTTCAATCAACAATTCGAAAAATGAGTAGAAATGAGAGAAGCTAGTACAACTACTTCCAGAACTTGAGCGTGCTGACGGTGTCCCTGACGCTGAAGTCGTTGGGGCTGTTCCTGATCCGGACCTTCTTTTTTCCCTCCCCCGCTCCTGCTGCCCCCTTGTCCCTCCTTTGCAGCCTGGTGAGCTCCTCGTCCCTGCCCTGCTTGCGTAGCCTGTCCACCCGGTCCTTGCACGAGCCGAAGCAGTTCCCGCAGGCGGCAAACACCAGGCACATCTTGGTTTGGATCAAGGCTCCGTCCTCGTTGATGAAGGCGACATGGACAGCGGCGATGATGATGACCGATATTACATCTCTTTCTTCCCCGCTGAAGAGCCTTCTCCTCTAGGTAGCTGCACAAGTGCTTGCTTTTCTCCTCCTTCCTTCTCTCACAACTAAGATGGAGATTGGAGAACACCTGTGGCTCATTCTTCTCTGGGGAGGGAGGGAGGGAGGGGCGCCGTGACGAGGACAGAGAAAGTATAGAAGAAAGGAGGAAACAGCTAGATTTCGATGTCCAATCCCTAAACGTTGCCGCAGCATTGCGCTCGCAATGCTTCTCGATCCTGCATATTACAGCTTACGTAGAATGGATGTTTAATAATTGGCAAACACGAATTTTTTTTGTGCCATCATTTCCTCTGCGTGCCAGAGTTGGCGTAAAGCGATCCAACAACAGGTTTGACTCGATCCTCCTCCTCTTCCCCCTCCTCCTCCTCCTCCTCCTCCTCCCCCTCCTCCTCCTCCCCGCGGCACTTTCTTGGAAGCAACATTCTTGAAGCAACCTCCTCAGGTTGAGTCAGCCCCACCTCAGACACTTTTTTTACGAGTCTCTCCCCTCCCTGCCTTCGTACCACTACGCGTAGGGTACGGTGTAACACCATCCATCCATCCGAATCCACTTCCTGGACGCGACGACGGATGAGTAGTGGTGGGTGGGTGGTTGGAATGCGAGTGAGTACGTACGTACAACACCTCTCCAAAAAAAAAGACGAAAATGTGCTGAAATATTTTGTCATTTTCGATAAATTCTGATTTATCGACGCCACTTGGTATATTGATCACTATGTTAAAAACTGGAGGGTTTGTTCGCGTCACCCGCGCTACCAAAAAACGTCACAAAATCTCCATGACACTAATGGACAGCACGGAGATTCTGAAAGGATTCTCTTCTCCTCCATCGCTTGCAAAAGATTTAATCGCCTTCTCTTCCCTCGATTCCTCCTCCTTTTCCCCCCAGCCACCCCCCACCCCCCCCGCCGCAAAGAGGATTCCCGAGTATGATTTAGGAGGATCCAACATGGCAAAGAAAAGGAATTTCTCTTGTTCGATCGCGAAGCCTGTGTGAAGGCAGAGTTAGTCGGAAATCCAGTCACGTCGGGAAAAATCAAGGAAAAAAAGTTCAGTTGCGAGATAAAAAAAAGTCTAAAGTATGTACAAAACGCTTAATGCGTGTACTGCTACAGTATACTCTAGTATGTACTAATACTCCCCCTGCTTTCCTCCTCTTCCTCTTTTATTTTTAAATTCCCACGCCGTGTTTTTGCCAGCTGTGGGGTTTTGTTCGAATGCTAAATGAGACGAAGAAGAAAAGGAGAAAGTTGCGCTGTGCTTCCTTTCTCTCCCTCATAGCAGATTTTTTTTTGTTTCGGAAAGAAAGAAGAATTTGTTGTTTTCTTCTCTGCTCCAGAAAAGTGCCTTTGCTCATTAACTGGACCTTAAGTACATAAGTCTCTCTCTCTCCTTGTGGCCGTTGAACAGGTGATTTCGAAATGTCACTAAAACGCTCACTCCTCTGTCTCTTTTTGGCTAGGTGAATCGAGGATTTGAACGGACGGGGGTTCCAAAAAAATGACACCGTCCCCCCAATTCCTTTTCTCCGCCTCCCTGTAGGTAGATAATGTTTATGTAGAGGGAGGGAGCGAGGGAAAGGGGGGACGAAAGTCCCTGTTATTACGAAATCCCCCTTCCTTAATGACGAGGGGAAGGAAGAAGAAAAAAGAAGGAGCAATTGACGAGAGGGTGCTGAGTGAAAATGCATTCAAATGGGAAATAGCTTAAAACTATCCGGGAAATCAACGGTTTCACTAGAATTGTACAAACACTAGTATGCTTTTGTCTTGAGTTTTGGTGCGGTCTTAAGCACCCAACCACAATTGCATCTACCAATCTTCTTTCAAAAACCGTGATTGAATGAAAGAACAGTTTTAATAACGCAGTGATAAAAGGAGGAGGAGGAAGAAGGAGAGGATCGAGAATTAAACATTATTATCTGATGTTCCACTTCCTGCTCATGTCCCCCCCCCCTCAATTTCTGACTTTTTTTTCTTCTTAAGGCCAATTCGAACAGGTGCTTCCTTCTTTTCTTCCTTCCTGTGCCATCTCTCTTATTTCGTAAATTCAGACTGGAACGAATTCAAAGGAGGAGTACTACATAAGAGCAACAGTGGCGGATGTTGAATGAATGGTTTTTCGCGGAAAGGGGGAGGGGGGAAGGCAAAAAGATCGCGCAGACTCATGGACCAAAACAACATCCAAGCGACAGTCACTGGCATCGGATTCAGCCCAACTAGCCCAACCAACGACGCACTCTTAATAAACTTCCGACTGAACTCCGATGAAGAAATTTTGTTGATAGTTGACTGAGTACAAATTGATGCCAAATGTGCATAAATGTGCATGCAATGTGTATATACGCATACTAGTATTCCAACTGAGCTTCCATTTTGCATGCCACCATTGGTGGTTGGGAGTGAGGAAAATGATTAAAGTGATTGAGGGTGCTTCGATTATGATTAATATGAGAATGTAATCGACGGTTGGTCCAGTGAAAGTTAATATTATCACTGATTTAGGACACTTTTGTGACATGTTTTTTCTCCCTTTAAGGACAATTATTTAATGCAATTAATTATCGATTAATTAATTAATCGTTTTACTCACTAGTTCATACATGTACAGTTTTTTTCTCGTTTTCTTTCAACATGACTTGTTGACAAGGAGTTGAATGACGCAACATTTCTTAGTAACAAACAAAGTAGGCGGAAGAGTTCATACCCAGTAACCCAGATAAACCAGACGGCACAGAAATGTACATACAAACTATGCTCTTGGAAAGAAAAAACCCAACTAAACTGCACATTTCATATTCCGTATTACTCATCAAATTACTTCCAATTTCGTTCTTCTCCCCCCCCAAAAAAGTACTAAAGCTGTTAGCAGCAGCCGGAAATATCTGTGTCACGCCTGAATATGTTATTTTTG
>JAAUYM010110970.1_pt1 | contig 15920 bp, 22 predicted proteins | sample 7278001 | NCBI WGS metagenome assembly JAAUYM01 (sample SAMN14350224, study PRJNA611818) | marine sediment metagenome | isolation source: surface marine sediment (1.8m) | place: French Polynesia: Moorea | collected 2018-08
AGAAGTTCTGCAAGCTATTCCTAAATCCAGTCAAGTAATTGTTAAAGGGGTTAATATTCGCACTAAACACGTTAAACCTCAGCAAGAAGGAGAGTCTGGTCAAATTGCCACCTTTGAAGCTCCAGTTCACAGTTCCAATGTGATGCTTTATTCCGAAAAAGAGAAAGTAGCCAGTCGTATATGTTACACCTTCACTGATGATGGTCGAAAAGTTCGGATGCTCAAAAAAACTGGCGAAATAATCGACTAATTAAGCAACAAAACTAAACTATTATTTCCTGACCAAGCCCAGGAACAGTCAGAAAAAATTAACATCATGGCAAAAACACTCAAGGAAAGATATACAACTGAGATTCTTCCGAAACTTAAAGAACAATTTGGTTATACCAATATTCATCAAGTTCCCAAAGTAGCTAAGATAAATGTTAATCGCGGTCTAGGGGAAGCATCTCAAAACGCCAAAGCCTTAGAATCCTCTATTAAGGAAATTTCTACTATTACAGGTCAAAAACCTGTTGTTACCAGAGCTAAAAAGGCGATCGCTGGCTTTAAAATTCGTCAAGGTATGCCTGTAGGAGTTATGGTTACGCTGCGTGGCGAGCGGATGTATTCTTTTCTCGAACGTCTCATCAATCTGGCTCTCCCTCGCATTCGTGATTTTCGCGGTGTTAGTCCCAAAAGTTTTGATGGTAGAGGAAATTACAGCTTGGGAGTGAGAGAACAGCTAATTTTTCCAGAGATTGACTACGACACTATTGACCAAATTCGGGGACTGGATATTTCTATAGTCACCACAGCCAATACAGATGAAGAAGGGCGCGCTTTACTCAAAGAAATGGGAATGCCCTTCCGTAAAAACTAAATCCTCAGTATCAGGAGATAAAAATAAGACATAATGGCGGCAACCGATACTATTTCAGATATGCTGACTCGCATTCGTAATGCGTGCCTAGTCAAGCATCCAACAACCAAAGTACCTTCAACCAAAATGACTAGAAGTATTGCAAAAGTACTTCAAGAAGAAGGTTTTATCGAGAATTACGAAGAAATGGGAGAAGGTATTAAAAAACATCTTTCCCTCTCTCTCAAATATCAAGGCAAAAATCGTCAACCCACTATTAGTACCCTTAAACGGGTAAGTAAGCCAGGGCTTCGAGTTTATTCCAAACGAAAAGATATACCTCGTGTATTAGGTGGCATTGGCATCGCTATTGTTTCCACATCTCGTGGAGTCATGACCGACAGAGAAGCTCGTCGTCAGGGAGTTGGCGGAGAAATCCTCTGTTATATCTGGTAATTAAAGGAGTAACTATTCATGTCTCGCATTGGCAAGCGTCCCATACCAATTCCTTCTAAGGTCAGCGTCGATATTAAGGGGCAACACATAACAGTTAAAGGTCCAAAAGGAACTTTACAAAGAGAAATCCCTAGTTTAATTGGAATATCTCAAGAAGGTGATGATATCAAGGTAGTACCAGAAACCGATTCCCGTATTGCTCGTCAACGTCACGGTCTATCCCGTACTTTGATTGCCAATATGGTAGAGGGGGTATCCAAAGGATTTGAAAAACGTTTACAAATCCAAGGAGTTGGATATCGCGCCCAAGCTCAAGGAAAAAAATTAACCCTGAACGTAGGCTACAGTAAACCAGTAGAAATGGATATGCCAGAAGGCATCCAAGTTGCTGTAGAAAAAAATACAGAAGTTATTGTCAGCGGAATCGACAAGGAAATTGTCGGTAACGTTGCAGCAAAAATTAGAGCAGTTAGACCACCTGAACCTTACAAAGGTAAAGGAATTCGCTATTTAGGTGAAATGGTCAGACGTAAAGCAGGTAAAACAGGTAAGTAAAAGCTATGAAGTTATCCCGCAGAGAATCCACCGCTCGTCGGCATCGACGAATACGCAAAACAATAAGTGGTTCGCCCTTGCGTCCCCGTTTGTCAGTTTTTCGCTCAAACCAACACATCTATGCTCAAATCATTGATGATACTGCTCATCACACTTTGGCTGCTGCATCAACATTAGAGGTGGAGCTAAGACAAGAGTTAACCTCTAGCTCTACCCGTGACGCTTCTGCTGCTGTAGGTAAATTAGTCGCTAAGAGAGCTTTAGATAAAGGAGTAACTAAAGTTGTCTTTGACCGTGGTGGCAATATTTATCATGGAAGAGTCAAAGCATTAGCCGATGCTGCTCGTGAAGCAGGTTTAGAATTCTAATTACAAACAAAACCCAAACTAAAACTATGGCAAAATCGTCGCGCAAAAAAAGTCGCGCTAGAGATAAAGAATCTAATTGGCAAGAAAGAGTTGTCCAAATTCGTCGTGTTAGTAAAGTTGTCAAAGGTGGTAAAAAACTGAGTTTTCGTGCCATCGTAGTTGTTGGCAACGAAAAAGGACAAGTTGGTGTTGGTGTTGGTAAAGCTGCTGATGTTATTGGAGCAGTTCGTAAAGGGGTTGCAGATGCCAAGAAGCAGCTTATTGAGGTATCTCTAACTAAGTCCAACTCAATTAACCACGTGAGTAACGGTGTTGCTGGTGGAGCCAAAGTCTTTATGCGCCCTGCTGCCCCAGGTACTGGGGTAATTGCTGGTGGAGCAGTTCGCACAGTATTAGAACTAGCAGGAGTCAAAAATATTTTGGCTAAGCAGTTAGGCTCAAATAATCCTCTAAATAATGCTAGAGCAGCAATTGATGCACTGGAAAGTTTACGGACTTTTTCCGAAGTAGCAAAAGAAAGAGGTATTTCTTTGGAGCAGTTATACGCTTAATCTTGATAGTTAGGAGAATACAGTCAGGAGAGTAGAGTTAGGAGAATATTTATGAAGTTAAATGAACTCGCACCCAAAACAGGTTCTAAAAAGCGTAGGCGCAGAGTTGGTCGGGGAATTTCTGCCGGTCAAGGTGCCAGTTGTGGTTTTGGGATGCGGGGACAAAAATCCCGTTCTGGTACTGGGACAAAGCCAGGCTTTGAGGGGGGGCAAATGCCTCTCTATCGTCGAGTTCCAAAACTAAAGCATTTCCCTCTAGTTAATCAAAAAAAATATACCATCATTAATGTTGGTAAACTATCATCTTTAGCTGCTAATACCGAAGTTACCCTAGAGTCCTTAATGGAAACAGGTATTGTCACCAGTAATGATGGTCCACTAAAAATTCTCGGAAATGGAGAAATCAGTAATGCTTTAAACGTTAAAGCAGCAGCCTTTAGCAAAAGTGCTAAGGAAAAAATCGCAGCTGCTGGTGGAAGTTGGGAAATAATTACTAAATAAGCAAGGACTGGATTTGGTTTATCATAAGTTTTGAGGTGTAACAACTAGATGACATAAGATTTAACACCACACAGTTTAACTTACTGCTAACCTAACCACAAAAGAGGTAGCCTTGCATGGTTCGAGATAAAACACCAACAGCACAAGAAACTTTTTTACAAATGGCACAAGCAGCTGGTCTTAGGGGTCGGCTGTTAGTAACTATTGGTCTTTTAATATTAGTACGTTTAGGTATATTCATTCCTGTCCCTGGAATTGACCGCGCTAAATTTGCAGCAGGAATTCAAAATCTTCCAGTATTAGGGTTTTTAGACATCTTTACCGGAGGAGGTTTATCTGCTTTGGGGATTTTTGCCCTGGGGATTTTACCTTTTATTAATGCTTCTATTATTATGCAGTTACTCACTGCTGCAATTCCTAGTCTAGAGGATTTGCAGAAAAATGAGGGAGAAGCTGGAAGACGCAAGATATCCCAAATCACTCGCTATGTTGCTCTAGGATGGGGAATTATACAAAGCATAGGACTCACTATTGGCTTATTACGTCCCTATGCAGTAGATCCAGGAATTTGGTTTGTTGTCGAAACAGTGTTGGCATTGACGGCTGGCTCAATGTTCGTCATGTGGATATCGGAATTGATTACAGAAAGAGGCATTGGCAATGGTGCTTCTCTACTAATTTTTGTCAATATTGTAGCTACTTTACCTAAAACTTTAGGCAATGGAATTCAAATTGCTCAAACTGGAGGTAGAGAGGCCATTGCTCAAGTGGTAATCTTGCTTGTTGTCTTCTTAGTCATGATTGTGGGTATTGTTTTTGTTCAAGAAGGTACTCGTCGGATTCCTATCATCTCGGCACGCCGTCAGGTAGGCAGAAGACTATATCGAGAAAGAACTAGTTACCTGCCTTTAAGGTTAAACCAAGGTGGCGTGATGCCAATTATCTTTGCTTCTGCTGTATTAATTTTGCCATCTTCTCTAGCAGGATTTGTCGGTGGTGATGGCACCGTAGGAAATATTGTTAGCCAAGTAGCAGTAGCTTTACAACCTGGTAGTGGGCCGTATGTAGCAGTCAATTTAGTATTAATTGTTTTTTTCAGCTATTTTTATGCTTCCTTAATCGTCAATCCTATAGATATGTCCCAGAACTTAAAAAAAATGGGTTCTTCTATTCCAGGAATTAGACCAGGAAAAAATACGAGTGCTTACTTAGAAAAAGTCATAAACCGTTTGACTTTTTTAGGTGCAATATTTCTCGGGATTGTCGTAACAGTACCTATTGCGGTAGAAGGAGCGATACCTGTAGGTACGACTGTATTTAGGGGATTAGGAGCTACATCCTTGTTGATTTTAGTTGGGGTTGCTATTGATACAGCCAAACAAATACAGACTTATGTAATTTCCCAGCGTTATGAAGGCATGGTTAAACAATAAATCGGTTAATTAGTAGTTAGTAGCAATAACAAAATCAAGATTAGTTATTGCTACCGACTAAACCTAGACAGTGATTCTCAAATTTTTATCTAACATTTAATTAAAATAGTGAAAATAAAATAGTGAAAAGGCTAATTTTTTTCGGTCCTCCCGGAGCAGGCAAAGGCACTCAGGCTCAAATATTATCGGATACCTATCAGATTCCTCATATTTCTACTGGGGACATCTTGAGAGAAGCAGTAAAAGAACAAACTCCTTTGGGGCAAAAAGCTCAAAGTTACATGGATCAAGGAGAGCTAGTTCCTGACGATTTAATTCTTGATTTGATCAAAGAGCGTTTAAGTCAATCTGATACTGCTCAAGGTTGGATACTAGATGGGTTTCCTCGTAATGTCAGTCAGGCTTCTTTCTTAGAAAAGCTGCTAGCAGAGTTGGATTTAGCTGCTGATTGCGCTTTGAACTTAGAAGTCCCAGATGAAGTTTTGGTAGAAAGACTTTTGGCGAGAAAACGTAAGGATGATAATGAGGAGACTATTCGTCGTCGTCTAGAAATATATTATAAAGATACAGTTCCAGTAATCAATTTTTATCGAGAGCGTAATACTCTAAAACCAGTAAATGGTAATGCTTCAATGGAAGAAGTCACAGCTTCTCTTAAAGCAATTATTGAACACTAATCAATGCTTTTATTTAATTCAGTCAAAAAAAAATTAGGAGGTTTCAATTGGCTAAACAAGACCTTATAGAAATGGAAGGGACAGTAACCGAGTCTCTGCCTAATGCTATGTTTCGAGTTGATTTAGATAACGGATTCAATGTTTTAGCTCATATTTCAGGAAAAATTCGCCGAAATTACATTAAAATTTTACCAGGCGATCGCGTTAAAGTTGAGCTAACTCCTTACGATCTAACTAAAGGAAGAATTACCTATCGTCTCAAAAATAGATAAGGTAAATTGAATATCTTTAACACTTTACACTTTAGTGTATTAATAGTTATTGACATAGTACAGAAATATAATTATAATAATAAGCTTGCAGTGTTGCCCAAAATAGGGATGAAAGTTAGACCATCAGTCAAAAAAATGTGCGAAAAGTGCCGTGTCATTCGCAGACGCGGTCGAGTCATGGTGATTTGCGTTAACCCCAAGCATAAACAACGTCAGGGTTAAGTAGTTAATAATCAACCAAATTATTTTAGTCAACAAATAAGCAAAGGAGAAAACCCGTGGCACGGATTGCCGGAGTCGATCTACCTCGTGACAAGCGCGTGGAGATTGGGCTGACATATATTTTCGGTATCGGACTACCTAGTTCCCAAGCTATTTTATCAGCAACAGGAATTAATCCTGATACCAGAGTTAGAGACCTAGCGGACGAAGAAGTAGCTAAATTACGCGCCCATGTTGAAGCTAACTATCAAGTTGAGGGGGACCTGCGACGATGGGAAGCAATGAATATCAAGCGTTTAGCTGATATTGGTACTTATCGTGGTCGCCGTCATCGTATGGGGCTACCAGTTAGAGGTCAAAGAACTCGCACCAACGCTCGTACCCGCCGAGGTAGAAAGTTAACTGTAGCAGGTAAGAAAAAAGCACCTTCCAAGAAATAAATACCAAACTAAACTTTGTTCAATTTTGTTCAATTTACTCTAAATAAGCTCCAAAATAAAGAAATACAATGGCGCAACCTAAGAAAAGAAGCGGCCCAAGAAAACAGAAAAAACACGTTCCTAACGGAATTGCCCATATTCAATCTACCTTTAATAACACAATCGTTACTATCTCTGATACGAAAGGAGACGTTGTATCTTGGTCTTCTGCTGGTGCTAGTGGCTTTAAAGGAGCCAAAAAAGGTACTCCTTTTGCTGCTCAAACAGCAGCGGATATTGCTGCCAGAAAAGCGATAGATCAAGGTATGCGTCAGATAGAAGTCATGGTTAGTGGTCCTGGTGCTGGGCGAGAAACAGCAATTAGGTCTTTGCAAGCAGCAGGATTGGAAATTACCCTAATTCGCGATGTTACTCCTATTCCTCACAATGGATGTCGTCCTCCAAAACGGCGTAGGGTGTAAAAAAATTCGCAATAATCTAGCGATTAGACAAAAGTTCCATCAAAAGCTCAGCTTAGCAATCAATCGCTGTAAAACGGAAGGGAGGTCAATCTGTGGCGCAATTTCAAATTGAATGTGTAGAATCCAAAACACAAAAAAACCAGCATCAATATAGTAAGTTTGTCTTAGAGCCTCTAGAACGGGGTCAGGGAACAACTATAGGAAATGCTTTACGCCGAGTTCTATTGTCCAATCTTGAAGGTGCTGCGATCACAGCAATTCGTATTGGCGGAGGCATGGCAAAAGATGAGAGTAAACAAGAACACAAGTTTGGCTTTGCTACTCATGAATTCGCCACAATAGAAGGGGTCAGAGAGGATGTTTTAGAAATTATTCTCAATATGAAAGAGATAGTTCTCAAAAGCTATACTAATCAGCCTCAAATAGGTCGTTTAACCGCCACTGGACCAGGAACTGTTACCGCTAGCCAGTTTTCTCTACCTTCTGAAGTAGAAATAGTTGATCTCAATCAATATATAGCAACTCTTGCTGATGGAGCATCTCTAGAAATTGAATTTCGGATCGAGAAAGGGAAGGGTTATCGAGCCGTCGAAAGAGGCAAAGACGAGGGAAGTTCTTTAGACTTTTTGCAGATAGATGCTGTCTTTATGCCTGTCACTAAAGTTAACTACAGTGTTGAAGATGCCCGTGTTGATGGTGCTAATGTCCGAGAACGCCTGATAATGGAAATATGGACTAATGGCAGCATTAAGCCAGAAGAAGCTCTATCCCAAGCAGCAGGACTTGTGGTCGATTTATTTAATCCTCTCAAAGACTTAACTCTAGAGGAAATTCAAGAAGATTATCAAGAAGATGAAGATCCTACTAGCCAAATTCCGATAGAAGAGTTGCAATTATCTGTAAGAGCTTATAACTGTTTGAAACGGGCTCAGATTAATTCAGTTTCTGACCTGCTGGATTATACCCAAGAAGACCTTTTGGAGATCAAAAACTTCGGTCAAAAATCTGCTGATGAAGTTATAGAAGCCTTACAAAAACGTTTAGGTATTACCTTACCTCAAGAAAAATCAGGTAAAAGCTAATTAGATAAAGTCGTAATCACTGAAAATCATGCGTCATCGATGTAAAGTACCACAATTAGGACTGCCAGCAGATCAAAGAAAAGCTTTACTGCGTTCTTTGGCAACTCAAATTATTCGTTATGGTCAAATTACAACCACTAAAGCCCGTGCTAAGGCAGTTAGAAAAGAAGTAGAGAGAATGATTACTCTTGCCAAAGACGGCTCTCTCTCTGCTAGAAGGAGAGCTTTAGGCTATCTCTACGATAAAAAATTAGTTAGTGAATTATTCCAAGCTGTTGGTGAGCGTTATGGCGATCGCCAAGGTGGTTATACTCGCATTGTCAGAACCAAGCGTCGTCGGGGAGATAACGCAGAAATGGCGATTATTGAGCTAGTTTAGGCAAAATCAACGATGGATGGTGTCTCAATTGACCTCTGACCAGCCACAAAACCCCTCTTCTCAAAGAATTGCCCTAGTGATTCAATATCTAGGGACTAATTATAATGGTTGGCAAAGACAACCCAAGGGAAGAACAGTACAAGGGGAAATCGAAAATGCGATCGCATCTGTTGTGGGTCATCCTGTAACTATTTATGGTGCTGGAAGGACTGATGCTGGAGTCCATGCAGCAGCACAAGTAGCTCACTTTGAGTATTCTGGCTCTATACCACCTCATAAGTGGGGCAAAGTTCTTAGCCCTAGACTACCAGGAGATATACTAATTAGGGCTTCTGCCCAAGTTCCAGTTGATTGGCACGCTTGCTTTAGCGCGAGTTGGAGACGCTATCGTTATACAATATACACTGGCAAAATACCAAATTTATTTGTTAAGTCTATAGCTTGGCACTATTATCAAAACAACTTAAATGAACTTTCGATTCAGTCTGCTTTAACTCCTTTGATTGGTAGGCATAACTTAGCAGCCTTTAGAAGAGCCGGTTCATCTAGGAAACATTCTTGGGTGAATGTCCAAGAGGCTAAATGTTATCGCCAAGATTATTTTCTGCATTTGGAAATACAAGCTGATGGATTTTTGTATGGCATGGTGCGCCTATTAGTAGGAATGTTAATTGAAGTGGGAATCGGAAAAAGAAGCTTAGAAAACTTCACTGAAATATGGCAAAATCAACGGCGGGAAGAAGTCAAATATTCTGCCCCAGCTAAGGGTTTATGCTTATTACGGGTGGGTTATTCCACATTTCCTTTCCCTAAACAAATTTGGTTTGATAGCCAGCCTACTTATGTCTTAACGCCCTAAATTGTCTTTAATATACAAAACTAGTTACCAAACACAAGCAAATGACTAAAACTCCTTTACCAACGAAAGATACTCTAGAGCAAAAATGGTATGTAGTAGATGCAGCCGAACAGCGTTTAGGTCGTCTAGCTACTGAAATAGCTATGATTTTGCGGGGCAAAAATAAGCCTACTTATACTCCTCATATGGATACAGGAGACTTTGTGATTGTTGTCAATGCTGAAAAAGTAGTAGTTACAGGCAGAAAAGGACAACAAAAACTCTATCGTCGTCACTCTGGAAGACCGGGGGGGATGAAAATGGAAACTTTTGATCAGCTTCAAGCGCGTATACCTGAAAGAATTATTGAAAAGGCTGTAAAAGGAATGTTGCCCAAAAACTCTTTAGGGCGCAAGCTGTTCACTAAACTTAAAGTTTATGCTGGTTCAGAACATCCTCATCAAGCACAGCAGCCTGAAACACTAACTATTAATACAATTCCCGCAGGAGATAAATAATGGAAGGAACAGAAAGCCAAGATAGAGTAGTATATTGGGGTACAGGTCGTCGTAAATCAGCGATCGCGAGAGTTCGTCTTGTCCCAGGAGAAGGCAAAGTAGTAGTGAATGGAAAACCAGGAACAGACTACTTTAACCGGATTCCCAACTATATTCAATCTCTCAAAGCTCCTCTAGAGACTTTAGGGTTTGAAAATGAGTATGACATCTTAGTCAATGCTCATGGTGGTGGTTTAACAGGTCAAGCGGATGCCGTGAAACTTGGTGTGGCTAGAGCCTTATGTCAACAAGACCCCGATAATCGTCAGCCCCTCAAAACCGAAGGTTACTTAACCCGTGATCCCCGTTGTAAAGAACGGAAAAAATATGGATTACACAAAGCTCGTAAAGCTCCTCAATTCTCCAAACGTTAATATTAGATTATAGAAGGAAGAATTATTATGCCCAAACCAGATATCCATCCTACTTGGTATCCTGAAGCCAAAGTTATTTGTAATGGTGAGGTTGTGATGACTGTAGGTTCTACACAACCAGAAATTCACGTTGATGTTTGGTCAGGAAATCACCCCTTTTATACTGGAACACAAAAAATTATTGATACAGAAGGACGAGTGGATCGCTTTTTACGTAAATACGGTATGCTCGATCCTAGCGCTAATACTACTGATTCCGATAAGGAAAAATAGCCAACTAAATAATTTCATAAACCCAGCAGTTAGTAAAATTGACTGCTGGGTTCGTTGTATTTTGACCGTGAGAGAGCGCAACAGCCCTGCGGACGGGTTTCGTGACCCAGGGGACTGTTGTAAGACTGCTCCCGGTTAGGGAGCATCTCTAATCACGGTGTTTACTTTTAGTTGGTTACTAAGGAGTTCGAGATCATGGCAGAAGCTTATTTACTAGAAAAACTTAAATCAGTAGAGCAAACCTATCAAGAATTGACTCGTCGGTTGGGAGATCCTGATATTGCTACTAACCCAAGTGAGTTACAGAAAATTGCGAAAGTTAGGTCTTCTTTGGAAGCAACAGTCAATACTTATGAAGAATGGAAGCAAGCTACAGAACAATTAGCAGAAGCTAAAGAAATTTTTAAAGAATCTGCCAGCGATCCTGAAATGAAGGAAATGGCTGCTATGGAAATAGAGGAGTTAGAAGTAAAAATTCCTCAACTAGAAGAACGTCTCAAAGTTTTGCTGTTACCCAGAGATCCCAATGATGATAAGAATATCATGTTAGAGATTCGAGCTGGTACAGGAGGAGATGAAGCTAGTATTTGGGCTGGTGATTTAGTTCGGATGTATTCTCGATACGCAGAATCACAAAAATGGACAGTAAAACTAGTCAGTGAATCTTTAGCTGATATGGGAGGATTTAAAGAAGCAATCCTCGAAATTCAAGGAGACTCGGTTTATAGTAAACTCAAGTTTGAAGCAGGAGTACACCGAGTACAAAGAGTTCCCGTGACAGAGGCTGGGGGTAGGGTACATACTTCTACTGCTACAGTAGCGATTATGCCAGAAGTAGATGACGTAGAAGTGAAAATTGATCCCAATGAGATCGAAATGAAAACGGCTCGCTCTGGTGGTGCTGGAGGACAAAACGTTAACAAGGTAGAAACTGCGGTGGATTTAATTCACAAGCCCACTGGGATCAGAATTTTTTGTACCGAAGAGCGATCGCAGCTACAAAATAGAGAACGCGCCATGCAAATTTTGCGGGCTAAACTATATGAAATTAAACTCGCAGAACAACAAGAAGCCGTAACTTCAATGAGGCGATCGCAGGTAGGGACAGGAGCGCGTTCGGAAAAAATACGCACTTATAACTACAAGGATAATCGTGTTACCGACCATAGATTAGGGAAAAACTTTACCCTCGCTGGTTTATTAGAGGGAGATATTGAAAATATGATTCAATCTTGTATTTCCCAAGATCAACAAGAAAGATTAGCTGAATTGGCAAATTCTCCTGATACAGCAGAAGCGATTAATTAAGTAATAAGTAATGAGTAATAACTGCTCACTGTTAACTGATAACTGAAATTATGATTCCAATCATTTCCAGCCATGATTTACTGCAACTTGCATCTGGAGATATGTTATCTCTACAGGTGTATAAATTTATTGGTAATCAGCCAGGGAAGAAAGTTTATATTCAGTCGAATCTTCATGGCGCAGAAATTGTGGGGAATTCAGTTATTCAACAGTTAATCGAGTTTTTTTCGTCCCTGGATTCTAGTGAAATTCAGGGAGAAATTTGGTTAGTTCCTGTATGTAATCCTTTAGGGACTAATCAAAGGAGTCATATATTCTCTACTGGTCGGTTTAATAGTTATGACGGAAGAAATTGGAATCGGATATTCTGGGATTATGAAAAAAAATGTGAGGACTTGGTAGAATTCGCGCGATCGCAACTGGATAAGGAACCAGAGGTTATTAAAAGTAATTATCGTAGAAAAATTCAATCTGCTTGGTCAAAAGAATTAGTAAAATTACAACAGCCTAAAAGTGTCAAAGTTAGTGAACAATATCGAGCTAAATTACAGTCTCTATGTTTGGATGCAGATTATGTAATTGATATTCATTGTTCTAGTAATCAAGGGATGGATTTTTTGTATTGTTTTGCATCAAGAGAAGAAGCTGCTCAATATTTCTTGCTTGAATATGGCATTTTAATGACTGATTATGATGGAGATGCTTTTGATGAAGCTTTTTTAAAACCCTGGTTAGCATTAGAAAGAGAACTTAATAACCTAGGGAAAAAAATAAAATTTGACTTGGAATCTTGGACTTTAGAATTAGGTTCAGGCATGACCATGAATCCCGAGTCAATTGCTAAGGGAGTAGAAGGAATTAAAAACTATTTATCCTATAAAAAAGTATTAACCACTGCATCTCCATTAAATAGTAAACCTATAAAATTACTTACCAGAAATGCTATTAATAGCTACTATGCGCCTCGAGGTGGCATGATTCAAAATAGACTACCGTTAAAAACACAAGTCAAATCAGGCGATCGCATTTATCAACTTTTGAGTTTTAATAAGAAAAAACAATTACCAGAAGTGATTGATATTCACGCAGAAATAGATGGCTTAGTATTTGATATATCTACTAATCAATGTGTTAATCAAGGGGAATACGTTTTAGATATTTTAGAAATATAAAATTATTGAATATTAAACAGAGAATCTTGAAAAAGATAAATGGTAAATGATAAATGCAATGAATAAAGCTCAATTCACTATTCCCATTGCTCCAAAGAACTTTAAATCTGGTTTTGTGGGAATTATTGGCAGACCAAATGTGGGTAAATCCACTCTAATGAATAAATTAATAGGGCAAAAAATTGCCATCACTTCTCCTGTTGCCCAAACTACTCGTAATCGTCTCCAAGGAATATTAACTACTCCCACCTTCCAGATTATTTTTGTTGATACCCCTGGAATTCATAAACCCCATCATGAACTAGGTAAAGTCTTAGTCAAGAATGCTAAAGCAGCAATTAATTCTGTAGATTTAGTATTATTTGTAGTTGACAGTTCCACCCCAGCAGGAGGAGGCGATCTCTTTATTGGTGAACTGTTGCAACATAGTAAAACTTCCGTAATTTTAGGGCTAAATAAAATTGATTTACAACCTAAAAATCATCAAGTTCTTGATGATAGTTATCTACAGTTAATTGATACCACAAATTGGTCAGTAGTCAAATTTTCAGCAACCACAGGGGAAGGAACAGAAACCCTACAAAATATCTTAGCTGAAAACCTGGAAACGGGACCCTATTACTATCCTCCCGATCTGGTAACAGATCAGCCAGAAAGATTTATTATGGCGGAATTAATTAGAGAGCAAATTTTATTGCAAACCCGTCAAGAAATACCCCATTCTGTTGCGATTACTATTGAAAAAATCGAAGAAACACCCAAAATAACGAAAGTTTTTGCAGCAATTAATGTGGAAAGAAACTCCCAAAAAGGAATTATTATTGGCAACAAAGGTAGTATGCTCAAGCAGATAGGATCAGAAGCTCGCCAACAAATTCAAAAACTAATTGCAGGTAAAGTTTATTTAGAACTATTTGTTAAAGTTGAACCAAAATGGCGACAATCAAGGTTACGTCTAGCAGAATTTGGCTATCGTGTAGAAGAATGATACTAATGATACTAATTTAATTTCTCTGCGTCTTTGCGCCTTGGCGCGAGATAATTATCTTATTGTCCTAACCTTTACTTCGACTACTACAACCTTGATGTCAGACTCTTCCATAACTATAACTATCAAACTATTCGCTGCTTATCAAGAAGCTTATAACTTACGTGAACTACAATTAAACTTTCCCTCTCAAACTACTGTAGGTGAGATATTAGATTATGTACTAGCGCAAAAACCACAACTAGAAAAGTGGCGCTATGTTACTCGTTTTGGTGTCAACTTACAATTTGCTGAAGCTAATACAATCCTTAATGATGGTGACGAAATAGTTTTTATCCCTCCTGTCAGTGGCGGATAATAAAGCAGCTAAAGCAAGTCAATGAAACTTTAGCTGATAGAGTCCGAGTACACCGAATCACTTAATTAGAATTATTAGTCTAACGTCAAGAGAAAAGAATCAAGGATTTAGAAGCTAGACTACTAGACTAAAAGACTATATATACCTTGTAGAATATTCCAGAAATATAAAGCCAAAATCCCTTTGACTTCAGGCAAAGGGATCGTCAAGTCATATTACTTTCCATTGCCCAACGAGCTAATTCAGTACGATTTTTAAGACTGGTTTTATTGAGCATATTAGACACATGACTTTCTATAGTGCGTTGACTGACATTCAGTCTTTCTGCAATATCTCGATTAGCCATGCCTTGTGCTACAAGTTGAACTACTTTTAGTTCTGTAGGAGTTAATTCTACGTTATGAGGAACATGAATTGTTGGTGCCCCATCTATTCTTTTCATAGTAGAGGATAAACGCTTAATTTGATTTAAAGATGACTCAACCTGAGCAACTAGCTCTTCTGGTTCAAAGGGTTTAACCATATAAACATCTGCGCCTTCGTTGAGTCCTTTAACTCGGTCTTGACTTTGACCTTTAGCAGAGAGAAATAGTACTGGAATTGTATTTGTTTGTGGCTCTTCTCTGATATGCTTGACTAATGAGTAACCATCCATTTCTGGCATCATGACATCGCAGATAATCATATCAGGAATATCGCGCTCTAAAAGTTCCAATGCTTCTCGACCATTTTCGGCTGTCATTACCTGATAACCTCTAAATTCCAGATAGTCTTTTACCAGTAATATCAGATTGGGGTCATCGTCAATAAGCAGAAGTTTTTTATTATCTCTTTGAGAGTTGTCTTTCATAGGTAACACAATCGATCTAAGTACGGTTAAAATTCTAGGTACGGTTAAAATTGGTCGTGTTTTATCTCCCAATTATTGATTTAATCTAGAGGGGAATCAGCAACCGATATTTTGAAACATTATATTAATTAAGTAAGAAAACGGTTAAACACTAGGTATGAGAGGCTTGTGTTATCACAAAATACAGTCATAATCTATGCTAGTTAATAGTTTTTGACACTGTTTTCTCGTAGACTTTCTTCTGCGATGATAACCTTTAGTTTGGATTACGGCAAAGGTTTTACTGTTGAGTAATTGATATTACTTTATTCTTTGGGATTTTTATTATTCGCAATACTTGGTTATGACTAAGTATAATTACTAAGTATCATTGCTTTGATCAATGTAAAAATTAAGAACCCTAAAACTATAAGTATCAGAGACAGACTTACGAATGAAATCTTTTGTTGAGCAAGTCAATAAATTAATTAGCTCCCGTCGCTCTACTAAACCTCGTTATTTTAATGGAAAAAAGATTGATGATTCTATAGTGTGGCAAATTTTAGAAAATAGTAATTGGGCTCCTACTCACGGACTGACTCAGCCTTGGAGATTTAAGGTATTTACTGGTGCTGGCTTAGAAAAATTGGCTAATTTCCAAGCTAATCTCTATCAAAAACTAACCCCAGAAGCTAGTTTTAGTCCAGATAAATATCAAAGAATGGGGACAAATATTCTTAAGTCTTCTCACGTAATTATTATTTGTATGGAACGGCAAAAATCCGAGAAAATACTGGAAATCGAAGAAATAGAAGCTGTAGCTTGTAGTGTGCAAAATATGGCTCTGACCGCTACTGCTTATGGTATTTGTAGTTTTTGGGGTTCAGGAGGAGTTACCTATACTCAAGAATTAAAAGAATTTCTGGGTTTAGGAGAAAAAGACCGCTGTTTAGGATATTTATATCTTGGTTATAGTGATAATCCT
>JAAUYM010015339.1_pt1 | contig 15918 bp, 19 predicted proteins | sample 7278001 | NCBI WGS metagenome assembly JAAUYM01 (sample SAMN14350224, study PRJNA611818) | marine sediment metagenome | isolation source: surface marine sediment (1.8m) | place: French Polynesia: Moorea | collected 2018-08
TATGCTAGCCACCATTTAGACTGAGTCTAATTCGCATGTAGACTGACGCCAGGCGCAGTTGCGTGCTGTAAAGATGTTGACAACGATTGTAAAGATGTATACGTTGTATATTCCTTTACACATTAGGTTGACAACAATGAGACTCACGACGAACCTAGCGGCGGCACTAGCCGACCGATCAAACCGCGAAGCTGCCGAACGTCAGGCGCGTTTCGAGGATCTTGACACCTGGAACGACTGTGACCAAGACGAGCGCGATGATTGGGTCAACGAAATAATTCGCGATTGGGTTGCGTCGCTTCGTTAGGAACTTGGAAATGCCTATTAATCAACGCACACAAGCGGAGACCCTGATGCTGGCTAATTACGCAATCCACTACCACGTTCCGCATGATCCCACCCGCGAGACTCGGATCGTCAACGTATGCGGCAAGCATATGAAAGAGAGACACGATCGCATGGTCCCAGGCGCTGCCTCTTGTTATCCCGCTCCGCCTAACTCTAAATGCTACGATTGTCGGAATCTTCCCGAGGCCGTATGACCCCACGCAAAACATTTATTGATGTGATGCTCGGATGAGACGCGCAACAAGAAACAAACCGCGTGGCGTATTCGTTAACCCTGTCGATGAACGCATCGCACGGAAGTACGACAAACACCGCAAAGCCTTCGCGCTTTCAATGGACCCATTGCAACCACGCCGCAGCGAATCTGAACGTATGAAAGTCTTACGCACTCTGCGCGAGATCAAACAAATACTGGGCTTTTGGGCCGATGAAACTGAGGAGCGCATTCTGCCCTGGTTGTCGGATCGTGTCATTACGTCGCGAGACGAACAGTTTTTTATTGATAACGTCGAGTATATCGAAAAAAGCGAGATGGATGACTACGGCGAAATCGAAGATCTGAAGCGACGCGAACAACGCGCAACGAATCGTATTCGTGTCGTGACCTGGTACGGTAACCAGATCGACCACCATTTCATGATGGCAAAAACGATTGTTTCACCGATACCCGATCCTGATCAGTGGGGAGCGCGTCCACTCTCGCGCAGTCATTGGCACTACATCATTGACGAGATGATTTATATACACGTGTTCTGGGCATGGGTACAGGCTGTTCGCGAACATTTTGATGACCCGACTTATAACTATGGCGGGCTCATGGGCTGGTGGATGGAGCCGGCAAAGCGTCTACCTTACGAGGACAACAAGAACCCATGTACCGCCCAGGTCATCTTAAGACCCGTAGTCAACGGGTTTTTAAAGTAAAGAAGTCGCGCGTGGGATACACCTATCCAACAATCATTGGTTACGACACGGAGACGTGCGAGGGCCCGCCCATTTCGATCCAGTTTTACTCGGACCAAATGCCTTCAATCAACACGTGTTTGTTTGTCACCCAGGACAACATACTCGACAAGACCCTGCGTTATTTGAAACGTAAGTGTAAGGGCGGACAGTATGTGATCTACGGCCATAATTTGCGCTTCGATTTGGTCAGCCTCTTTTACAAAGACTCGCACAAGCTTGTACAGAAAAAAGACGGTTTCGAATTCACACACCGCGACTGGCATATATCAGGTGTTTATGGCAATCCGACCTTTTGCGTACTGCGTAACAAAACGACCGAGATCCACATTGTTGACTCGTTTAGTTGGTTCAGCACGTCTTTGGCTAATCTTAGTGCCCTTATCTGTCCTGATCTTCCGAAGCTTACAAAGCCTGATCGCTTAGGAACAAAAGTATTTGACGCCTCGGACAAGGAATTTATTGCCTACGCTATGCGTGATGCGGAAATTGCGTATTACGCTGGGGTCTGGATCGAGAACATGGCCCAGGAGTTCGAACTCGGTCCGTGCCCTACGGTCGCTTCTATGGCAGCAGCTATTTTTCGGCAGCATTACATATCGGAATCGGCGCCAATCTGGAACACGCAACGCTTCATGAACAAGGGCGCCGTATCGAGTTACCACGGCGGCAAGAATAACGTTATGCCGGGTATGGCGCCGGCCTGGCATTACCACGTCGACGCCTGGGATTTATCCAGTGCGTATCCACATGCAATGACCCTGTTACCCGCCATGTCTCGCCCTGAACTTTACGTTGGTGACCGCATCTTCAACAAACGGCAGTCACAGTTCCCGGACCATGGTGTGTATTGCATCTCCGGCTATGCCAAACCGTGTAACTGGCCCATTGTGAGTGATGAAAAGTTCAAGTATATCCGAGGCCAGTTTGAAGACGTGTGGATAACAGGCTATGAACTCAACGAAGCAAGACGCCTGGGCGAGATACGCTTATCGCGGGTATGGGGTCACTATTACGACACGGAAAAAGACCCGGTCACCAGCACGGCATTTATGCGTTACGTCAACGACTTCTATCAACGCAAGCAGGACGCCGAAGACCCGATCTATCGTTACCTTTATAAAGTCCTATTGAATTCGCTCTATGGGAAGTTTATCCAGTCTCGCGAAGTCGAGACCGCGAACGGCGACGTTCGGTGGAAGCATGGCCCGCTCTATCATCCATTCGCTGCATCGCTTATCACGGGCCACACACGCGCGGTAATGCATCGTCTGGAGCACGAAGTAGAAGCGATTCACACGGCCACAGACGGAGTATTCTGCGGCGTCAACAATTCGCCGGCCAATGGGAAATTTTCGTGGGCGCCGCAAGAGGGTCTCGGGTCAATAGAATCCGAAGGTCGGGATATGACCTTGTGCATGATGCGCAACAAGCTATATATTCTGTACGCCAAGTCCGGCAAGTACCCGAGCGAGATTCGCCCCGGTGAATACATCCACAAAATGGCGAAGCACGGTTTCCAGGGCTCCGTGGGCGACCTTGAGCGTTGCGCGCAATCCGGAAACCGGCAGTATACAAGACACGGGCCCAACACGTTAAAAATGGCGTTGAAACAACAACGTGTGCCCAACAAATTCGAAGACAGAACCATGTCTTTGAACGTCGATCCCATCCGGGATCATTTTAACCATGACAGCGAAAGCGAAAAGGAAATACCATGACAGCGAAAAAGACCGCGAAAAAGACTGCACTCGGCCGTGACGGCATCCCTTCCGGTTATCGGAAACTGGGTGAAAGCTACGCCGACACCTGGAAGCCTGAAACGGAAGGCGAGCGGGTTCACGGCACCGTCACCGGTGGCGTGCGTTCGGTCGATATGCCCAAGCGAGGTCGTATTCCGGCCGGCACCCGTCGCGTGATTGAGGTCACGAATCACACGGGCGAACGTCTCGCCGTGTGGGAGTCGGCCGCACTGGGCGAGCTCTTCGACACCCTGGACGGTATGAAGGACAACGGCGTCGGTGCCGAGGTCTTCATTCAGTATGACGGGTTGGGCAAGAAGAAGGCGGGCCAGAATCCGCCAAAACTGTTCACGGTTGCCATTGCAGCCTGATTAACGGGACCGGGCTCTTTGGGGCCCGGTTTCTTTTTATGAGGAATCCGCATGGCATTGGGGTTTACGGCAAAGGGTCTCCGCAGAGCATTAATGAAGCGGGACAGCCGAAACCGCATCTATTATGTCGATTCCAACAACCGCCGAATAAGTCGCAAGAAATATTTACAGGAACAGCGTCGCGGACCTGACGGGCGTTTTGGCACAACGCAACAAATGATGCGTGACACACCTGCCCAGGAAATTAACCAGATATTAAACAAGGCCTATGGTGGCGGGCCGGTACAGGGCGGTAACTGGGTGACACAGTTCCGGGGCTCCGAGCAGCGTTTACAGGAAATTTTTGAAGATGCCCGTTAGTAAAAAGAAAGTCACTAAAAAGAAAACCAAAAAGAAAACAACAAAGAAAGTCACTCGCGCCCGCGTCAAGGAATTGATTGACGGTGAAGACCGCCCCGATACCGCGTGGCCCTGGCCGTTACGGGATCGACAACAGCGCGCATGGGACGCATTACAAGCCGGTAAAGACAAACAAATGCTTGCCTGGCATCGCCGCTACGGCAAGGACGTGTATTGCCTGTCGGTCGCACGGAACCAGATGCAAAAGCGTGTCGGCGCTTACGTACATTTCCTGCCAAAAACCATCCAGGCACGCCGGGCACTGTGGAACGGTGTAGACAGCACGACCGGCAAGCGGTTTTTGGATACGGCCTTCGGCGACATGACCGTCAAGATCAACAACCAGGAAATGTTTATTGAGATGTACAACGGCTCGACCTGGCAGTTACTGGGGTCGGACAACTACGACCGCTACGTCGGCAGTTCCTGTGTCGGTGTGTCGTATTCGGAATGGGCATTGTGTGACCCCCGAGCACGCGACTTCGTGAAACCGATTATTTTGCAATCCGCGAAGACCGGACCCACGTATGAAATTTATATCTCGACGTTTCGCGGCCGCAATCACATGTGGCAAATGTTTCAGAACCTGAAGAACAATCCCGAGTGGTATTGCGACCTCGCGGGCGTCGACGTAACAACGGAACTTGACGGTAGCCCTGTCATGTCGCCCGAAGACATTGACAAGGAGCGCCGCGACGGTATGTCAGAAGCACTCATTCAGCAGGAATACTATTGCAACCCACAGGCCACCGCGGACGGCGCGATCTACGGTAACCAGGTGGACGTGCTGCGATTGAACGAAGACCGGCAAAAGGCGTTTTGGGATCCGTCTCGACCCGTGCTGTGTGCCTGGAATTTCGACCTGCCGGTATTCGGTGCTTACGTTATCTACCAACCTGCCATGCAGGCCTTTGAACGTCCCTTGATACTCGATTGCGGGATTCGTGAATTCGAAGAACTGGGCACCGTACTTGCGGAAGTTAGCAAGCGTCCGTACCCGATCCAAAAACACGTCACCCACAATGACAACCACGACATGGTGTCGAACTTCCAATCACTCGGTTTGTTTGTCGAAGTCATTAACATGCCCTCGCCGTACTACATTACGGAGCGCACGCAACATTTTCTCAACCTGTGCGCGGTGTCGCCAGAATCCAGTGAATTACTACTTGACGCGCTGGCAGGCTACAAGCGACGAGAGCGCTTCGAATCACAGGCCCATGACCTGCAATTTACCGGAGACGCGGTCATGTCCTGGCACTGGCGAGTCGCCTATGCGCTTGAAACCGCTGCAATTAGCGCTTACCATGCGGCGAATGCGAATTCAAGCCCGCCAGACTATTCAGATCTCGACGATATTTATCGCATTCGCCACTAGCGCCTGCACGTCTCAGATTACGTGTCACGTTGAGTGTGAGCGCTGCGAACGACTGGTGTACGACTGCAGCGAAACCCGCCGGATTCAGGGCACATGAAGTTTCCGCGCGGCGACATGAGCGACAGTTTCGCCTCGGTCATTCGCACCGAGATACAGGCCTGCGCGGGCTTCGACTCGGACGTATTTAGCCGCGACCGTGAGCGCGCCATGAATCGTTATTTCATGCGTCCGCAGGGCGATGAAAAGAAGGGCCGCGCACACGTGGTATCCGGTGACGTGTCGGCGATGGTAGAAGCGACGCTTGCACAAATGATGGAAGCGTTCACCCAGCCCGGCAATCGCCTGTGTGACTTCGACCCACTCGACGCCGACGACGAAGACCAGGCGCAACTCGAATCAGACGCGGTGCATTACTACGTCATGGGGCGTGAGAACGGCGCACTGGAACTGATGTGTGCCGTGAAGGAAGCCTTATTACTTCGCAACGGCGTCGTCAAGGTCGACGCAGTAGACAAGACCAAAAAGGAAACACGGCGTCTAGGCAGCGTGGAACCGGACGCCATACCCGCTTTAGTCAATGGTCCGGACGTGACCGATTACGATTACGACCCGGAAACCGGCGAGCTGCACGTCACGACACAAAAAACCACGCGTGAATTCGAACTCTACTCGGTCAGTCTCGAAAACTTCGTGTATTTCCAGGACTGGCACAAGCACACCTTACAAGGCATCCCGGTATGCGCGGAACGCCACGTCACGACACGGGGCGAACTGATGCGTTGCGGGTACGACAAAGAGAAAGTCAACGCATTAAGTCAGTACCGACACCCGCTCCGCTCTGAAACCATGTCGCGCGACCCACAAGGGCGCACGTACATGTCCAAGGGCATCGACCATTCAACGCAACTGGTCGAGTACTACGAAGTCTATGCCGAGATCGATTCGGGCGACGGTATCCCGGAACTACGGCGCATCATCCTGCACGTGATTGACGGCAAGATACTGGCGAACGACCCGGTGTCCCGTGTGCGACTGGCGGCCGGTACCTGCATACTGAACCCACACCGGTTCACAGGCGTGTCACTCGACGACAAGCTCGCCATGAACCAGCAAACCCGCACCGGGCTGCGGCGCGCACTCATGGATAACGTCAACGCGGTCAACAAGGCGCGATTAGCGGCTCTTGAGGGCGCGGTGTACTTAGACGATATTGCAAGCCCGCGTGTCAACAACACGGTTCGGGTCAAGGACGTGGTCCAGGACGTGCGCCAGGCGGTCATGCCGGTCGTCACCCAGGACTCCAGCGCAAATATCCTGGCCAATCTTGAATCAACGGCCCGCGAACGGTCCGAAATGGGTGGCGCGGCACTTGATTTGCAAACCGCAAACATGCAGATCGGTGGCGATGGCATGGGTTCACAGGGTCTGGACCGGGCCTACTCTGTCGCGGAATCGCTGTCGGCCGGCATGATGAAAACCATTGCGGCGACCTTGATTCGCGACGTGTATCTACTGGCTCACGCCACCCTTCGGGAATTCTTTGACGAACCGCTCCGCATCAAGCGCAACGGCAAGTGGCAGGAAGTCATTCCCGCGAAGTGGCCCGTGCGCGAAAGCGTTACCATTAAGCCTGGCATGTCGCCCGGCGAACGAGCTCGCCGCGCCGACGCCATGGCCGAAGTCGTCAACAGTCAAATGATGCTTGCCGAGCGCGGCATGGACGAAGTCTCGGTTGATCTCTACACCTTCAATCGGGCGCTGTTGGATTACGCCCGCTTAAAAGAAGTCCAGAACCCGGAACAGTATTACATCGATCCGGATTCCGACCAGGCTCAGGCCGCGCTGCGGCGGAAACAGGCCCTGGCCCAGAAACTCGAGATGGATAAAAAAGCCTTAATGCAGGACGCCGTGGGACTCGAAAAGATGCGTACCGCGCTGGCGAAGTACCAGGGCGACGCGGATCGCGAAGTCGACGTATACAAAGCGGTCCTGTCTTCGGAAGTCGAAGAGGCGAAGATTGTCGGCAGTGCTACGGCCGATCTCATAAAGACACAACGGGAAGGCAATGAGCGAACTAACGGACGCAGACCTTCGAATAGCGGCGCAGCAGCTGAAAACGAACCCGCTGTTAGCGAAGATTCTTAGTGAACAGACCGATCTCATTTACGAAAAGTGGCGTTTGGGTGCAAGCCCCGAACAACGCGAAGAGGCCTGGCAGGCCTTGCAACAACTGACACGATTGGCGGGAGTCATCGACGATGAATGCACACGATACACCCGAGACGATTGAAGAATCGGTCCCGGCCCCGGCCTCGCTGCACGACCTGTTGGCAGAAACAGGCGAGGTAGCACCGCCGGTTGAACCACCCTCGGGAGAGGACACGACGGAAGACCCACAAGACGCCAGCGGGGACGCAGAAAAGGCCAGTGGTAAGTTCAACGATTTGGCGGGGACGCTCGACATTGAACTGAACGACCTGTACGCGCTGACAGTGACGTTTGACGATGGATCGGAAAAGACCATCGAAGAACTGAAAGACATGGCGCGTTCACAGGATGACATTGCATTGCGGGAACTGGAGTTCGCGGAATCGAAGGGCAAACAGGAACAGGCATTGATCAAGGCCCAGAATGAACTGGCCGCGATTATTGACGGATTGCCGAAAGGCGCATTGAACGAGCAGACACTGGCCAAGGTTCGGGAGAACCAACAGCAACACATCAATCGTGAAATGCAAATGACGCTGCAACAAATTCCGTCCTGGCAGGACGAGAACACGCGCACGTCTGAACTGACCGGCATGGCCCAGTACCTGGAAGGCTTCGGCTTTCCAAGGGACTACCTGGCTAACGTGGTCGACCATCGCCAGTACGCTTTTATTCGGCAGGCCTGGACGCGGGAGCAGGATCTACAGAACGCACTGGCAAAAGTGCGTCCTGGGTCTCCCGGCCATAAACCGAGTAACGGCGCGGCGAACAATCCACCGTCCCGACAAGCCCCGGTAAAACGCGACAACAATGCCCGAAACCCAATGCAGGCCTTTTTTAATCAAGTGGAGTAATTCCTCATGGCATTGACAGCAGCACAACTCGCGGCCGCACTGGCGGCTCCTGGGTTGATTCGCGAAGACGTGGTCGACCAGGTCTACAACCTGGACGAACGCATTCCGACCCGGTTTACCGACATGGTGCAGTCAGGGTCGTTTTCGAACCTGTACAGCGAGTGGACCGAAAACGACCTTACGGCGCAGAACCTGGATAACGCGGTCGTCGATGGCGCCGACACGCCGGGTAATGACACCAAGATCGGTAATCGTATTGGCAACCGGGCGCAATTGTCGGATAAGAAGGTGCGTATTTCGCACGCGTCGCAGTCCGTTGACAGCATTGGTTCGGTTGGGACCATTGCCTACCAGACCTCGCGCAGACTCATGGATCTTCGACGCGATATTGAAGGCATTGCGTTATCGACCCAGGGCTCGGAAGTCGACAACGGCACCAGCACGCCCGGCAAGACTGGCAGTTTTTTCGCGTATCTCAAAAGCAACACGGCACGCGGCACGAACGGCACAAGCGGCGGCTTTAACCTGAACACCAAAGTGGTGGCCGCGCCCACTCCCGGAGAGGCACGGGGCCTGACCTGGGAGAGCGTTCGAAACCGCATCGAAGAGATTTACACCAAGGGCGGCAATCCCTCGGTGCTCATGTCGGTACCGGGCGTCATCAAGCGGATTAACAGTTTCCTGTTTTCCGATGCCGGCAAACCCTTCCGCGCCGACCCTCGGGCCGACGTGTCAGGATCCGGTGGTGGCACCGCGCAAACGGCGCAAGGGTACATCTCGGTCGTGTTGTCGGATTTCGGTATTACCATGAGATTGGTCGACAACCGCTTGCAGCCGACGTACAACTCGGCCGACACCACACCGAAGCCGGTTGCTAACGTGGGCCTGATTGACCCGGCACACGTGGGCCTGGCGTACCTCTTTGGCTATCGCACCGATGAACTGGCGAAGACGGGCCATGCCCAGAATCGCCTGATCTCGAACCATTGGATGGTGCGGGTATTCCGTGAAGACGCACACGGCGTTGAAGCGGATATCGACCCGACAGCGGCCGTTACCGCGGGAACAGCTTAAAGGAGCTTGAGAGGGCGCGACATCCCCATCAGTTTTACACCCGTCGCGTCCTCTTTTTTCTTATGACGACACCGACACGCACGGCCGTACTGAACGACAACCGCGAGCGCCGAGAAGGCAACGGACAAAAACCTCGTGCAATGGATTGGGGCGAGGTCGAGTTTCGCATTCCCGAGGCCGATTTCCCGGTGCTCTGCAAAATGTATCCGGGGCTTGATTCCACCGATCACGACGAACTGGAAGCGGCCTGGAAGACGTTTCGGCATTCACCCATTGCCGAACAGTACTTCGTCAAACGCACACCGCGTAAAGTGCAGCGCTCCATCCGCCACGGCAACGCCGGGATTATCATTAAATGAACAAGGGCGAGCTGCGCACCGCGATTATCCAGGACACGCACCGGCCGGACCTGCAAACGCTGATCGATCGATTCATTCGACAAGGCGAAGGCATGATTCGACGGCAAGTCACGGCCTATCCGCAAAACGCTGAGTTGATCGAGACCAACCGCGTCAAAGAAGGCATCTACACGCTGCCGGTGGGCGTGCAAATGATTCGCACCTTGTACTGGACCGGGCTTCGGACCGGGATTGGACTTGCCCGCGTGACGCCGGACGTCATCAATAACACCGCAAAAGAGTTCGATCCCTCGGTGTACGCGCAATACTCGGCAACTACCATTGACATTCGCGGCATACCGCCTGCGAACTCCACGTTCCGGCTGGACTACCTGGGCATGCCGCCACCACTGGTCAGCGATACCGACACTAACGACCTGCTGAGGGACCATGAAACACTTTACATGGCGGGCGCCAAGTTTTACGTGTACCTGCACACCCAGGATCGCGAATTGGCGCAAGACGAACTGGACATCTTCAACGGCGTGGCAAAGACACTCAACGAACAAACGGATCGCGCGTTGGGCGGCACGGAAGTGGCTGAGACGTATTCATTTACCAATCCGAGTACCTACTAATGGGCCTTGAAGCAGCGAATTACATTGCCGAGCTTGTCGTCACCAACCCGGTAACGGGAACGGACGCCGTCACCGAGGGTGCTGACCACCTCCGCATTCTGAAGCGTTGTCTTAAAGACAACGGCTTTCCCAATTTCGAAGGCACGACCGCAAGCCCGAAATCGGTCACGCTGTCGGAGGATCAAATCAATGACGCGGCGTTGAAAAGCGCCAATAACACCATCAGCGGTACGAACACCTTCAGCGGCGCCAACAATTTCACGGTCCGCCCAACGTTTAACAACGAAGGGCTTATTACCTTGGGGGACGTGCCGCCCCTGCCCGCGACGATTGCCTACACGGACCAGGCGAACACGTTCACAGCAAACCAGGTTATCAGCGAGTCCCTGCTGGACCTTTTTACGCGCACGGCAGACAAGACCTTGCTGCAATTCGGCACCGAGCGACCGTGGCAGTTTCGTGCGGTCGGGTCCGGTCCCACGGTAGGACTGGCGCTCAAAACCGAAGTGGACTCGAAATATTTCGATGTGTTGTTGTCGAATGACATTCCCGTCATGCGCGTGCAGGCGTTCACGGCCGCACCGCAGGTACAATTCATTGACTCGGCACAGAACACGGTCGCCAATAGCGCGGAACGGGACGCGGGTTCATTTTTAGTGGCCGACCGCACAGGCGCGGCCAAGAAAGCAGGATTTCGCAACCCGACATTTCAAAGCCTCACGGGCGCGCAGACGCTGTCGCAGAATCACGAAGGGCAAATATTGGGGATTACCGCGAACGGGCTGAACATCGACATTCCACAATTGGAAGCCGGCACGACCGTGCGCATTATCAATACCGGAACGGGTGCCTTCACCCTGAACCCAGGTACTGGCGTGTCGCTTCGCTGGACACCGGGCTTTAACACGGCTCCCGGCGCCAAGCTGTTAGCCCGCGATTCCGTGGCCGAGATTGTCTACGCGAGTTCGACCGTTGTCTATCTCTTCGGCAGCGGTATATCGGTGCCTGTGTAAATGTTCATGCCGTCCGGGGCCGCCGCCGCGCAATCGCAGCCGTTAGCCGTCAGCGTAACGCCCGATACGGTGGAAGGCAGCGCGGCAGCGTTCCCCATTACCACGACCACGTGCAGCAGTATTGTCAGCGGAGGGTCGCCGCCGTACACGTACCTCTGGGAACGGGTAGGCAGCCCGGATCCCGGCGCGTCGACCGAGGCCGAGAGCCCCACCGCGAGCGCAACCCGGTTTCGAGCGAATGGTTTTGTGGGCGGTTTCCTGTTTGAAACCTGGCAGGTTACCGTGACGGATGCGGCCAGCCGCAGCGAGTCGGCAAGCGTAACGGTCACTTGGACTAAAACGTGAGCTACCCCAAACAAACACTGCGACTGCAGCCGACACGGGGGCTTAACCTGGACGTGGCGGGCCATGAACTGGGCCCGGATTACTGGACCGTGGCCGAGAATGTGCAGTTTCGCGACGGATTCCCGCAGCGCATTTTGGGTTCGCGAAACGTCTATACCTCGGAAATCACGACCATTGCGCCGGATAACTTTGTCCATGCCCTGAATGCTCGTTCACCGAGCACCAATTTTTGGTTGACTGTACAGTCAAACGGGCAGGCCCACGCGATCCAGCCGGGCAGTCAGAGCCGCATTGACAACAACCTGCTGACCGCACAGCCACGCGTCGCGGGCTGGTCGTCCTGCACCATCAACGGTATCCCGATTATTTCCAATGCGCTGTCAGAGCCCGTCTACTGGCCTTTTTCCGGCAACGTCCTGAAACTGCCCGACTGGCCCAGCACCGAATCGGCGGGCTTCATAGCCGTGTTGAAGTTTCACGTCTTTGCCATGAACATTTCGGGCGGGTCGGGCGTTGCCAATAACCAGGTCAAATGGTCCTCGGCCACCGAGCCGGGCACCGTGCCGGCCAGCTGGACACCCGCCCCCGGCAACGACGCGGGCTCGGCCATACTTGCCGACACTCCGGGGGCGGTGTTGTGTGCCTACCCCCTGGGGGAGTCCCTGTATTTCTACAAGCGCAATGCGGCCTACCAGTGCCGATTCATTGGCGGCCAGTCCACGTTTCAGTTCCGGCGCGTGGAAGCGGCAATTGGCGCGTTGTCTTCGCGTGCGGTCTGCGACATTGGCGGGGCGCACCTGGTCGTAACGGATGGCGATATCCTCTTGTTCGACGGTGTCAACAAGCGCTCCGTGGGCGAGTCCGTCATCCGGGACTACTTCTTCAATAACATTGACCCGAACCGCTTTGAAGAATTGTTTTGTATATACAACCAGCCCCGCGACGAAGTCCTTATTGCGTGGCCGCAAAAGAGCCAGGCACAGGCCACGAGCGGTTCACCAGCCAACAACCGCGCACTGATCTACGACATTTCACGGGACGCGTTCGGGTTTCGGGATCTGCCGGAAACCCGTTACGGCGCCCTGGGCTTTATCAATGACGCGGCGCCCGGCAATACTTGGGCAGACCGAACCGAGACCTGGGCAGACGCGGTCGGCACCTGGGCAGACAACCAGGGCACCTCAGCACAGGATTCGTTGGTCTTAGTCAATGAAAAGGCGCTTAGCCAGCAAGACATTGTGGCATCCGTGCCGCTCAATTCCCGCATTGGCAAATCGGGCCTGACCTTTGGCGACCCGGAACGCATCAAGTTTGTGCGGCAGGTGCATTTGCGCACGAATGAACCGTTTGGCCGCTTCTTCGTCCGGGTCGGCGGGCAGCTGTTGCCCAATGGGCCTATGACCTGGTCGGGCGAAGTCGAGATTACACGCACGGAACAAATCGTTCCGATCACGGCGGCAGGGCGATACATTGCGGTCGAAGTACGCTCCGACGACGGACAAATCTGGAAACTGACGGGTATCGACATTGAGGCCGAGCTTCGGGGGTACTACTAATGGCGAAGACGCCGACCGAAACCTATCTGCCCGAGCCCACGCCACAGGGCATTGGTAACGAGGCGTTGCGGTTCTACCTTGACCAGCAGTTCGATAGAATTGCCGTTGCCGTGCAGGAACTTCGCGACGAAATCGAGAGCATCAAGCAGCAACTACCGTGAGGACGACATAACATGTTTGGTTTTGGCGGCGGCAAAAGTCGCACCACGTCGACGGGCAGCGCACGCGCCTACGGGAGCTCCGCATCCGGCTCTATCTCGGGCGGCATGTCCGAGGGCGGGTCGACGTCCACGTCCCGACAGGCATTAGCCTTTGAAGACGTGTTTGCACGTTTGTTTGGCGGCGCGGAAGGCGCGGCGGCCGGCCTGGACCCGTCGCTTTTAACAGGCGCTGCCGATCAATTGTTCAGCGGCGGACTCAATTTCTTAGAAAGCATCGGCAATGACGCCGGCAGCGGGTACTTAGAAGACCGCGTCTCGGGACAGTCGCCGGTACTTGACGAGCAGATTGCGGCGCTTCAACAAGACACTGGACGTCTGTTCCGGGAAGAACTGTTGCCCGGCATCACGTCCGAGGCGGTCGCGAGCGGTACCCTGGGCGGCGGGCGGCAGGGCGTAGCGCAAGGGTTGGCAGCCTCGCGCGTGGCAGATGCCTTCGCCCAGGGCGCTACAGCGCTCCGTGCCGGCGATATTGCCAACCGGGACGCGGCCGCAAGCACACTGGCCGGAAACGCGCTTTCGGGCGCCCAGGTGGGTCTAGGCGGCCTTTCCGGGCTTTACGGACTGGCACAGGGCGGGTTTTCTGCCGATTTGGCGCCCTACCAGGCCTTGGCGGGCATCCTTGGCGGGCCGCAGGTGCTCACGCAGGCCGATTCAGAGAGCTTCCAGAGCGCCGAAGACTTCGCCAATGCCTTCAGTCGGGCGTTTAACTTTAGCCGCTCTGACACGCGCACGGACAGTCGTAGCGCGAATTTCTCATTCTCTCCGGTGTAAGCATGAATAACGCAGCAATGGCCGATCTATCGGCACTTATTGGGATGCAGGCAGGCGTCGGAGCGGTCGAAAAAGCCGACCAGGCACTGGCCCGGAACCAGCAGAGCGTGGATGAAGTCCTGGCCCCGAAACGGGCCGGCACCGAGGCCGAAAAAGCGAAATTCGGCTGGCCAGATGCACTCGTTGCAGGTGCTGGCGCTGCCGCTGTGTTTGGCGGTCCGATAGGCCTGGTTATCGGGGCTGCGGCGGGTCTTGCACGAAAGAATTTCCAGCAGAACATCAATGACGCAATGACTGCCAGCGGTACTGCCTACGACGACGCGTACAATATGGTGCGGCAAGGCATGCTTGAGGATTACAACAACGCCACCACAGAGGCGAATCGAACCATTGTCTCGAACAATCTTCGCAATTTGGATGCTTCAAAAGAACTGTTGAAGAATCCCGCTACACAGGGTCTGGGCGAAGCTGGGTATAACCGGGCCATCGATGCGCATGAACAATACCTTGCGAATAACGAGATACAGGCAATCGACGCCAAGACCCAGCGAGACCAGGCCGCGCTGTTACTGGGACAGGAAGTTTTTGAACGACACGAAGACAACCTCGCGGAATATGACATGGCCAGTCAAAACAATATTGCATTGGCGCAGCGAGGGCAGAATATTCTCGACTTCATGGCCGAAGGCGATACCGCGTCAGTGATCGCAAGCCTTGCTACGCTGCCGCTTGCCCTCAATCCACAGGCTGGCGCTACAACAGACGGTGAGGTTCAGCTGTGGACTTCTGTGGCTCCGTGGGCAGAACAAATTGTCGAACGCATACGCAAAGAAACCGGGGAAGGCGGCGGCATGTCTGGCGATACTCGCACAGAAATAGGCAGAGTTGTCCGGCAACTTATGCAACGCAGCGCATCGTTTCAGGCCTTAACGGACGCTGAATATAAACAGCGGGCCATAAATCGGGGCGTCACGGGTGCTTTCTTAAGCGAATACAACAGCAGCCGAAGACTGCCCGGTTATGCCGAAAAAGAAATGAAGCTATACGACGACACTAGCGAACAGGGACAATTGCTCACCGTTATGCAGGAAACATCCAGCGGTGCATCCGACCTGGTTAGCTGGCTGTATAACAATGCGCGTGAAAGGACAGCGGACGCGTTCGAAGCCGCTGACAACGCGCCGGAAAAATTCTGGGATTTTTACGAAGGATCCGGTCGCGAAGAACGCATGCGCAAACGTTCCGGTTCGGCTTTTACTATTATCCCGTCGCCCTCAAGGGAAAAGGAAACTAACCCGTGATTAAGTTCCCTAAGATGCACATTGCGCAATCGACCGTGAATCGCATTCTAAATACAGCAAAGGGAATTGAAAGTGAGTTCCCGCCTATTGAGTCGCGACCGGGATCTATGAATACGATCCTTCAGTCGGAGCTTTTGAATACTCAATTGCATAAGCCGACAGAGACTGCGCCCGCTCCGGACGGGGCCGAAGCCACCGTTACACAGGCCGCTTTGGAGGGCGATGATCTTGTGAACGCGGCCGTGTCGCCATTGCTTGAGACAGTCTAAGCAACAGCGGGTTTTCCGGGTTCACGCAGCGTAATTCCTGAAGCAGACGCAATATTTCCCAGGCGATGACCTCTTCCTGACACGTCTGGAAGTTCATTGTATTCGCATCCAGTTCATCGAACAGGTCCA
>JAAUYM010076098.1_pt1 | contig 15909 bp, 17 predicted proteins | sample 7278001 | NCBI WGS metagenome assembly JAAUYM01 (sample SAMN14350224, study PRJNA611818) | marine sediment metagenome | isolation source: surface marine sediment (1.8m) | place: French Polynesia: Moorea | collected 2018-08
AATGAACCTCGCCCTTCCCGTACCCGTTATGAAGTTGCCAATTTACCTGGGGTAATTGATTCCGAACCATTCCGCTTAGTTCCAGCCCGACTGCGTTTTGAACACCGTACCCATCGCACTGCCTTAACAGGTATTGAACCTCAAGGGGAACTCCGTCGCCTGATGGATAAGAATTTACACTCTGTCTATCTCCCCAGTGATGGGGTAGTCATGACAACCAAACTCGCAGAAATATTAGGTGTAAAACCTGGAGATGTTCTAACTGTGGAAGTGTTGGAAGGAAACCGCCCTGTGCGTCAAATTACAGTAGCAGGATTAGTAGATGAACTCTTAGGAGTGCAAGCCTATATCGATATTCACGCCCTCAATCGCTTGATGCGGGAAGGTGCAACTATTTCTGGGGCTTATCTGGCGGTAGATTCCCATCTTGCTGATCAGCTTTACAAAGAATTAAAACAAATCCCTGCTGTCACTGGTACATCTACTCGCGAAGCTAGCTTAAATAGCTTCCAAGAAATTAGTGCCGAAAGTGTCAAGATTATGACTACTGCACTGGTGATTTTTGCCTGCATCATTACCTTTAGCGTCGTTTATAATTCCGCCCGCATCGCTCTTTCTGAAAGGGGAAGAGAATTAGCTAGTCTGCGAATTATGGGCTTTACTAAAGCTGAAGTTGCCTTTATCTTACTGGGAGAACAAGCCGTTTTAATTTTATTAGCACTTCCCGTAGGTTATGCAATTGGCTATGGTTTAGCAGCATTGATATCTTATACCTACAATTCAGAACTTTATCGTCTGCCTTTGATCATTAATAACTCTACTTATGCTTTTGCCTTTGTTATTGTAGCGATCGCAGGGCTGGTTTCGGGCTTAATTATTCGCCGTCAAATCAATCATTTAGATTTAATTGCAGTATTGAAAACAAGAGAATAATTATTTTAAGAATATGATTTCTAGAATACTTGAAACGAGCTAAATCTTAAGGAACAAGTATAAATAAACCAAGAATCCTAAGAAGCTGAATTTGATTAATTACTTAAAATAAATAATAAGCAAAAATCAGCATCCCTTAAACTTGATCTATGTTTGAGCAAATTCAACGAAAATATTCTGTTAATTGGATCACCAAAATAGCCGAAATTCCCCAATCAGAATGGGATGCTTTAGCCCAACCCCTTACAACACCATTTTTAGAATGGGAATGGCTTAATAATATTGAAACTTCCCGTAGTGCAATTCCTCGTACAGGTTGGCAACCCTGTCATCTGACAATTTGGCGCGGGAGACAACTTATCGCTGCTGCACCCTTATACATTAAAGGACATAGTTATGGGGAGTTTGTATTTGATAGTCAATGGGCAGACCTTTCTTACCGTTTAGGAGTAGAATACTATCCGAAACTCCTGGGGATGACTCCCTTTACTCCTGCGGTGGGATACCGCTTCTTAATTGCACCAGGAGAAGACGAAGACGAGATTACAGAAATAATGGTAGCAGAGATCGACCGTTTCTGCGATCGCAATCATCTTTCGGGATGTAACTTTCTCTTTGTCGATCCTCAGTGGCGCAACACTATGGAAAATCACGGTTATAGTGGTTGGTTACACCATAGCTATATTTGGACAAATCGAGACTTTAAAAGTTTTGATGATTATCTGGGGATGTTTAACTCTAACCAAAGAAAAAATATTAAAAAGGAAAGAAAAGCTGTAACTAAAGCTAGGTTAGAGATGAAAGTACTGACAAGAGAAAACATTAATCCTCATCTCTATCCTTTGATTTACCGCTTTTATAGTAGTACCTGTGATAAGTTTTATTGGGGAAGTAAATATCTAACTCGTCGTTTTTTTGAACAGCTTTATCCCAACTATAGTCATCGCGTCTTATTAGCTGTCGCTTATCCCGAAAATGACCCCAAAAATCCTGTAGGACTATCTTTTTGTGTCCACAAAGGTAAGAACTTATACGGGCGTTATTGGGGCTGTTTTGAAGAATATCATAGCCTCCATTTTGAAGCTTGCTACTATAAACCTATTGAATGGGCAGTTGATAATGGTATCACTATGTTCGATCCTGGTGCAGGAGGAAGTCACAAAAGAAGAAGAGGTTTTCCTGCTACCCCCAACTATAGCTTACATCGGTTTCGCGATCGCAGAATGAGCCAAATCCTCAGAAATCATATTGATAGAATCAATGATATGGAGCAACAACAAATAGATGCAATTAATAATGAGTTACCGTTTAGTAAGAAAGAAATTAAATTTAATCTCTAACTTTCATAATGGATTTAAAACAACAATTACAGATTTTGATTGATGATGCCCCCAATTATGGACTCTCTAGCGTAGTTATCGAACAAGCGATCGCACCAGTTTTAGAAATATTGGGTCAACAATTAGAACATTTAGAATACTATATCTTACAAAATTTATCCGACGAATGGGTTTTATATAGTATTAGCGATCAAGACAAAAATCAATCTCCTAAAAAAGTAATTTATGCCTTTAGTTCATTACAAGATGCAGCGGATTTTCAAGGCAAACAAGACCCTAATATATTAGCTGCTCCTCTTCCCATTACTCACATTTTATTTAGACTATTTTCTCTAGCTTCTATAGATAGCATGGTCTTTTTTACTCAACCTGGTAATCTCAACACAGCCATTGAATTAAAAAGAAGTGATTTACAAAATCTGATTCAACAGCAACTAAAACAACTCGTCAATATTCCCGATGATATTGCTTAAAATCAGTAATCAGTAATTAGTAATCAATTATCAGTAATCAATTACTGTTAAATGTTCAAGGTTAAATGTTCAATGTTAATGCGTTTATCTCAAGGGCATCTTAATTTACTAGAAACTTGTCCTCCTAAATTTCAACAGGTATATTTAGATAACTTACCTTCTTTTGCTCCCCCAGAGCTAGAAGAAAAATTTAATTGGGGTAGTCACTTTCATCTAATAATGCAACAGCGAGAATTAGGATTACCCATAGAATCTTTACTCCAAGAAGAACCAGAATTAGACCACTCTATCAAAGCCTTAATCCAAGCTGCCCCTAATATTTTAGACCAAGAAAATAGTTGTAGTTGGCGAGAAGCAGAACATTCTCGAACTCTCAGTTTTGGCAATTATTTACTAACTGTGGTTTATGACTTATTAATTGCCAGTGACAATCAAGCTCAAATTATTGACTGGAAAACCTATTTACAACCTCCTAAGAAAAATAAACTAGCTCATAACTGGCAAACTCGTCTTTATCTATATGTTCTAGCCGAAACTTCGGAATATTTACCAGAACAAATATCTATGACTTACTGGTTCGTAAAATTGCCACAACAACCCAAACACTATACTTTTAGTTATAGTTTTGAAAAACATCTTCAAATCAAGAATGATTTAACCAATCTTCTGACTAATCTAGATCAATGGTTGAGTGGATATAGCCCATCAGATTTTCCCCATAAGGTTAACTGTCATAATAGTTGTCCTTTTCGGCAAGATTTTCTAAATTTAGTAGAAAATACCCCACAAGAGAATACCAACTCTCTAGAACTTCAACCCACTCCAGATAATGAATTCTGGGATTCTTTAGATGAAATCGAAGAAATTATAATTTGAGCTTTTAGGTTTTCAGTTTGCTTGTTGTATTGCTGAATAAAGTAAAAACCGTGATTTCAGGACGACAGTTAAAACGGATTAAAGGTTTAACCATTCCCAAACCTCTATTGGTATATTGAATCATATTTCCTACTTGATAAAAACCAGATGGATATTTCTTAGCGTAAGGAGGTAATACAGGAGGTTTTCTAAAAGGAATTTTGACTTGACCACCATGAGAATGACCCGATAGTTGTAAAGCAAATCTATTTTGTGCTGAACTTATATCGGCAAAATCTGGTTCGTGAGCCAGCAAAATAGCTACACTGTCAGATGGTAATTTTTGTAGTACTAAATCTAGACGAGATTTTTTGAGCCAATAATCATCTACACCAGCAATATTGAGCTTATCTTGTCCTCTTTCGAGAGTATAAATAGAATTACTGATATCAAGAATATTACTGTTGTGAAGAATGTTTCTAATATGATTTGGATTAGACCAATGATCATGATTTCCCAAAACAGCTACAGTTTTTTCTTGTGGAGATAATTTACTAAGAGTTGTTTCTAATAAAGCAGTAGTAGCAGCATCAGTTTTTTTAGTAATAAAATCACCAGTAATAGCAATTATATCCGGATGTTGGCGCTCAATCAACTGAACAATTTTTGTTAACTTTTTTTTGTTCATTGAATCGTCAGCATGAAGATCGCTAATGTGAACTATTTTGAATCCCTCAAAAGTTTTCGGTAAATTAGTAATTTTTAAATTAATTGGTACAATTTCAAACCAAATTGGTTCAATTTTATAAACATAGATAATACTTAATATAACCAGAGAACTAAGAATCAAGAATGTCTTGCGAACCCACAGTGAAAATATCTTAATTTTATTGCGTTTTGTCATATAATTATCCAAGAAAATATAGCAATTTTCAGAGTTTGGGATTTATCTCCCATAGTTTGATGCACCGCAATCAACAATCAACTATTAACAATCAACAAAGTTTTCAAGTATCGGCTGACTAAAGTATCTAACTCTTTGGGTGAGTAGGATTGGGGTCCAGCAATCATATTTACACCAATACCATCAAAGGTGGCAATCCAAGCACCAGCTTCAAAATCTAGATCTAGCTCTGGGTCAATCTCCCCCGCTTCTTGTAAAGTTGTGAGTTCTTGTCTAATAAAGGTTTTAAAGTTGGCGTAATGACGTTTATGTTCTTCGACTAATTGGCTATGACCCAATGCTGCGCCCACAAAGGCTAACCAAGCCCGCCAAATGGTCACTAACTCAGCTGTGGTAGGCAATATCGCTAACATCATCACTTTCAAACGCTGTAACCCTTGGGTGTCGTCTGCCGTCTGTATCATGATTTCAGTCAGACGAGTCATGATTGTTTCTAGTACAAACACCAATAATTCATCCTTATTCCGGAAGTAGTGAGTTAATACTCCTGTTGTACTATTTAGCTCTCCGGCGATCGCTCGTAAACTAGCTCCCTTCAATCCTTTACGGCTAATTAATCCTAACGCTGCCGTTGCTACCTTGGAGCGCCACTCAGCTTGCTTGTTTGCCAAAACCGTCATATCTATAAATTTTAATGAAATATTCTCTATATTTTATAACAACTGTTATTATGTTTTTTATAACAACTGTTATGATTTTTTGAGTCCTATGGTTTTATCTTCCCTTCAACCTACTAATATCCCTCCATTAGAAACTGTTTTTCCAGTTGCCTGGTATGCGATCGCCTCATCTCACAGCGTTTCCTCTAAACCTTTGGGCATTAGTCGTCTGGGGATTGACCTAGTACTCTGGCGCGATGCTAACGGTGAGATTGTGTGTCAAAGTCGCCACTGTCCCCATCGAGGTGTTGACTTAGCCTTGGGGAAAATTTCCACTTCCACTCAGAATGGCAAAAGCTTTCTGGAATGTCCTTATCACGGGTTTCAATTTGCTGCCGATGGTCAATGTATATTAATGCCTTGTGAAGGCAAAGAGGCTCGGATTAGTCCAGGTATGAAAGTTAATTCCTACAAAGTCCGAGAGTCCCATGGTTTTATCTGGCTTTGGTGGGGAGAGAAAGAACTCGCCACTGCTAATATTCCTTGGTTTGCTGAACTTAGGGATGATCCTTGTCGCTGGGCAGATGGTGAATTAGTTTGGGATGTTCATTTCACTCGTGCTGCTGAAAGTGCTTTGATTGATGTTCATCACTTTGCCTTTGCCCATCACAGGATTGCTAAATGGTCAGGGATTGGGAAAGTCATTGATAGTCTTGAAACTCAGGTAGTTGGTAATCAGATCAAGACTCAGGGGGTTATCAAAAATCAACAAAAGGGCGGATTTTCTATTCGGTTCAAAAATGAGATTGTATTTCCCAATTTATCTGTTTTTGACTTTGGGCTGGGTGGCATCAAACTTTTTGTTACCCTTACTCCCATCAATCAGAACCACACCTGGATAAGCTTCCGATATTATGTTCCCTTTGGTTGGTCTTTCCTGAGTCGTTTGATTGCCAAGATTGCCGTCTGGTTCGAGTTGAATTTTGTCCAGCCAGATGACTATCGGTTAATCAAATCCACTGTCCCTAAACATAGTGGTTTAAAGGAAAATCGCTTTGTCCGTGCCGATCAAACAATTGTACATTGGCACAGATTGAATAAGAATCATCAGTCAACTTAAGGAACAGCATTCCATTGTTTCTCTGGGTGAGATTTGCAACTTGAGTTAAAGACAGTTTGAGAGAGTGACTTAAATTTGTGCCAAATTTAAGTCACTTTATAACAAACTATATTTTATAAGCTTTATAGCCCAAGTAAGTAATCAAATAAGGAACAAGTAAGTAATGAATAACCAACCTAAAAACCTAGTAGTATCAGAACAACTTCCTAATGATGGTGGTTGGCACTGGGACAGATTAGTAACTGAAGCTAATCATCGCCTAAGTCAAATTGGAAAGCATGGTAAGCGAGCCAAAATTAAAGTTACTCCCAAGCCAGGTAAACCGATATCCGCACAATTTTCCCTACCTAGTTTGGGACAAAAAAGCTATGGGCTAGACTTACCCCTAAACAGAAATAACCTGGTGAAAGCCGAAGAATACTGTCAGCTAATTACGACTCAACTTGTAGCTGGAACGTTCACGAAAGACTGGTTTTATTCGTTGATAGGTAAAGACCACAAAACAGACCAGAAACAACAAGAAAAAATTCTGACTTGTAAGGAAATGATTGAACAGTATAAAATTCACTATTTTAGGCAACGAGAAAATAATAAAGCTGCATTTTTTACCTGGAAGAATGATTATCGCCATATTGAATCTGCGTTAACTCAATACGATAAACCTATTACTTTACAAATAATTAGAAAAATAATTGAAGCAACAGACAATAATACACCTAATCGAACTAAACATATAAATGGTTTAGTCAGTCTTTTAAAATATTTTGATAACAATGAGTTTAAATCGGTAATTAAACGATACAAAACAGAAAATAACCCTAAACCTCAAAAAAAATATATCCCCGATGATGGGGAAATAATGACTGTTTATAACTTAGGTTTTATTCCATCTCTTACTTGTGCTAAAAAATATCGTCATCGTTATTTACAATGGAAATTCTTATATAGCTTGTTAGCTATCTATGGCTTAAGAGTTCATGAGGCTTGGAATATCAAAAACTGGGATAAACCAGTAACTCTTAAAGATGGTGACTGGCTTGCGATCGCAGATGATACAGAAAAAACAGACAATGAAAAGGAACAAGGGAAATACATTTATCAACAATTTCAAGGTAAAGACCTAATTATCCCTGCTATTCTCGATCCTAATAATAAGGACTATTTATTATGTATTGGTCATGAAACTAAAACAGGTTACAGAATAGCGTTTCCCATATCTCCATTGAAACATGATTGGATACAAGAATTTAACTTGTTGCAACCTCTAAATTTACCTGATACCTCTACTCCATCAAAAGGAACTAATGAAAATTTCCCTCTCTCTGCCAGGGCTGGTTTATGGTTTAGACGTAAAAAATACGGGTTCACTCCACACGCTTTGCGTCACGCTTATAACATCCGTGGTCATAATTTAGGCATTAACCAAAAAAGACTAGCTGATAGTTTAGGACATAGTTTACAAATGAATAGTAGCAATTACTTAAAACATGAAAGCGATCTATCTAAATTACAGGGAATAAAACAGGCAATAACAGATGATAGAACTAAACGTAATGAACTTGAGCAACTACGAGAAGAAAATACTCACCTAAAAGCCGAAGTCGAAAAGCTACGGACTAAACTAGTGGTCTGTCAAGCTTAAAATTATGAATGGTGTTGTTCTACATAAATTGCCTTGCAACATTTTTAAGAATCAAGAACGCATAGTTTAGATGTATCGTATTATATCGCGATCGCTCTCGAAAGGGGTAACAGGCTAGGTGTTTTGTCTAGCCTGTTTTATTTACAGCTTAAATAAGCAGCAAATAAGGAATAAGTAAGAAGGTATATTATATAAAAGCCATAATTAAACGTCAAATTAAGGAAATATAATAAGGAATGAATAAGGAATATTCCATAATTACAATATAATTAATAACTGTAAGTACTGGAAAATAAAGGATTTAATCATCAATGATTAAATCGGAAAAAAATGTAAAGCAAGTTGATAGATCAAATCTGGATATGGTAAAAACGGATGAAAAATCCCTTGAGCAAGAACAAAGTACAACATTTGACCTCAATAGTTATCTCAAAGAACATCAAAGCCTAGTAGAAACTGCTTTAGATAAATCTCTTGCTCTGGGAAAACCCAAAAAAATTTACGAAGCAATGCGTTATTCTTTGCTCGCAGGGGGAAAACGCCTTCGTCCGATTCTTTGCTTGGCTACCTGTAAGCTGATGGGTGGAACATTAGCCATGGCAATGCCTACTGCCTGTGGATTAGAGATGATACATACTATGTCTTTAATTCACGATGATTTACCTGCTATGGACAATGATGATTTACGTCGAGGAAAACCTACCAATCACAAAGTTTATGGAGAAGACATTGCGATTTTAGCTGGAGATGGATTATTAGCCTATGCTTTTGAGTATGTAGCTAGTGAAACCAAGGATGTTCCTGCCGATCGCCTGGTAAGAGTTTTGGGTAGTTTGGGACGTACTGTTGGAGCTGCGGGATTAGTAGGAGGTCAAGTATTAGATCTAGAGTCAGAAGGGGAAACTGATATCACCCCAGAAACCTTAAGCTTTATCCATACCCACAAAACGGGAGCTTTGTTGGAAACTTCCGTGGTATCTGGAGCGATTTTAGCAGGAGCTTCGGAAGCGGATATTACTAAATTATCGAAGTATGCTCACGATATAGGTTTGGCTTTTCAGATTGTTGATGATATTTTGGATATTACCGCTACTGATGAGCAATTAGGTAAAACTGCTGGTAAAGACTTGCAAGCTCAGAAAGCTACTTATCCTAGTCTTTGGGGATTAGAAAAATCCCGAGAGCAAGCTCAAAAATTGGTCGATGATGCTATTGCTCAGTTACAATCCTATGACGAAAAAGCTGAACCTTTAAGAGCGATCGCAAAATTTATCCTTACTCGTAACCACTAATAAGTAACCACTAATACAACGTTGTAAAGCTTATCAAATATATCAAATATATAGACCGATGAAAGAAGTTTCTGAAATTTTTCACAATCAGATACTAGTGGTTGCACTCCTAGCTTGTTTTACGGCTCAGGGAATCAAACTGATTATCGAACTGATCAAAAATCGTAAGGTTAATTTCCGCCATCTAGTAACTACTGGTGGGATGCCTAGCGCCCATTCTGCCCTGGTAGGAGCTTTAGCGACAGGAATTGGTCAAACTATGGGATGGTCATCCCCTGAATTTGCGATCGCCTGTCTCTTTGCCGTAATTGTTATGTATGATGCAGCAGGAGTGCGTCAAGCTGCTGGGAAACAAGCCAAACTTCTCAATCAAATTGTTGATGAACTCTTCCAAGAAAAACATAATCTTAATGAGGAAAGACTCAAAGAACTATTAGGACATACTCCTTTTCAAGTTTTAGTTGGACTATTTCTTGGTATCAGTATTTCGATGTTGTCTTTTCATGTGCTTTGACACTACCACGCCTACCCATTTCTCCAAAGCTGTGCTTGTTCGCTGCTAAAGCCGTGGGATTAAACCAGCATGGGCTTTAGCTCATTTTCATCTAAAAAAACCACGTTTTTAACTAACGTGGTCAGGAAAATTAATGATTTTATTCTCAGGAAAAGTTTATTTAATAAAGTCCAGGGTTATAGCGATCGTCTCCTGAGGTCATTACATCTGCAACATCGGTAACAATAAAGCTATCTAGATTGGCTTGCAAACGTTCTTTCTGTTTCTCGCTTAAACCGGGAATATCTAAAACATCCTCTACATTTTCGTAGGGGGCATTCTGAATAATTTTACTAGCTAGAGTGGGATAGAAACCTCGTAAGGCGCGAAAATCTCTAACATCACTATTATTTAAGTCTATTTTGCCTTTAATTTCACCGAGTTTAGCATCAGCAGCATTACGACGGGCTGCCAAAATAGGAGAAGATTGCAGGGTAAAGATATTGATATCCGCAGCTTGAGCAGAAGTTACTCCTGCAAATCCCCAAGAACCCAATACTAGTAATACCGTAGCCAAGATGCTTGCTAATTTTTTAATCAACTTCGTTCCTCCTACTTAAGAAAAATCACTGACAAAGAATCTAAAAGTTTTGTCGCAAAAATTTGACTAACTTAGTTAACTTTACTAAACTAATGCCTCAAATTAACAACTGCGTCGCTCTAAATGAGATTCTACTTAAAGAATCTTTACGAAGACCAAGCAGACTTCCCCTGTAAAGGGCGGAATACCTTGGATCATTTATTGCTATCCTGCTACATGATTTCTAGACAAACCTAGACAAGCTAAATTAACTAGTCATCACTTCCTGCTTCAACCTAGTAGTGTCGGCACTAGTTAGTCCACAGGCTTAAAATCGGGAATAGCCTTCCCTACAAATATTGATTTAAAAAATCAGTACTTCACTTCCCACTAGCTTTTTAGCAATTACAGTTGAGACTAGTTGACACTTTCTCAACTACCTTTAAGGATTGCTATGTTTAGCAGTCTAGCCTGGTTCTGAAGCCATATATATTTAGCTTGGTTTTCCCTTGTGTTAATAATACAGGTAAGGGTGGAGCTTGAGCAACATTTCTTCTTCTTGATTTCCTAGACATTTTTCCCAGTTTTCTTTAGGAGTGTCCCAGAAAATCCAACCTGAAAAATTCACATACCTTTCTAGTATATCAAAAATCAATAACGTAAGACAGTTTATTTAGTAACAAATTTAACTAAATTAATTACTTAAAATATATTTCTATAATTCAAGTAACTTGAAAAACAAATACTTTCTTCCCCTAATTTATATTTTTGACTACCTTTTGGGTATCTTGAATAATAGGAACATTATTAGAGATATCTAAAAAGTTATCATACTTTTTAAGTAGTTTGTTGTTTTAATCCTGGTTTAAAGGTGTCTTATGTCCTATAACTTTGAAATTGTCGGTATAACCCCCGTCTTAACTTTTTTCAACTATCAACAAGAATTAGAAACCAATCCCAAACGCAGTAAAGCTTATCTTGGTAGTTATCATTGCACCTTAGATGCTTTTATCGAATCGACAAAGATGATTCCCAAAAAACCAGAATGGAATTGGGACGAAGTGATAGAAACGATGATTGATTTTTGGCTTAAACACGAAGATACTGTAAAACAGTGGAAGTCTGAGCTAGATAATATGCAAGAAGATAATCTCATCGTTGCCAGAGTCGCAAATTTCTCTGCTTTGCGAACAGAGTTAGAGCAATTGATAGATATTTAGTTAATGGAATTTTTTTGGAGCTAGACTTATAAGTCAGACCTAAGAGCTATTAGCCCCCTTAGCTCTTAAGTAATAGACCGCAATAAGCTGATCCACATTGAGTTTTTATAGTCAAAGAGTTTTTATAGTCAAACCAAGTCACTAAAGGATTTGGGAGCCTAAATTATCCAAGTTTAATGTGGATCAGCTTATTAATAAATCTAAAGTTCAAGAAGGCTGTCCGAATTGTCTTTGATATACCATCTCTTCCTTATCAGACTCTAGCTTAATATCAGAACAGGGATAAGCCACACAAAGCAAGGCATAACCTTCTGCTTGTAATTCAGGAGAAAGTCCCATCCCATCATCTTGTTGTACTTTCCCTTCTGTTAATTGAGCAGCACAGGTGGTACACACTCCAGCAGTACAAGAAAAGGGTAAATCAATTCCTGCATCTGTTGCAGCTTCCAGTATAGTCTGGTCTTCGGGAACTTGAATTGTTTGGGTTTTTCCTTGATGGGTTATTTCAACAGTATAGGTTTTTGACATTTAGCTACAAAGAAAGTTTTAACTCTAAACTTATTATTTTCCCATTCTCCAATCTAATTTTGTTAAGAAAATTAGCCAAACCTAAAGCTTAATTGCAATTTCTCAGAGTTATCTCTAGATAATTCACCCAAGATGGTAATTTGAAATGAATCATTTTAATCATTCAATAAGGATAAGCCATTTATGTATAACAAGAATACAGATAAAGATTTACTTGGGGCTGGTATTACTGCTGGTTTAGGGGCTGGTGTTGTGACTTCTTTTGCCATTAGTCAAGGACAACATCCCCTCATTGCTTTAGCCATTACTGCGATCGCTGTTATCTTTGGAGTATTGTGTCGTCAATACGATTTGGTCTAAATAGTTAATGAAAGAAAATACTAAGTTACCCCGAAGGATCATGTTACTAGGTTCGGGGGAACTGGGAAAAGAGTTTGTCATTGCAGCTCAACGTCTAGGGAATTTTATTGTAGCAGTGGACCGCTATGATAATGCCCCAGCAATGCAAGTAGCAGACGCATCAGAAGTAATTTCGATGTTAGATGGGTCAGAGTTAGAAAGGGTTGTAAAGCAATACCAACCTGATTTTATAGTGCCTGAAATTGAGGCAATTCGTACCGAAAAGTTAATTGAGTTGGAGCAAAGGGGTTATACTGTTATCCCTACAGCAGCAGCTACGAACTATACCATGAACCGCGATCGCATTCGGGAATTGGCTGCTACAGAATTAGGTATCCGTACTGCCAAGTATGCTTATGCCAGCAGTCTAGCGGAGTTACAAGCCGTATCTGCGACTATTGGCTTTCCCAATGTGGTAAAACCTGTTATGTCTTCTTCAGGCAAAGGGCAATCTATTGTTAAAACTCCCGAAGCAGTAGAACCAGCCTGGAATTACGCTATTGAAGGCTCGCGAGGGGATACTCAAAAGGTAATTGTCGAAGAATTTATTGATTTTGAAATTGAGATTACTTTACTAACTATTAGACAATGGCAAGGTGAGACTCTATTTTGTCCTGCGATCGCTCACCGTCAAGAAAGAGGCGATTATCAAGAGTCGTGGCAACCTGCACCTTTATCCGATGATAAAATCAAACTAGCACAAGAAATTGCTACTAAAATTACCGATGCTTTAGGAGGTGCTGGTATTTTTGGCGTTGAATTTTTTGTTACTAAAGAAGAAGTAATTTTTTCCGAACTTTCTCCTCGTCCTCATGATACAGGAATGGTAACTTTAATCTCCCAAAATCTCAATGAATTTGAATTACATTTAAGAGCAATTCTGGGCTTACCAATTCCCAAAATAGAGGTGGTTTCTCCTGCTGCTAGTGCTGTAATTTTAGCGAGTAAACATTCTACTAAAATTGCTTTTGCTAATGTGGCTGAAGCCTTAGCTACACCAGATGTTGACATCAGATTATTTGGCAAACCTGATTCTCGTCCCTATCGTCGTATGGGAGTAGCTTTAGCTAAAGGCAATAGTATAGAAGAAGCTAGAGAAAAAGCCATCACCGCAGCCACTAAAGTTCAAATAATTCACTAAAATAATTAACTATCAGTTATCAGTTATTTACTAATGCCGACTTTTGTCAAGATTGAAAAGGGAATTGTTAACAAAAAAACCTTTGATAAATATGTTACCGAACACAAAGAATATGTCCGAGATTTAATTCGTAAAGGACACAAAGCAAAAACTGGCTATTGGGAAGAGTTAGGCGGAGGAATGTTAATTTTTGAAGCTTCTTGTCTAGAAGAAGCTAAAGAAATTGTTGCTAAGGATCCTCTAATTAAAAATAACTGCGTTTCTTATGAATTGCATAAGTGGAAAATTGTAGTAGAGTAATTTTTTTTTGTAAGTTATTGATAATGCTGAACCTGAACTTACATCAAGTTACATCAAGTTAGATTATTAATATCCAAATGCAGCATATAAGAACCCAACTTAAGCTTTGCTGACCACAATTCATATTCTGCTTGTAAACTTTTGGGGAAAGGACTGTAATCTATGTAATCTAGTTTGAGATACCGAGTATAATTTCGCAGACGGAAAGAACTACTTTCTTTTGAGGTATTACTATTCAGCCAATAACGACTAATGCCATAAACCCCTTTTTCCCAAAAATGATGATAGCTAAATCTGCTTTTACTCTGCATTGTCAGCATAACTCTATAGGGTGAAATCTCTAGCCACAGCAAACCCTTCTTACAATTTGATTCTTCTGAAGTTGCTTCGTGATTCCTAGAGTCTGGAGAATGGGGTAAATTTTGCTGATTGAGTAACAAATAAAACTTGTCTTGTTCTTTTTGATATAAGGATGCTTTAGCCTCAATGATATTCCAAAGGGGGAGATCGGTAGAAATAAACGAAAGATATACTATCTTAGGACGCTCGGTCTGCATGAGGAGAGGAGATTACAACTTTAACTTACCATCTCCAAGATATCCTCAGATTATGGTTAATCGGTAGGTCAAAAAAAAATCAGACAAAAGACTTGTCAAATTCTTTGTTTATCGCTATTATTGATAACTGTTGAGATTAATCCTCGATAGCTCAGCGGTAGAGCGGTCGGCTGTTAACCGATTGGTCGTAGGTTCGAATCCTACTCGGGGAGTTAAGGCGCAAACCTACTTATAATCGGATTAACAGCTAACCCCTCTACCGCTGAGCTATCCATAAAGGCAACAAATACTCTATCTAATTAAGCTACTTGTCCCCAAAATGTCCCCAATAATCTATTATTTACACACAACCAACTGGGTAAAATAAAAAAGGGGTAACTTACCAATTTCATCAACTCTTCATAAATGAGTAAAGTTACAAGGCAATAAAAAAGCTAGGCATTATACAAGACTTAGCCTATTCTGTCAAATTGGGGTTTTACTCTGAATTAAGTTACAAGGAGCGAGAACGTTCGCGCTATGCGATCGCTTTTCTCAAAACTTGTCATTAATGACAGTATTTTATTTTATGCCCTTTACTCAGAATAGTGACATCCTTATTTCTGGGCATCCCTTTATCTAGTTTCTCTAACCCTTCCACCATCTGCTGTTGTAAGCTTTCAATGAAAGTTTCCACATCTTCGGGGAGAGTCAAAGCCCATTGGTGACAAGTTAAGGTTGTGTGCAATTTGTCAATAACATAGTTACAAAACATTACTAAATCGACAATGGCTTGGCTTATCTAGCTTTTGAGACTTTTACCTCATTGGCGATCGCAATCTTTAAGATTGCGATCGCCAATGAGGATAGACTACAAGATTAAAAGTTGCTTCCTTATCTGGTCTAAGGATAAAGTTCCAAATACTAATAACAGCAAGGGATTGAAGGTTTTACGAATATTTATTAACAAATACTTGACAAATGGAATTTTTCTTTAACTTGTCACGAATGGTCAAAGCCTGATAGTAAACCTGACGTAAGGATTCAAAATCAGTGGGTAAATCATCATCGGGGTTGCAATAGCGATTAGCTCCTACTACCCAGATTTCCTTACAGCACACTCGTGTTTTACCATTTTGAAGTGCGATCGCTAGGATTGGGTATTAAGGATAATTGCCACTAAATCAGCAGGAGAAATGAAAAATCAAGTAGAATTTTTGAGTGCTTGGGAAGAATAATAGCGATCGCTTACCTGGGCAGAAAATATAATCTCAATATATTACATTTTGACGTGCGGAAAGAAAAATGTACTTTTCGCATTAATCGGTTTTGGCAATGGATCTAATGGTAATGTCATAGTCGATCCCTTAATGACGAAGAGAGCAACTAGGCATGCTCGTTTTGTAAATATTTCAGCGGCGAATAGAATATGTGGCACCAATAGGTCAGAACGTGGTGTACAATGTGTCGAGTTTCCTTTTGGTATTACCAAAG
>JAAUYM010166238.1_pt1 | contig 15908 bp, 16 predicted proteins | sample 7278001 | NCBI WGS metagenome assembly JAAUYM01 (sample SAMN14350224, study PRJNA611818) | marine sediment metagenome | isolation source: surface marine sediment (1.8m) | place: French Polynesia: Moorea | collected 2018-08
CATCCCTTCTCTGCTCTGGTTGTGCTGTGTTGTGTGTGTTCCCCCCAGCTTAGCACAGGGATTAGGGGAAGGAGAGCGAGAAGGAGAGCACAGGAGAGCCGCAAGCAAGCAACTTCTTTTTTTAAGGATGAAAGCGAGTAGCTTTTTGGCAGTTCGGTCCATGACTTTGTGATTAGTTTTTTAGGGCCATTTTTTGGTACGATTTGGCTCGGATCAGATCGGTCCTATCGGTCTGCCCACAAAAAGTGGCCTTGTGTTGCGGCTCGAGCTCGACTTCGTTCTTGGCCCGACCCCATCTCTAAGGGGCCTCCGCTTGCTTTCTACGCCCGACAAAAGACTCTTTACCCACACGAAAACTGATCCTTCTTTCTTCCTCCACCCCTCTCCCCCTGAAAAGTAGCCTTAAAGTGGCAGCGAAGGAAGGAAGAAGGCTGAACAAGAAGTATGCGAAGGAGACGACGAAAGAGACGATGTTGCCAGTCTTGGCTTCACCAGAAAGAAAGAAAAAAAACTTGGAGTGAAACTCTCTTGTGAGACAGAAGATTTTTCCTCCCCCTTGATACAGTGAGAGGCACTGCTCTCCCTCTCACACAAACGCGTGAGTCTCACGCAATTCCTGTTGTTGCTGTGCTGCTATGATTGTGTCATGAAAGAAAAGGGGTGGGGAGAGAATGTTGTGTGCAGGTAGTAGATAGTAGTATGTACGGTCGAAATCGGATAGTCAGTTGGGAGGGGGGGGGGATTTTTTTCCAATTAGCCAAGGTTGGAACTCTGGCTTTTCCCAATTACCCAGCGGATTTACTAGTACATAGAAATAGTTCCAACTCGCTGATATACCCCTATTTAACTGAGTCCTGACTAACCGAGTTTGACTGTAGCACTTTACTCTAAACAAATTGTATCTCTTTTTCATGCCAACGGTTCCACAGTCGTACACATTCTCTCTCTCTCTGTGTGTGTGTTTCTCGGAAAAAAGGACATTTGAGGTCCCATTTTGCCTTCATTTTTTTCGACAATCCTCTACATCCTTCCTTTCTTCCCCAAATTCAAGACCCCATTGAGCTAAGCGCCTTCCACTCATCATCTCTCTCTCACTCACTGTCTCCAGCTAAAAGGAAAAAAAAAGAGGAGCTCTCATTCAATTTTCCAAATTCTTCCCAAATTCTGCCTAATCCATCAGGGATTCAGCAGGGGGAGAGGAGAAAAAGGGAATGGAAGAGTGGAAAATTCAAAAGAGAAACACAAGCTCAGAAGGAGGAGGACGAGGAGGAGGCTGTTCTTTGGAGTTCTCCTCTGCGCATTGCAGAAAAGCCCAGTGAAGTGAGAGAGAGAAAGAGAGAAGAAGAAGAAGGAAGCAGGAAGAAGACGAAAAACAAACTTCAATTTGGGAAACTGTAGTCGTACAACAACAGTTGTGGGGCCTCCCTTGCTGTCTCTCTCTCACTCTCTCTGTCTCTTCACAGGAGACCAGAAGAAAAGAAGGAAGTTGTTGTTGACCAGCTTCAATCTTGTTAGAAACGAAGACTTTTCTACAGGTAGTTTGTAGTTTTCTCCTACAGAACCTGGTCGTTTGTGGGGCTTTTTTTATTTAGTAATTTCTTCCTTGTGGCAGCTCTCTTTCTGGAGAAACACAAGACTACTATTACTCTCGGATTTTGTCCCCCGATGTGCCCCTAGCCCTGACCACCTTGGGGTAGTTAGGAGGAGGTGGAGCTACTAGGTAGTTTTTTCTCCCTCCTCCAAAGTCAATAAGGAGGTCACAAGGAATTTGTCAACGCTAGGCACAAATTTCTTGCAATTACGCACCCCCAACCGCCTCTCTCAGATCTGGATGCTCCGTTGACCGACAGCAACCGGCAGCCCTCCGGCAACCATCCAAGTACTAGGTACCTAGTAGTACCATCCGGGTTCAACCTGATCTCAACTTTTGTGACCTGTTGTTGCTTCCAGGTGACTATACGTAGTGCCGTTGGCATCAGAAGAAAGCTCCTGTTTCTCGATCTCACGCAGTCTCTTCCAAGCCTTGATCCTGCTGCTGCTGAGAGAGAAAAGCCAACCAAAAAAAAGTAGAATTACGCAAAACCTCGCAAAAAAAGCTGGCGAAAAAAAGTTCTCTCAAGCCTTGAAAAAAAAAATATTGCTCTCCCCTTTCTTACATCCTAATGCAAAATTCAGCATCCTCGACAGAAACGGAGAGAGAAATGGCAACGACGAAAGGTTGCACGCACGAACTCACGCACACGCACTCGAAACGGACGAAGCTGGCGTGCTATACTACGTACAGTATGCAGTGCTAGTACGTAATTCTCCAATCAGCCCAATAATTTATGGGAAAGCGTCAGTCGTGCAACACAAAAAGGGGGGGGGGAGGATGGAGGGATCCGTCCCTTCCTTCTTTCCTTCCTTCCGTGATGAGTCAGTCCCCGCCCTTGGGTCATGAACTGCGATGAGGCAACAACCCATCGAACGACCCATCATTACTAATTGTCGAAGCCTTTAACGGCCCACCCTCCCTTTCCCATGAGAATGTCTGCTCTGCGAGGGAGGAGGCTTCCTCATTAGCACCCATTCTGGCTAATGGATCTGCCAAGGGAAGAAAGTTCCAAGAGCCATATGAATAATATATCAGGCTGTTCATAATACCGCATTGGAGGGTTGGGTAGCTGGTTGAGGAGGGCGTGAAATAATAATGGGGAGGCTTTTTTGCCAATCTGGTATAGTACTAAATCGTTTTGAGGTCTAATTATTTTGTTCTTGTAGTCCTATTGCAGTGTCATTTATGTTTATTCTTTTACCTGCTCCTCTTCTTCCCTTCTTTTTTTGGGGCTAAAAAAAAACTAATTTGTTAAAGTGGCCAGAGATTTTAGCGGGAAACTCTCCTGGGATAAGGACGAGGAGGAGGAGGAGAGGGGGCAAAAAGGTCAGAATTATTTGTGCCATCTCCATGCGTCTTCATCAGTTTCTAACGAGCGCGCTGGGTGGGAGGACCGGCGAAAAAGAAGGTCGAGGTTCAATACACCCGCCCAACTCTGGGTCAGATTTTTGGGGAGGAGGAGGTGGAGGAAGAGGAGGAGGAGGAGGTGGAGGAAGAGGAGAAGGAGGAGATCCATTCAAGGGCGAATGCGCCGACTCCTCCTCCTCCTCCTTCTTCTTTGTTGGTCGGGGGGTTCCCATCAATTAATTTCGGTTTTCGAAGGTTAAAAGAAAAGGTAAGAAAGAAAATAAGAAAGATGGCGATTATTGAAAAAAAATCCTCAAAAAATGGGTAATTAGGTGGAAGGCACACATTTTTTTTGTGGTGTGTGCGAGTGCGGAAAGCAGAAATCATTTTCAATGACATTGCCATTCTTTCTTGTACCTACTACAGGGTGACAGCCCACACCCTCTAGTATACACCCTGTACCATCTTAGTCCCCCACGCGAGTCAACTTTGCGTGAAGATGAAAAAGGACGATGACAATCAGATCAAAAGAAGGGGTTGTACGTACATACTATGGTAAAGTAATAAACTGCAATTTATGTACGCAAAACTCCACTCTGGCAGCATGCCAGTAAAGATTGGTTCAAACAAAGGCCAAACTTGTGTCTTCTCAAACTTTTAGCTGCTTGCCACAAGTCTAGGTTCTACTGTAGTACGAACACTCCCACTCCTCCCCCCCCCCACCACCACCACGCCCTCTCCGGGCGGTGTGCAGAAATATTTAGGAGGAGGAGGACAAATCTGGGTTTTGCAATCTCTTTCTTCTTTTCCGGCTGCTGTGTTGAACTGACGAAGAGACGAGGGACTTTTTTTCAACCCTTCTAAAAACAGACTTTACTTGCGCCGAGTGCCTGTCTGAGTGCCATCAAGAGGGAGGGGGTGTGGGGTGCCAATTGCGTTTAACAAGTTGGCTGTAGGAGCTTCAGAAAAAAAGAATAAAGAAAAAAAGTTTTTTGTTAGAAGCAGCAACTCGGATGTCTGAGGCACCCTTGGCATCCTTGTTGTTGCAAAAAAAAAGTCTTCTTCAAGGCAGGTGTTTTTTTGCTTTACTTTTTTCCCCCTTCTCATCATCTACTTGGCAGTTCCTGCTCCATTCCCTGGTAGTAACGTGTGGGAACTTCTTTTTTCCTCCTCTACCTTTTTCCATTTTTTTCGATTTCTTGTCTCACTTGAACCAGCGCCAGCAAAAAAAAAGTACAAAAATGGTTTCCAATTTATTTTTTTCCCCAAAAAAAAGAGAACGTTTCTCTTTTGGTCTGGAAGAAAAAGGTTGAGGAGCCGTCTCACTTAAGGGGACAAGCCTCCTCCCTTCACCTCGCAATCAAACATGGCAGGCGCACGACAAAAAAAAATCTCGGGGAAAACAGGAGCAGCACGGCACACATAGCGCACAGAAAGAGAGAGCGGTTTACTGCAGAAAAAGGTGTAAAAAATGCATGCTTGTTTAAGCTCCCCCCCCTCCCTTTCCACCGTCACCACCGCCACCATCAGACACGCAAAATGGGGAAGAAGGGAGGAACCACCTCTTCTTCTTCTGCTCCTCTGCCGCCGCCAACAGGAGGAAGGAGAAAAGAGCAACACCTTCTCTTTCTCACGTGTGTGTGTGCGTGTGTGGGTGTGTGCGCGCCAGAGAAATGAGGTGAAGAAATTAGAGCAAAGGAGGAAGAGGGAAAAAAAGTTTTTGGGTCACGGGCCGAAACACATGCGTGTTCCGTGTTTCATGCAGTTTAACATCATGTTTATTTAGGTACTGTAGTGTAAAAGCCATGCTGAAACTCATGTTGAGATTTTGCCTATCTCTTCCGGGCCAAATTCGGCCCGGCCGCAGTTTCTCTCGGTCGCACATACTATGAATTAGCAGTGTGTGGAGCGTGCCTCCCCCTCCCTCTCATCAGCCTCCTTCCTGCATATGCGTTTTTACCTTCCTTCATGGTGACCTTGGGTTTCCTGGGCTCCTTTACTTTTCTTGTTGTTTCTTCTCTTTTTTTATTTCGCCCCTCCCCCCATTGTGGAATTTTGGTTCTGAAAAAAAAAACCTTCTTAATTGAGAAAAAGTGAACAGGTGAGTGGAGGTGGGTGCATGCACTGACAAACACCCAATTCAGTAAAAATCTGCTCGTAAAAATGGCCTTCGGATGTTAGATCGACCATAAATCTGTCAATTATGGGAAAATAATGAGGATGAACAAAGTTTTTTTTAGAGGGGGGGGGTGACAAGAAATCGAGATAGAAAAGGAAGAAGGGGTTTGTGAAAAATATTTTCGAATTTTCCGTCTCTTTTTTCTCTCTTCTTCTTCTTCCTCCTACTTTTTTTCTCATCATTTTCTCCAAGGCCGTAGTTTGGCAGTTCCTGTTGTTGCCTCTCCTCTCTTCTCTTCTCCTTCTCCTTCTGGGAGATCTTCACAAAGACGTCGACGACGACGAATGTGCGGGGGGCGGACGGAGGGAGTTTCACGATCATCGATTTTTCTCCTCGATCCTCAGCAGATCAGATTGCAACCAGCTTTTTTTTGTTGTCGTCGTCGTCGTCGGTTTCGAAGAAAGTAAAATCTCTTCTCCCCAGTTTTTCTCTCTTCTCAAGAGCAAGGATGGATACTGTACACTACTACTAGTAGATCTCTGCCGAGAAAAGCTGCTACATCGGATGGGAGAGGATTTTTGTGTGCGGAGGGGAAACTATTGACGTTTGAGATCAGCGGAAATTCCCGAGATTTTTGAAGCGACCGAGCATTTGCAAATTTTTCCTTTCGCTTTCCCCCCCCCCCCTGGCGTCTCTTCTTCCTCTTCCATATCCTCCACATCCTCATCCTCCTTCCTTCCTTCCTCCATCTGTCTAAACGCCGTCGCCGTTTCCGAAGGATCAATGACTCCTCTCCTACACGCTGGTGAGGAGGGCGGCTCCAAGGACTCGAGAAATGAAGAAGGAGAAGAGAAGAAGAAAAGGTGAGAAAGAAACACGACAAGAGGAAGATTTGGGGGAAGAAGATGCAAAGGAAACGTTGACAGCTGTTTGCTCACGCCATCAGCTGGTGGGACAGCTGTTTGTTGACATCAGCAGGTGCTTTCACAGCTGCTTTGTGTGTCCGCCGCCAGGTGAAATGATGTCTGTTTGTTCACTTTGTCAGCTGACGACAGCTGTTTGTCTTCATAGTCAGCTGAAGACTGACTATGCTGTTTGTTTTCACAATCAGCTGATAGGAAACCCCCTTTGCTCACGCCATCAGCCGATTGTGACAGCTGCTTGTTTGACCAGTCAGCTGAGGTGACAAATGTGCGCTTACTGCGCCATCAATTTACCTCTAAAAAATGGTTGCTGCTGTGTTGTGCCTGCAACTGGCCCTAGTATACTTATATACGTATAAAATATACGTATATATTTTTCTGAATGGACACAGGTAACTTTTTCGAAGTCTTTCTTTAATCTTCCTTGTCTGCCTGTCTGGCTTTTCGTTTTGTTGGTCTTCAACCGACTGACAAGGGCGAAATGGGCCAAGAAGATGAGAATTTTTGACGACGGAGGAAGGTCAACCAGAAGAAGATTTTTTTTCCAGCCAAGATGCATCTTGGCCAAAAAGTTGCTTTTTCTTCCAGGCAATATTTTATACTTTATAAAAGGCGTCCACATTTTGGTTCCAGAGAGTCAATGACTTGTTGAAGAAGGTGCATTATTTTCCGTCCACGTCATCATCACAACGTTTCTTTGAATTTTCGGCGCCGGCAATGATGTCATCAGTTTCTTTTTTCATTTCTGCCAAGAAATTATACTTTTTCTGCCTAAGTCATCAAGTGCTAATTGCTTTTGGGCAATTCTGGTGGCAATGTCTTGAGGCAAAAAGAGATTATTACAAAAATGGGATTTCTCTTTTGAGGGGAGCAAATGTCAAGAGAGCGATCATCAAAGAGGTTTGATATCAGAGATAAGAACAAAGAGATCAGAGGTGGGAGAGGAGGGCAGAAACTTCCTAAATTAAACTTGAGGTCTCTATCCGCTCTGGTTCTCTCTCTCTCTCTAAGAGGAAAGAGGAGGTAGAGGACGTTACCTTTGGCGAAAGATGGAAAGTAGAAAGGGAGGGGGGCCAAGCTTGAGATTGAAAGAAGTCGTTTTCACGTGGCCTTGCTCCTCTTCTTCTTCCTCCTTCTCCTTTTTGTAGCCCCCAAGGGGGATTTCACAGAGTTGTCAAGAGAAGGAAGAGGGAGGTTGAGGGGGGGAGAGTGGAAGGACTCTGGACCATAAAAGGGACCTTTCTAAGTCGACATTTCCTCCTCCTCGGAAGAGAAGGAGGAGGAAGAGGCCCGTAAAGAAAATTAGGGATGAGGAGGCCCTCCAACCTCTCTCCTAGCCCTTTCTTCTCTTAGTGCCTTCCCGGTTCACATTTTTCCTGATTTCTTTCTTTGTGTCTCTCGATGCTGGTGAGCTCCACTGTCAGATGAAGCAGAAACAAGGAGACAAACTTGCTTATTTCCGAAATTCCAAACTTGCTTATTTCAATGTTGTAAAGTTATTTCCTACTGACGAGTCGACTTCACTCTATCAGAGGATGACTGTGTTTCTCACTCTCTCTCTCTCTGTCTCGAAGGAAGAGTGCATTTATTTCTTCTTCACGTACATGTACATACTTACGACAATGAAACTTCTTCTGCTTCCTCCCTCCACCCAACATCAACGCGTTGCTGGCTTCTTGCACACACACACACATACGCATAGTTTCACGGTGGCTGATGGAGGAGGAGAAGGAGGAGGAGACGACAGAGGAGGAAAAGGACGATAAAGTATCCTATACTTCTTTTGCTTCCTTCCTTCCCACCTTGCATACTACGTGCTAATGTAGCTGTGAGAGATAAAAGAAAAGGAGGAGGAGGAGACCGGGAAAAACTCTGCTGTTGCTCATTTGAAATCATTGACAACAATGATTAGCTAAAGAAGTCTTAGTTTCCAGCTAGAATTTCCGGGTTTTGTTGCGTTAATTCCCAGTTCCTACTACTGCTACCACGTACGTAGACTTACTGTGAAGGCATCCTACCAGGTTTTAAAAAAATGATTAGCTGTGGCTCTGTGGCTAATAAGACCAGCAGAGGCAACGGAGGCAACGGAGGGAAAGAAAGATGAATCTCGAGCCGCCGCCGTCGCCGCCGCCGCTGCCGCCGCCGCCGTCGCCGCCGTCTGAGGAAATCGTCTCTCCCTCTCTCCCTCTCTCTCTCTCTCTCGCCACACAGGATATTAAGTACGGCAACTAATAATTTCCGGAACTTCTTATTTTTTCTCCTCCTCCTTCTCCTCCAGGATGCCTTTGCGGGAGGAGGAGGAGGAAGAGGAGGAGGAGGAGGGGGATGATTTTGGAACCTGAGAAACGAGAAGTGGGAAATGGAGAAGCAGGATGACTGTGTTTTTTCCCCCCTTCTTTTCTCGAATTGTACCACTACTCCGTACGTAATGTTGCATGCCGTCAGTCACCAAGAGAGAAGAGGAGAGGAGAGGAGGGGGTGCCTCCCTCCCTTAATTGATTTTTCACAGCTTCCTTTGCTTGCTTGCATGCGACGAAGCTGGTGCCCAACCACCGACGGAGGCATGCAAAATGGAAGCTCAGCTGGAATATAAAAACATTGCATACACACCTTTTGCACGTTTGGCACCGATTTGCATGCTCAGTCAGTGCTTATTAACAAAATTTCTGCATCGAAGCTCAGTCGGCAGTTTATTAAGAGTGCGTTGTTGGTTGGTTGGTTGGGTGTTTTCGGAGGCCCTCCCTCCCCCCTCTACAATCGTCATGCTGTTTGTTGCCTGTTGTCTCTCTGATTGTGCATGCACGCAAATGAAGCTGTCGCCGATACAGTGCCAGTGTGTTGTCCTCCTCTTATTACTTGGGATTTATTTTTCCTACCGTTAAACCCTCCTACTCTGAAAGGCCCTTTTTTTCTCCTACCACCTTAAATCGCACCTTTTCTTTTTGGGACCCCCCCAAAAGCCTTTCCCAAATTGCCTTTTTCTTTCTTTCTTTTCCCATCTGAGGACGCAATTTAAGTCAGGGTGTTTCACTCCCCCCCCTGGGATCCCATATAAGCGAGGAAGAAATCCTTTTCTCCTTACCCCACAACTGTGGCGGCCATACCATTGGTGGGCAGGTACTCTGGTGCTGCATGGAAGGGGGAGGGTCTCATTTTGAGGGAGGGTTTTTAAAGTCTTGGGGATGACCTGAAATTTGGATGCTATTCCCAACAAAAGTGTGTATTTGTGGATTTAAAAGATGGAATGTTTGATGTTCCAGTGATCCCAATGCGGACACATCCAAGTTGCCCATCTATGCTGGCATCAGTGGTCTTTTTTTCTGGGAGGGGGAGAGAAAGATCTCTTCCAATTCTTCTTTCTTCTTTCTTTTCCGCACCTCCAACGATCAGAGAATCTTCTTCTTCTTCCAGGAAAGAGAGAAAAAGTGTTACGGAAGGAAGAAAGGAAAAAAAAGAAGAAAATTGGCAACATCCATTTCCTGCAGTCGTGGGAGGAGGAAGAGAAGGATAGGCTTAGTCTTCTGGCGGCTGCACATTCTTCCTCCTCCTCTCTCGCCACTTCATCAGTCATTTTTGAAGGCGAGTTTTAAGAAAAAAAATTCAAGATCAAACCTAAATGGGCGTAGGACACTTTTAATCGGATATCAGGGCACCGTCAACTTTCCTATATAATGAAGTTCGATAAGTTGACTATATTCGAAAAGTACTACAGTGTACCATGTACAGTGTTCTTCCTCATTTTTATTCGTGGGAAAACACTTTTCTTTTTGGCCCATCTCTGGAAACCTTCTCAAGTCTCGCTTTTGATTCCGGACCTCCTTGTATCCTTCCACCTGTTCCACCACCTGTATTGAAAAAAAAATGGAGATAGAGTCTTGAATGGGCAATGGGGATAGAAGAGGAAGAGGAGAAGAAAGAGGAGGAGATGGAACTTCTCCCCAGAGGAGATATAGCACCGGTACAGTCCACTTTCGATGTAGCAAAGTCGAAAAAGTTTCACCACATCGAAAATGTTTCACTACGTAGTAACAGAACTGGTCGTCAGAGAAATCTTTACTAATATCGAACGTGCCTTAATGTTTTGAAAGTTAACTGTACTGTATATGTAGTGGGGGAAGGAAAAGAGTGAGTCAGTATCAGACATCTCTCCTCTACTATATCCACTACCAGATTGGGAGAAAGAGAAAGAGAAAGGAGGAGGAAAAACTTTTTGATCCCTTTCTGACACCTTTTGCAACCTTGGGAAAAGTTTCTGGTTTTTTTTTCTAGGTGTTGCTTCTGTTGCTCCTGGATCTTTGGACCCTTCTCTCTCATTGGTAATTCTTCTCACACTGGCTTTACCCCTCCCCGCCTCTTTCTTCCTCCAGTGGGACCTTCCAAAGTGAATGATAATGACCGGAGCTTTTTTTACACACACTCCATTCTCATACAAACTAATGGCCTTTGTACAGGTTGTCCCAGAAAAAATTAACGTACTACTTGTCATCTCTCAAATACGTTAAAGAAATTAGATAAGACAACTTAAAATAAGACTAAATAACATGGTCGGTTTTTATTGATACATCCTGTACAATATTGAGTCGGGTGCCTAATGGGGACTGATTTGTCTTTCGGGGAAGCTTAATGAGCTAATCACGGTGGCCATTGGCAGGAAGAGAGAGAGTGGCTACCTCTCTACCTCCTTCTTCTCCCCATTGAGATTTATTCCTCTCTCGTTGTCTTCTACCAACCAACCACCCATTCATGGAGAGGTGGGGAAACCTTGGGACGAGGAGAGAATACGCAAAATGGAAGGGAAGGTCACTAACGGAGGGAAGGAAGGAAGGAAGGTGCCAGGGGCAAAAAAAAAGCTGAATGAAGAGGAGACAACTCTTTCTTTCCCAACTTTTGACAAATGTACGTTTTTTCCTATCGACGATGTCTCCCATGATGGTGACCAAGGCCGCCGTCGCCGCCGTCTTCGCCGTCGCCGCGGCACGTGTTGACGGCGGCGGAGGCGGCGGCTTTGTTGTCTCATTCTTGCGAGGACACAAAAGGGTTGGGATGACAGATATGGGATGCATACCAAAAGGGTGGAGGGGGAGGGAGGAGAGAGACTGGCAAAATAGCAATTATCCTTTTGAAAGAAGAATCTGCCTCGTCCTCCTCCTCCTCCTCCTATTTCTTTTCTCCCATTGTGCTGCAGTATCTGAGACGCCATCCTGAATTGATGGATTTCTGACGAGTCTGTGCAACATTTTTTTAAGCAGGGCAACTTTTTTCTTTCACAAGCTTCACATTAGATCACACACACAATCATTTCCCGAAAAAAAAATCCTCTTCCAGTTGGTAACGACCGCACTCCCGGCTTCCTCCTCCTTCTCAGGAAAAATTTGCTGGTATGACGCACTCCTCACTTCCTTCCTTCCTTTGCGAGGAGGAGGAGGAAGAAGGCAAGGAGTCATCCACCTTCTTTTGCCTCATTTTTCGGAAGTCCATTAACATTTTTTTTGCTTCCTTGCTCTGGGAACTCCCTGAGTTGTTCCCCCTCTTCCCTCTTTTTTTTTAAGGGAAACAAAATGTTGGAAGTTGCTTCTTCTTGGTTGGGAGAAGGTGCGAATACTAATTGTGGGCAACATGCAGCAACTTTCCTCATCCTCTTCCGAAAAAGGGGGGGGGGAGGATGGATTATGGCTCCTCTTCATCAACATCATGTACAAGGTAATTGGTATTCTGTTCCAAGCGTTGCCATTCTGATTCAAGCGTTGCCGGTTGCCACCCTAGCAAGTTTTTTTTCAGAATTTCTATTAAGAAACATTATACGTACAATATGTGTCACAGTCTAATCGCCTTTCTTCAGGCTAATTAATTCAATGTCCGTCTGTGATTTGGCAACTCTGTCTCACTAATTTGTTGTTGACGGGCGTGAAAAAAGTTTAATGAGTTACAAAGCTGCTGGCGCCACCACAGAAGTTTTTTTTACACACCCGTCCGCCCCTCTCCCATCCTCGCAGCGCCCAAAGTTTTGAAGGAGAGAGAGAGGCCTTCAAAAGCCCATAAAATGATGGTGATTAACCTCTGAATGGACACGCAAATCAAGGAGGAGTTATTTCCGCCGTCCACCCGAGAACTTTTTGTGTGCCATGCCGCATTCATTGCACGTAGGTAGTGTGTGCTATGATGGTGATGGTCATTGAGATAAACAAAAAGATGCTATCACTGATGTCCCACGCGTGTTTGGGCTCTGTCTGTCTCTCCCTCTCTCTCTCTCTCTTTGTACTGTAGATGCTTTGGATTGGCAGGCAGAACATTGTCCGTCACTAATGCCAATGGATGGTGCCAATAAAGCCATCCTAAACATTGATACAGTAGACCTCCGATAAAGTGGTCAATAAATTGACCAGGAGCTGAACGTAGTAAGAAAACTTACAATGAATGATCAGAGCAATCTTCGCTCCTTGAATGAGGTGCTTACAAATATCGCAGTTTTACTGTAGTACGTACTAGTATACATGTATACATGCAAGACGTCTTTTTTGTGCGGCACACACGACCGATCTTGGGCTCTGTTCAGTATTGATGGGGCGTTGCCGGTAGCGAACGGCGGCGGCGACTTTTGAGTGAGTCGTGTTTATTGGGTGGTAAATTTCGTTCTTCCTCCTCCTTCCTTCCTTTTCTCCCCCCTCCCCCTTCCCCGTGGCACCCCCATTGAAGTTTTCAGGTAAGCGAACACTTCCGTGAGAATGCATAAAAAGCCTATAAAGCTCCCCTCCCTCCAAATTCATTTCCAAGAAGTCACACGGTTTTGTGTGTGTGAGTGTGTGCGTTTTCGATTCAATCACAAATCGCTCTTCTCCTCCTTCTTCCATCTTACGAAACACCCACTAGTAGCTAGTGCCATCTTCCTCCTCCTCCTCCTCCTCCTCCTCCTCCTCCTCCTCCTCTTCCAACCCCGTGTGACTTGGGAGGGGGAGGGGACCGTCAACAACTGGTGCCAAAGCAAAACAAACAACAGATTCGAACCCGCTCACAATAAATGATGGGTGTGTGTGAGTGTGTCTGGTTCATCTTCCCTTTCTTGGAAGACGTCCTGGTGTTTCCCGATTCCAAAAACAGCAAAAAAAAAAAAAAGAACGGGTCTTTTCCGTTTTCTTTTTCGCTTTAGTTGTAGTACGAGCACACAAAACTCAGGACCGTTTTTACAGGTGTTTTTGTAAAAGTCTTTTCCTTTTTTTCTTGGCCTGTGCGCCGCATAGAAATATGCAAATTTCGTCCCCTTCCCCCCCCCCTCCCATCGACATAAACAAGGTGTCAGACAAAAGCCGCGACCGCCGCTTTTTCGGCTCGGCATTACAAATGACCCCTGATAATGATTGTGTTGGAAGACAAGAAAGAAAAACAAGAAAAAATATGATTTTTTTCGACCTCCGCTTCAAAAAATATCTTTTTCATTGTCGAAGAAAAGTTTTGATCTCGGACCGACCAGAGATTTCATTTTAACAAAATGTGTCCAAAAAAAAAGAAAAAAAGGGGGAAGAAATCGGACTTTATGCCATTGTTTTATTTAACTACTGTTTGACGGTTAGAAAAAAAACTCTGCCCATCTGGCAGCCCTGTGTCAGACTCAGACCAAAAGCGACTTCTCATGAGAGTGAGGTCTCGTTTCGAGTGACCTCGAAATTAAATGTGCACTACTACGAAGTCTCGGGAATTTATCATATCCCGAGAAACCCCTTCTTTGTTTGTCTGTGCTCCACCCTCCTGTAGTGCTGAATGCATAAGTAATAAGCGCATATTACAGCAGAACTCTGGTATAACATCGCTGGTCAGCGGCGGAGCTTTTCTTTTACTACCTAGATAGTGGAGACCATAAAAAAAATCCATATACATGGCAATTAGAGCGATCTTCATTGTAGCAGAGTTTTTACCAATATTTGGGTTTACTGTACCTATACCTGAGGTCCGCTGTACCCGTACCATATACTGTAGTACGCAGAATAAATTACTTCGCAGTACAGCAAGCGCAAAGGCAGAAAAAAACATACATAAATTCTAAACGTAGATGTTATTAGAGCAAAGCGTGTGTGTGTCGTTAAGCCACAGCTAGCAGATGTGTCATGCTACCCTACTGCTCTGTCTGGTTGGCTGCATACGTGATGGTGTTCTTCTGTGTGTGAGTGTTGCTGCCGCGTGTGGTCTCCCTCGCATCGGCGGGAAGCATCATTAGAGGAGGGGGGAGGGGAAGGCATAATAATGACATGATGCCTCCACGGAGCACTGCCACAGCGAGGCTCCCAGAGGTACGGTCGAACCCATCAAAGTGGGAATGGTAAAGTACATAGGTCACAAGTAGTAACTAGCTTGGTAATGCTAGAGCTCACTCACCTATTTTAGACTTGGGATACTCTGCTGACCGACAGCACCTGGCAGCTCTGAACGGTCACCCATCCAGGTACTGTACAAGGTGTGTGTGTCGGAGTTCTACTGTGCCTCAATAAATTGAGACGGCTTTTCTTCTTCTCCTCTGGTGAAGAAGTAATGCTGACACGAAACTATTCCTGCTGGTAGTAAAATCATCCTCTTCTCTCTCTCTCTCTCTCTCTCTCTCTCCCTCTTTCTCCCCCCAAGATTGATAGCTTTACAACTCCACGGTTCTGTGATCTTCAATCCCCCTCAACCTTGTATGCTGTTTCTTCTTCTTCTTCTCTTCCTCCCACGCACTGAAGTCACATCCTCTCTACATTTTCTCTCTTTGAGCAATGTGAGCATGGAAAAAAGAGGAGGAGGAGGGGGAAGATGTTTTATGCACGAAGTTCAATGTCGGATCCTCTCCTCTCCCTGCCCTCCTCCTTCTCCTCTGTAGGTATACCGCGTGTCCCAGCGAATGTGTCGTCTATCCGACAAGAAGACAAAATAAAATATTTTACAATATTGAATTGCAGATCATTTTACCACAAAAATCATCCTTTTTTTACCGATACTTTGCAGATTAACCGGGACACCCTGTATTCCACGTTGTGTGTGTGTGTGTGAGCACTCCTCCTCCTCTTCTTCTTCTCCGTTATGCCGAAAGTATGGGCCAAGAAAGAGAGATGGGTAAGGATAAAAGAGGAGGAAAAAACCTCTTCTCTCTCCCTCCGTCCCTCCCTTCTCCCCATAATGGATTACGGCGTCGTCGGCGTCGTCGGCGTCGGCGCCGGCGCCGGCATCTGCTTGGTCCTTTCGCAAAATGCTAGAAAAAGATTGGAATTTTTAAGGCCCGGGGATGAGAGGAAAGTATGCAAGGATGAAGAATAGAGAAGGAGAAAAAAAAGAACGGTGAAAGAAAAAAGCATAATTTTTTTCCTCAGACAACATACTATATAGGAATTCCAGAATTTCTGGCGTGGGTAAAAAAGAGCTATCCGGAAATGCTCATGTTATTTTTACCCCTCTAACTTTGTGAGGAACTTCCTAAAAATTGAGGACTTGTGCCAAAAAAAGTTTCCTTCCCCCTCCTGGCTAATCGTGAGCAACGTCCTTCATGGTCTTTCACTAATTGGTTGCCCCAACACACACACACACACATAAAAAAATGAAGAGGGAAAAGTTTCCTTGCATATTCCCGTCAAATTTCTCGCCTCCTTCGACAAACATGTTCTTTTTTATGCTTGTTTTGAGAGAGGGGGAAAGAGAAAAGGTCAAGAAAAAAAAATCTGATAATATCGCGCCTCGGTGGATCTCCTTCCTTTTCCCCCTTTAATCCTTATCTTATTCTGAGAAATCCTATGCTTTTTTTCTTCCTAATTCATCTCTTTTCTCATCCTTCTCCTCAAGAATCCAATTTTTGGATTCTTGTGTGTGTTTTAACGCTCGACCTCTCGATGACATTCCACGAAAAATCTCTTTCGAACGAAGGAGCACGTCAAAAAATCTTTCCACTCGCCCTCCCTGTCTCCCTCCTTCC
>JAAUYM010142782.1_pt1 | contig 15902 bp, 14 predicted proteins | sample 7278001 | NCBI WGS metagenome assembly JAAUYM01 (sample SAMN14350224, study PRJNA611818) | marine sediment metagenome | isolation source: surface marine sediment (1.8m) | place: French Polynesia: Moorea | collected 2018-08
CCCCCCCCCCCCCCCCCCCCCCCCCCGCCCCCGCCCGCCCCCGCAGACAGGACCCCTCTTCACAGTCACGAGTTCTTTTTCCCCATTTCAGACGGTCTCCGAGATGGGCGACAGCGACCCAGACCCGGACATCCTCTTGCCCGGGTGTTGGTGCTCTCCTTCCCCTTCCTCCTCCTCCTCCTGCGCCTCCCCGTCCGACCCGTGGGCGTCTCCGGCCGCGCCCGGACGGGAGGACTTCCTCCTCTCCTCCTCGTCCGCCGCCGCCGCCGCCACCACCGTCGGGGTGTTGACCAGCTCGGGCGGGATGCCGGGCTCGAAGTAGTCCTTCTTCACCCTGTGGTGCGACTCCGGGTTCTGCAGGTAGGACTCGTAGGAGGTGAAGAAGTCGGCGTCGACGTCGCGCAATCTGAAAAGGAGGGAGGAGGAGAGGAGAGTCTTAATTTTCACACATATTTTTTCCCGACTGAATCCTCTCTTCCCCATACCTGACCACCAGGTAGTTCTTCTGGTCGTCGGACCAGCCGGCGAACCAGTCCCTGAAGAGCTTGACCTGGCAGGCGAAGAGGGACGGGGGCCGCCCGGAGTTGGAGAAGTCCATGGACTGGAGGGCGTCCGAGAGCCCCCCGTTGATGGCGCGGGCGGAGCCGCCGGCCTTCCCGTCGGCCGACATCTTGTCCGCCAGGACCGGCACGAAGTCCGACCTCTGCAGGTCCGACCAGGAGTTGAACCAGGCCAGGAAGTAGTTCATCTGTTGGTCGCCGGACAGGTCGGCGCGGTTGTTGGACACCCTGCGCTCCAGCATGCGCGCCTCACCCACCGAAGAGGAGCCGGAGTCGCTCATGGCGGAGAAAGGGGGGGGGGGCGCCCGGAGGGGCGCCCGAAGTAAGTGAACCCGGGGGGGGGGAGGAAAGGAGAGATCCGAAAGTGTCCTCGGGGTGCCTCCGGGGATGAGATCCAGATCAGAGGAGTGAGCCTGGGAGGGAAAGAGGATCCTTCACAAGTCTTCAATGGAGGTTTTCTCTTTTTTTTTTTTCGTCACTCGCAGCTTCCACTTGACTCGCTGCTTCGCTCACGTTTCCCTCGAGTCGCCTCCCCCCTTCTCCTCTTGAATCTCCTCCTCCTCCTCTCTCTCTTTTTCTCCGTCGACTGTAAGGCTTCATTAGCGCCGGCCGTGCTGAACTGAAGGGGCTCCTCCTCCTCCTCCTCCTCCTCCTCCTCCTCCTTCTCCTCTTCCTCCTCCCTCTTGGTGGCACCTTGGGCTGTTTGGCCGGCAACCGGACGCCCAAGGACGCCGGCAGATCGAGACGGGCGGGGAGGGAGGACCAGGGGGGGGGGAAAGAGAGAAAGGTGGGAGCCATGGCAAAAAAAGAGGATCCTGAATGTGTAGCTTTCCAGGCCTTTGCAGCGGCTGGACGTCGCGCCCTCCCTTTGGCGCCTTGATGTTGCGGACTGTTCTGCAGGATCTCGTGAATCGTGACGAACTGTTCTCTCTGGTGACTTGTATAGTACAGCTTAGGTCGGTGGTACTCTCCTTTCACCTCTTGTTGGTGGACGTCCAGGGGCGCCCGGGCGAGCTGCCAGCCCCGCTCTTTTCTAAACAAAAACGACAAAACAGCACTGTCGGGAGAGGGAAAGCGAAAAATCGTCTGGCGGACCTGACGTTTACCGTGTTTGTTGGGGTCAAAGGGTCCCAACTTCAGGCTTCCCCTCTCTCTCCCACCCCCCAAAATGACCTTGGACCTGAGCGAGGATACCCTCCGCGCCTTTGCCACCCACTTGGCTCAGACCACCTCACCAGAGGTGTCGGTGCGGCGACCGGCGGAAGATTTCCTGGTCAAGGCAGAGACGGGGAAAAACTTCGCCGTAGTCCTCCTCAGGACGGTGGCCAGGGAGGATGTCGACCTTGGGGTCAGGGTGGCAGGAGCCATCGCCTTCAAGAACTTTGTTAAGAGGAACTGGAAAGTGGTGAGCAAATAGCGTCATTATAAATGTGTTTTTTTTTACCATGGGTAAATATTCCCTGAAAGTTTTAATTTTGCATGCTCTCTCCTTCTCTCTTCCTGCAGAGTGAGGACTCAGATGACCGCATCCACTCTGAGGACCGTGCGGCTATCAAGAGTGGATTGGTGGACTTGATGCTCAAGTCTCCTCCCGCAGTGCAGAAGCAGCTGAGTGCTGCAATTGCCGTCATTGGACAGGAAGATTTTCCGGCAAAGTGAGACCTACTGTATATAGTAGAACGAAGTAAAAAGTGGTCAGATTGTTTCACGGTTGTCTCTCTTCTCTGCTTGTTTTACAGGTGGCCTGATTTGCTGCAAGACATGACGTCAAAGTTTGCCTCTGGAAACCTCCACATGGTCAACGGGGTCCTGCAGACAGCTTCCTCCATCTTTGAGAAGTACTCTTACGAGATGAAGTCTCAGCGTCTTTGGGAAGAGATCAAGTTTGTGCTGGACAACTTTGCTGTGGCCTTCACGGAGCTTGCTGGTGCCACTGTTGCTCTGGCCCACCAGCAGTTGCAGGCCACCCCTCCAGATTCAGCCGCTATCCGGGATGTCTTTGGGTCCCTCGTTCTTATTGCCAAAGTCTTCTACTATCTAAACTACCAGGACCTGCCAGAACACTTTGAGGACAACATGCAGACATGGATGACTCACTTCCTGCAGTTGCTCACTCTGGACAACAAGCTGTTGCAGACTGATGATGATGAGGAACCTGGCATGCTGGAGGAACTCAAGTCACAGATCTGCGATAACATTGGTAAACTGCATTTTTTAAAGCTGTTTAATTGTCACTTTAAATAGTGATCAGTATTTTTATTCCTCAGGACTCTACGCTCACAAATATGAGGAGGAGTTCTCCCCTTATATGAACCAGTTTGTGACAGCAGTGTGGAACCTGCTCCTGACAGTGGGACCCCAAGTCAAGTATGATCTCTTGGCCTCCAATGGCATCCAGTTCCTGGCCTCTGTTGCTGATCGCCAGCAGTACAAGTCACTCTTCGAAGACGACATGATACTGGGGTCCATCTGCGAAAAAGTCATTATACCCAACGTGGAGTTGCGCGAGTGTGACATTGAGCTGTTTGAAGACAATCCAGAGGAGTTTATCCGACGTGACCTAGAGGGGTCAGATGTGGACACACGGCGCAGGGCAGCCTGTGACCTTGTCAGGGGCCTCTCACGACACTTTGAAGCTCGCATCACCTCCATCTTTGGTGCTTATGTGCAAACCATGTTGGCAGATTATGTCACTGAACCCCAGGGACTTTGGCGCAGAAAGGATGCCGCCATTTACCTTGTGACTTCCCTGGCTGCCCGGGCAAAGACAGTGAAGCATGGCATCACACAGACCAACCGCCTAGTGAATTTGGCAGACTTCTGTGCCTCCCATATCCTGCCTGATCTTCGTGCACCAGAGGTGGACACCCTACCAGTTGTGCGTGCCGACTGCATCAAGTACATTATGACATTCCGCACCCAGCTACCTCCTGATGTGGTGAAGGGCTCAATCCCACTTTTAGTGGCCCATCTGCGTGCCCGAAGTCATGTTGTGCATACATATGCAGCAGCAGCCATTGATAAAGTCCTCATCATGAAGGCACCAACCAGTGGGGATGGCACCGGACCTATGGCAGCCTTGGTCACTGCTTCTGACCTGGCCCCTGTGGTGGAGCAGTTGCTGACTGGCCTCTTTGCTGCTTTTGAGGTGCCTGGTTCAGCAGAAAATGAGTACTTGATGAAGTGCGTGATGCGCACTTTCTCAACTCTTAAAGAGGCTGTCATCCCCTATCTTGCATCTCTCCTGCCAGCACTGACTCAGAAGTTGCAGCTCGTGGCAAAGAACCCCACTCGACCTCACTACAACCACTACCTTTTTGAGGCACTCAGCCTGTCCATCCGCATTGTGTGCAAGGCACAGCCACAGGCTGTCGGCAACTTTGAGACTGTCCTCTTCCCTGTGTTTCAAGAGATTTTGCAGCAGGATGTGCAAGAATTTGTCCCATATGTGTTTCAGGTAACTCTTGCACAAAAACTCTATTTTCTGAGGATGAGAGTACTGCATGGTAAGCTTTAATAAGAATTGTAATTATTTTGCTTTGTACGTAGATACTGTCGCTCTTACTGGAGCTGCAGACTGGGCAATCTTCGGAGGGTATTACTCCTCCTTACATGGCACTGTTTCCATTTCTGCTTGCTCCTGTGCTTTGGGAACGTCCTGGCAACATCACCCCACTGGTCAGGCTCATCCAAGCCTACATTGCCAGGGGATCACAGCAGATAATCCAACTGGGAAAGACAGAGGCCCTTCTAGGAGTGTTTCAGAAGCTAATTGCATCGAGGTAAAATGATTTGGTGACTTTGTTGTGAGCCAGTTTTTTTTTAATGTGACCTCTTATGACTTTTAGGTCTAATGATCACAATGGCTTCTACCTGCTACAGTCCATGGTGGAATGCTTCCCTACAGGCATCATGAACCAGTACAACAAGCCATGTTTTACACTCCTATTCCAGGTAATTATCATTTCTTCCCTGTCCCCTGTCCCCCCACTGCGATTATTTATTAGTAGGATTGCCTTTATGTTCTCCATCCTTTATTGCAGAGGCTGACCTCATCTAAGACGACTAAATTCATCAAGAACTTTCTTGTCTACAACAGCTTGTTTGCCATTCGTTATGGCGGGCAGGCTCTGGTGGACGTAGTGGACTCCATCCAGGCCAACATGTTTGGGATGGTGTGTGAGAGACTCATCATTCCCGAAGTTCAGAAAGTGAGTTGTCAGAAATCACAAAAAAATGAAACACAACTCTTCAACTTTTACATGTACTACTAGGTGAGTGGTACCACTGAGCGAAAGATTTGTGCAGTCGGCATGACCAAACTGCTCTGCGAGACACCTGCTATCATCACCGGGACCTATTCCAACTATTGGTCACCCATCCTCCAGGTGAAGTTTCGCAAAATGAGATATTGATTTTTTTTTCTCTAAGGCCCAATCCATCATAATAACTTGTACTGTTTTATTAACTTGCAGGCACTTGTTGGTTTGTTTGAGCTACCAGAGGATTCTTCTGTTCCTGATGATGAGCACTTTGTGGAGATTGAAGACACCCCTGGATATCAGACAGCCTACAGCCAACTGGCCTTTGCTGGAAAAAGGGATCATGATCCAGTGTCTTCAGTGCCCGATGCCAGGTAAGTTAGAAAGAGGTGGGGAATAGCCAAACATAGTACAAGTGTCTTTTTTATTTTTTGTCTTCTACAGGATGAATTTGGCACAGAGTCTGCACAAGCTGTCGACTGGACACCCAGGCATGGTGGGTCCACTGGTGGAACAGATCAGTCCACAAGCAAAGGACTTCTTGCAGAAGTACATGCAAGCGGCCAATGTATCGATTGCGTGAGACAGAGAGGAAATCCGGATCTTCCATGATAGGTCCTTTAGCTGTATTATGTAATATGAGTGTAGACTTTTGTGCACGTGTCTAAGTAAAAATAAATTATTTTAATCTAATTTCACAGAGAATAGCAGGTTATTTCCCCATTGATCACTAAGCTGTGGATTTCCGTCATCAGGCGACAATACTAGTTATACTACACAAGTTAAGGTTTCAGAGAGTGTTCCAGAATTAAATTACCATGCAGTTTAAAAACGCCCAGTGTTGTCACGTTTTCTGGCAGCTGGATAAAAAACCGAGCTCAAAAGGATACCAACAGCAAATAAGTTTCGTGAAAAAATCCGAACAGGTCACTTTTTACTCCATTTTCATTATTAAAAAGTGCTTTGCTCTGGGATGAAACAGCGCCATCTGGCAACACTAAAAACTCCGAAAACAATGGGGTTCTCCGATCCCTGGGCGATTTAGTGTTTCACTGTTGCTTTTTGCAGGTAGAGATGAACTTGACGGCTGAGCATCGAATACGACTTCGTATAGCAACCCAACTAATATCACTAGTGCTAGTGGGAATAGGTATAGTGATGCACTTTACAGCTGTGCGATATCCAAAACTTTTTTATTCGAGTCGATACACACGATGCCCAAAGGCGTATTTCATTTGTACCCGCTTTGCAGCCTTTCCTTTATAATTATAAAGAGAGCAAGTCCACCCTAATTGGGTGGGGTGGATCCACCAGTCAATGACGTCATCACATCGCGCACTGCAGACTGCAGACTGCAGACTGCAGTGCACCAGAGTCCAGAAGGAGTGAAACACCGGAAAAAATAAATAAACGTTCCTTCGACAGCAGAGAGAGAGCGAAACAGGACGGAAAGCTGAACTAGTGTGAAGTGAACAGATCTTGCGAAGGAGCGCAGATTGATGCGCATTTTTGAGTCTTGCGCAATTTTTCTTGCTAACTCGCCATGCGCCGCAAACCGTGCAAAGTGCACTGAGTAAATAAAGTTGAATTTATAGCGGGTTTTTTTTTCTCGAGTTGAAAGACAGCTAGTTTTAAAACGTGTTTTGCGCATTTTTGCGCATTCTGAGAGCAATCAATCTCTGCGCAGGTTAAGTGATAAGAACCTGGGCAGAGGTGAACCACACCAGCAGGCGGATCTCCAGGCACAGCTGTTGTTGTCTCTAGCTCTCCTCCCTCTCCCTGTCCCTGGAGGGGTGGGGGACTGCGTGGCTGCGTGAGTCTGCGTCGGGGATGCTGGGGGCCGGGGGGGAAAGGGATGAAAACGTTCTCTGCTCTGTGATCATCGACATCGCCAAGGCCGACAAGATTCAGGACTGAGAGTCCCTCTCCCATTTCCAGCAGCCTTCCTTGATTCCCACGAGGATGGCCTCCATCGACGGGACGCCCGGCAGGGAGAAGTACGAGAGTGCAAGGGGGCCAAAGGCCAGGGGGAAGGATTACAGGTGGGTGAGGGAAGGGAGGCAGGGAGGGAGAATTGGTAGTTGTCCTCACGCAAAGGCTCTTCTCCTATAGGTACGAGCTGCAGTTTCAGCTGTTGGAGGCCTTTCCCGACGACCCTCCCTCGGTGGACGCCTCCTGGCAGTCCAAGGGCGTGGAGGATCTCAGGGAGGCGATCAGGAGGTTGGCGGCGCAGAAGGGAAGGGTCGACCTGGGACGGGGGCGGACTGGTCTCAAAACGAGCAACTTGGTGCAAGGTGAAGTTTTGCAGTTGTGAGGATTTTTTTTTCTTTTTCGGGAAAGAAAACCTATTTTTTTTTTCAGTGGATGCCTCCTCCGAGCTTCTCCTTCGCCGCTGTGACTCCGTCCTGTCCCTGTGCCTGTCCCTGTGCCCGTCCCGCGTGCTGGCCTCCCTGCCCCCCCTGGTCAGGAGTGCCACCTCGCTCGTCGAGTCCGTCCACCCTGTGGAGGCCTCCTCGGCTGCGGGAAGGGCCTTTTCCGACTCCGCCAGGGCGTTCCCCACCTCGAGAGAGTGCTTACTCTTCCACGCCTTCTACCTGACGACGGAGGAGGTGCGACAGGTCATGGCAGGAAGGTGCCAACTGACCACGTGCGTTAGTAAAACTAAGAATTGAAAATGCTCACGTCCTCCCCAATTCAATGTCATCGGTGTTGCAGTGACCCCAGAGGCCGGGTGGCCCTGACTTCACGGCCATCCCTGACGATTGGCTTCGGGTCTGGTCTCGTCCTCTGCAGGGCCCTCCTTGGTGTCGGAGATGACGGCGGTGAGTGAGCTTCATTAAAGATTTGTGTTCAGGTTAAGGTGATGATTGGCATTACATAGGTACATTCGCCAAAGTCGGGAGGAAATGGAAGGAGGCAAAATTAGGGTTGTTGTGTACCACCTGTAGAAGTCGTGCCACGTAGGTAGAGCGTGCAGCAAATATTCAAATGTGAGAATTAATTTTTAACAGTGTTCGAATGCTGTTGCAATCGAACAAATCAGGAAAGAAATTTCTTCGAAGCAATTATTCAACAAGTCTTTTTTATGCTATGTCCCACCAATAAAGCATCATTTTTTCCCATTTTTTTATGGGAAATTAGTGCCTCCAGAGTGTGAAATTTGGAAACAATGTCATCCCCAAAATCTGGATCTACAAAGAGCAAGGAGGACGAGGAAACGGCCTCGGTTGGCACCAAAGACTCCGATCCGAGCTCCGGCGACTCTGGCAATGACACCAAGGAGTCGGATGAGGACGAAGGCGGGTCCACCGCGCCCAGCAAGTCGGCTGAAGAAGAGTCCAGTGGAGACTCGGAGGAGTCTGGGGATTCCGGAGCTTCCGGTGACTCCGGGGATGAGTCCGGCGGCGGTTCCAGAGAGGAGGCCTCCGGCGGAGGAGAGCTGATGGTCCCTCCACCCCCGGGCCAAGGCGGAAACGTGACTCTCATCCACAACCGGACCGTCCACACCGAGCACGAGATCGACATGGATGGGGTGCCCTTCAGGGAGGTCAAGGAAGCCTCTGACCAGTCCACCATCGACGGTGAGCCCTACCGCACGCTCTCGGTCCGCACCAGGAGCATCGGCTCGCGCGAGATCACTGACTCAGAGATCCGCTCCAACGGGAAGGTCATCTCCTCAGAGGTGAAGACCGAGCTAAAAGACGACGAGATCAAGGCCTTCGAGGAAGAGTGGAGCTCAAAGTGGAACCCGAGGATCAACCCGGAGGAGCTCGAGGAGTTTGAGGCAGACACAGTGGCTGCTGTCAAAGGCACTGGGTCGGTGAGCGGCAGAGAAAAGTCGGAGGAGGAGAAGTCTGACAGCGAGGAGGGGGAAGAAGAGGAGGAAGCAAAGGAGGAAAGTGAAGAAGAGGAAGAAGAGAAGAGTGATAGCGGCGGCTTGGAGGCAGAGGATGAAGACAGGAAGGGCAGCCCCGCTGTCGGCAGTGGGAGCGACAGTCCCGGGAGTGGCAGCAGCACTGCCAGCGAAAGTGCCTCCGAGGAGACCGCCTCCGAGGAAAGCGGGAGTGACAAGGACGTGGAGGGTGCCACCTCCAAGGAAAAGACCGCTGCCTCCAAGGCTACATCGGCTGCAGAGAGCATCACCGCCTCCAAGGCCATGTCTGGCGCCAAGAGTGGCACCACCAAGGCTTCCTCGGGTGCCGCCAAGAGTGCAGGTAGCTCTGCCACTAAGGCCACCTCCAAGACCGTGCCCAGCGCTGGCAAGGGCGCTTCCGGAGCCACCTCCAAGACCGCTTCCGGTGCCAAGAGCGCGTCTAGTTCTGCTGCTAAGAGTGCTTCCAAGGCAGGCAGCAGTGCCAAGAAGGCCGCCAGCTCCGCTACCAAGAGCGCGTCCGGTGCCCTTAAGAGTGGAAGTGGCGACAGCAAGAAAACCAAGTGATGCCCCCTGCTTGTAAAGAGGGATTCTTCTCCAGAAAAAGCTCACCCATATTAAAGCATACCAACCAAAATTAGTGTGTGCGGCATTGTATCATTGGTTCATTTTTTACCAGATGGCCATCACGTCTTGCCGTTGGAGAGGGTGCTCCCCTACTGCATCCTGAGGTTGAAACAGGAGTGCCTGCCGTTTTTCGTGACCGGCTACCTGGAGGAGAAGGGACACTTTCTACACCAGATGATGAAGCTGCAAGAACAAGCAATGGCACAGCAGCAGCAGCATAGTAGTCCAACAGGAGTGGCCGCAGGTGGATACATGAGCTACCTAACTGATCTGAAGGGGTAAGGCGATGTTCGTACATACATATATAAATAAAAACTAAAAACTGCTTAAGCATAACATCTTACTGCTCAGCAGCTTGAGCATGGGTGCATCCCCGGCATCCAACGATCTGTCGTCCGCAGCAGCTTCGTTGCCCCCCAAGAGGTCTCGCACCTATCGCCATCAGCACAAGCACCACCATTCGTCAGGTGGCCACCACCACATGATGGCGGCCTCCTCCGTAGGCGCGTCATCCATCACCCCTTTCGACCTTTCGCAGCACTTCGGCTTGCATCCGGCCTCCGGCGACGCCTTGAAGGACGAAAACTGTTCCATCTGCACTTTCAACCTGGCGGGCTCCGGCATGTACGACAGCGACGACGATGGCGACGACAGTGATGGCGACTCACCGAGGCAGGTGGCGGAGCTGAAAGGGTGCCAGCACTTTTTTCACCCCCGCTGCCTCATGGAAATGGCAAAGAAAAACTCTTCATTCTTTCAGGTTACTGGTATTACTATCTGTGTAGGATTGCAAGCGCGCAAATATGAGTTTGCTTTCTTGCAGTGCCCACATTGCAAGAAGATTTATGGCCATAAGCAGGGCAACCAGCCGCTCAGCGCCTCCATGACTGACGCCATGGCCAACTTCACCCTGCCAGGCTTTGCCCCCGGTACTAAGACCATCGTCATCACCTACAACGTGACCCCTGGCATCCAGACCGCTGAGCACCCCAACCCGGGGAGGTAAGAGGGAGAAGGAGAGTTCTCTCGGGAAAGAGACCTTGTTTTTTTTCCTAAGATTCCATTTTCCTGCAGACAGTTCGACTGTCCGGCGTTTCCCCGCGTCGCGTACCTGCCTGACGACGAGAAGGGCCAAAAGGTTCACCGCTTGTTGAGGCGCGCCTTCCAGCAGAGGCTCATTTTTACAGTTGGGAGATCCACCACCTCGGGTATGATTAATAATAAGTTTGCTTTCTTTAACTGTGTAAAGACTGGAGTGCAGTAAAAGGTTATAGCGAGAAAAATGCTCTTTAATGGCCTGCCCAGTAGCTCCCTGCCCCCAATAACATGAAGGATGATGACATGAGTCTCTGTGGTTCTGTGGTAGAATTTTTATGGGCGAATTTGTTGCGTGGGCCAGGCTACAAGGCAAGCAGACTCTCCAGAGCAAAAAAAAAGAGCCCATTTTTTCCCTTCTCAGAAGCTCATTCCTTCCCAGGCTCTGCGAAAAAAAGGAGGCTGGGAGGAATGCTCTAAATGCATTATTCATGGCATGTTTGCGGCAATTTTCAGAGGGGGGTTTTGTGGTTTCAAAGAACAAGACTAGGGAGACTGTCCTTTTCACATGGGCCCTAATCTGCTTACGACTCCTCCTGCTTCTCATGCGGCGTGGAGTAGTATACTACACACGGGCGGCCCAAAAGCCTTCCTACAAGCGCCGGGAATTCTTAAGAGGATGGGAGAAAAATGGATGCATTCTCTAGCAGGAAATAAAGCAGACCTCATCCTCTCTTGCTGCTTTTCTGACAAATTTCAGCCATGCCTGAAATATTTGAGAAACTCATTCGGAGAACATTTCTCTCGCCCCGTAAAGGTAAAAAGGTGGTCTTCATCAAAACCGCTTATTACCGTCAGCATTGCCTTGATAGATATGCGTGAGTGGTAGCGATAAGAAAAAAAAAACCTAACCCAGTTATTGCCCTCACCGTCCTCAACACCTCCCTGCTCTTTGCTTCACAAAGAGGACGGAGGAGGGGAGAGTGGAAATGGAGATGGTCATCCTTCACGTCCAGGCCTCTCCCTTCCTTTCTTTTGACTCGTTAATCGAAGCCACTGAGCCCGTATTGATGGCAGTAATGACGTGATTATGTACCTAGTACGTACGAATCGTGGAATAGGATTTATTAGCAAGAGTACATTTTTCTAAAAAAAAAATTGACAAAAAAAGTAAACTGTACATGTAGTAGTACCGGTAGTAGTACCGTATACTCGTATAATTATTTAAATTTCTCCTTGTCAGGCCGTGACAATGTGGTGACTTGGAACGACATCCACCACAAGACGCAGGCGACGCCGGGCGAGCACGGCTACCCGGACGACAACTACCTGGACAGCGTCATCCAAGACCTTGCCCAGCACGGGATCGCGGAATGAATGAAGGGATGAATGAGTGAATGCAAGAAAGAGCAAATGCGGGGAGGGACAACCACTGTGGCATTCTTACCGGACGTAACGACTTGAGTGATACTCGCGAATGTGCAACATTGGAAAGTCATTTTTTTTTAGGAAGAAACTGTTCTTTTTCCGGTGGATGAAATGCAGAAAGCTCTTTTAGACCGTTTATACAGTAGTATCATTCTTTTTGTCCGAATTTCTGTACGCTGGTTTTTTTTTCTCAATTGGACTTGATGCTTGCAAAACTGAATGTTGCCTCTCGGAATTACTGTACGTGTACATGGAGTCGTAGTAAATCACGTCGTAAGTCTGGATTTGTTACCCGGCTTATGCACTATGCACTTGGCTGTCACTCCTTCCCGGGGTCGCGCGTGACCCTCTCCAGCTCCGACTCATCCTGGGTTTGCTTTGTCTTTTTTCCCCCTGTTGCCCCTCCCACTCGCCTACCATTGTCCACGTCCGTCTTTTGGGAGATGAGCTCTGCTGAGGATGCTTCAGACGAGGAGGAGGAGGGAGGAGGACGGAACAGATAATGATCTTCTGCTTCCATGCAGAAAAAAAAGCTGTTTAGTCAGCATGAGTCCCTCCCTCCTTTTGTTGTCGCAGTAGCTAGGGATTGATCCTCATCGGGGCAACACGCGCCCTATTATGTGCGTGTTTCAAGGCAAACGAATCCTTGTAGTCTCGTTGTTTCTCCTGGGTACTGTTCGCGCAGTGCTACCTGCATAAATCAAGAGCGCTATTGAAGAGATTTACTGCGTTGTGTGTACCTAGTACTGTACAGGTTCAAAACATCATATCCGATTCGCTAACTCAACATTTTTCTCGCAAGAATTATGGGCCATGTAGCATGCTCTACTATTGTTGTTGTACCTCGAGGGTGGTCGAATGGCTCACCAGGTAGCTAAGACCGCACCTATAGCCCGACAGGATTTTGGGGCCAACTGGCGATTCCTGCGTGTACAGTACTCAAAGTTATGTCAGTGGCAAATCCCAATTTTTCCTGGGAGCGTGCAGGGTAAGGTTTCTCCTCATCTGTGTATTTTTGGTGGAATTCTGACAGCTGATTTTTAATGTACATATCACACCTGGTATTACCTGGTATTTCAAGATGTATTTCTGACATTCCCAACAGTTTCTTAAGAATCACACATTATCATTTCAGTTCAGTCAAGGAGGGTTTGGGGGATTTGCAGGGGAGTTGGCAAAAAAAGGTCTTGTTGGGAGAATATGCAGTTATTCTTCATGCGGCATGCCGTATGATAAATGAGCGTAGTACATCATTTAGAAAATTTTAGACTTTGTAAGTTAGGTAGAGTACATATGTATCCTACTACACATACAGTTAACTACAGTACATACTACGTACTAATTCGACTCTGTTAATTGCTGATGAAGTGCTGCCCCAGTTTCTTGCTGGAAGGAAAGTTGGAAGAAGGCAGGAAAACTGATCCAAAATGTACCAGTACATACCGTACACTTAGCTCCAAAGTCATGCTTCATGGAGCCACTGTGACGCTATCCCGCAATATCAACTGTGAAGGTAGGGAAGAAAGTTAGGAGGATAGCGCCACGTCCATTTTCCAGAAGGATTGCCACGTCCATTTTCCTGAAGGATTGCCAGGGATGAGGCATTTCGACGACACCACTCAGCAATTACGCTCTCAGTGGGAATAACTTTTTTTGCAAGGACAATTACGCGGTGGCTCTTCTTCCCTCTCCCTCTCTCCTTTCCTGGCATGAGGCGTCTTTCAAGCTTTCTAGAAGGATCTGTTAAAGGAGGAGAGCGCGGGGAGAGAAAGAGAGAGAGAGAGAAATTGGAGGAGAGGAGAGAGGGGGACAGTAGGTATATAAATAGGGATCCCACCTCCCCCCTCTTTTTCTCCGTCTGTAACCCGTTGCTTCCCGCCCTCAGGAGAGGAGAGGTTAAAGTGGTGCCTCGTCCGCATCGACAACAGGAGGAGGGCGGCGGCCTCGGCGGCGGCGGCGGCGGCGGCGGCAACAGCGGGGGCGACAGAGGCGGCGGCAGCGGCGGCGGTCTGGGAAAGGACATGGGGTGGACTCATGAACGTCGGTATGTTTTGCTATATAGTACATACGTAGTAGTGCCAGAGGGACAATACTGATGGAGATTACAAAAAAAAAAACACTGAGAGCTTTATTTCCCCCTTTTTTAAATGGACACGTTGTATGAAATCCAATTTTTGTTCTTTCCTCTCGTCCTTTCCTGCAGAAAAGGGATGACCATGGCCTGTTCTCCGTTCACCGTCCAATCGTCCTCCTTCGCCACGAGGAGAGGCCGAGCCCCCGCCTCCTTCTTCTTCGTGGCGGTCGTCGCAGTCGCGGTCGTCCTTCCTTGGGTGAGTGTACTTGCATATACCCACTTGGAACACCCTTTTCCCTGAATCATCACCCTTCTTCCCCCCCCCCTCCACCCATTTTCCTTGCGCTTTATAAGATCAGATTTTAATGCCGATTCCGTGTACGTGGGTTTTCTTCCCTCCTTTTCCCAGAAGCGCTTTCCAAAGTCTCCCCACGTGCCTGGCCAAAAAAAATGGTTCTTTGATAGAGACGCTATCAAAATTCCTGGGAGGGTTTAGCCCAACTCTCCCTCAAAACTCTCTCTCTCCTCCGAGTTATTGCTTCTCCTCAGCTCTTCGATCAATTTTTTCGAGGAGTCTTCCCTTATTCCCTGCGGGCGAAGCAGACAGGTCATAGACTGCAACAAGTTGTTGTTGTTGAGACGAAACTTGTCGTTTCAGCCCCCTCCCCTACATTTAAAAATGGCACTTTAGTAACTCTCTACCATCGTCTCCCCGCAGGTCTTTTACACAGAATCTGTTCTTGTTTTCTTTTCATGCATTATGTTGATTTTTTTTTTAATTTTCAGTTCCTATAGAGAAACTTATATCTTCCTGTCGGTCGCACACACACACACACACTCACACTTAGTACGGTTTACCTACGTACGTACAAACACGACTCACATACGTGCTTGGTGTCAAAAAAAAAAAAAAAAAAAAAAAAGAAGCATAGCATTCCCTAAAAGTCTCTTAAACCAAGTCACTGTGATATTTTTTTTTATAGGACAGAGCAGTATTCGTTTTGTGGACACCCGGTGGTCCGTTCGTGCACATACCACATACTATTATTCTCTCTCTTACACTCCCAGGAGACGAGGGATTAGTCGCCATCATCTCCAAACAACAAAAAAAAGCTGACTAATTAACCCGCCTGTCTAGCACAGAGTCCTCTTCATAGTCAAGCCACGTCACTTCCTGCGCTATAGTACTGGGAGTCTGAACCCCTTTTTTTATTTCTTTGTTCTCCTCCTTGAGAAAAATCCATTTGGTGGTACGTACTGTTGTAGTACGTAGGAGCGGTGATTTGTGCGCATCTCAGTCTACGTACTGACATCCGCTTAGCACCAGTACCACCCGCCCATATTCCATCCAATTCCCATATTCCAGCCGTGGTAGTGTACATCCACGGATGAAACTGGTACGTCAAGCCGCTTAATGCGTCAGTTTTCAAGGATCGCATGGGTGACATTTTATGTAGCGGATTTTACTGCACTAGTACTTAGTAATGCGAACGCTGATGCTGTACTAACATTCAGTCAGTGGAAAGCAGAAAAAAAGTTCACTGTTAGCAGAGCCATTTTTTTTACTGTAGCAGAGATAGGCCATAAATAAATTTTTCTACATTTTTTTTTACGATATTGGACTTCACAACCGTTCATAGCGGGAGATTCACTGTACTTTTGCAAGTTCGAGGCACTTTGTCTGGTGGGAGAGGCGAAGGCCAGGTGGCGACAATGACGAAGCAATCTGCGGCAACAATAGCGACAGCAGCATTGACAAACAAGAACCCACCGTCTCTCTACATACAGGCCCCTCCTCCCCACAGCGTCTCCGCCGCCATCCTCGGTCACGGCCGCGTCGGGGAGGAGGATGGAGTGGACTCACCTCAATACTACTACAGGTGGTCAAAGGGCGATCGATGCCGAACAATGGAGGGAGAAGGTTGACAGGAGTGGGGGGGGGGGGGAACTTTAAACAAAAAGAGGGGGGGACAAAAGGGTGAAAGAGGAAATTACAATGTAGAGCAATTCAAAATAAGTTTCCTTAGACATGAGCTAGGGAAAAA
>JAAUYM010026437.1_pt1 | contig 15893 bp, 18 predicted proteins | sample 7278001 | NCBI WGS metagenome assembly JAAUYM01 (sample SAMN14350224, study PRJNA611818) | marine sediment metagenome | isolation source: surface marine sediment (1.8m) | place: French Polynesia: Moorea | collected 2018-08
TAAAATAGTGACAAAAAGAGCCCTTAGAGCAACCAAATTTCGACCCCTGCGCTAACTATCACTATTGTCGCCACCGAGACCGTGCCCCTAGCGATACCAATATTGGTTGGGTAGGTATTACACAATCAGATGGGAGACACAGCGGAAAGTCACTGTAAGTGCCGTACTGTACTACGGTGCGGTAAACACTTTGAATGGGAGCAGGCAAATTTTCTAACCTATCCGGGATTCCCACTTAGCCAAATACGTAGAACGTAATAGTACTGTCCCATCTAAGCGAAATTCTCACGAGTTCGACCTTAGAACATGACTTGTACAACGTACATAAACACATAAATATTACAGCACACTCTGAGTTGTCTATCACCACCAAGTGTCTACCTGAATGTTCCACTGGAAGCGCGGCATCTTGATCTTCCCCTTGGTGGTGTACTTCCCTTTGACCTCGAGCACCGCGTTGGCCATGGTCATGACGGTGTCCTGGTGCCGCTGCGTCACCGACCGCAGCCCCCGGGTGAAGGCCCTCTGGATGTCCGGGTCTCGCTCGTCGGTGCCGTCGAATCCCAGCAGCTCGGCGAAGGTCTGAGAGTACTGGTCCTTGATCTGGGGGAGAAGATTGGAGCGATCAGCTCAGACTTTTTTCCATTTACGATGTGGCTTGACCACCCATTTACAAGAGAGTGAGAGAGAGAGTGAGAGAGTGAGACAGGGGCGTAATAACACTCTTGCTCCGTCACTTGGCTCTCACACCCGCCGACAACTCCGTAATTAAGTTGGAAGAATCGCTTTCAGTCTCCCGGAAACAACATCCTAATCTTGTTATCGCTTGCCAAAGACGCCGTTGCCCGTTAATCTTGATATGAAACACGTGAAGGCAGACACAAGTGGCGATGAGGTTGACCTTTAGAATTGCCGTTTGAAGTTAGGGGCGGGGAGGGGGGCCAAAAGTGGCTGCCTCCCATTGTCGTTGTTGGGATGTGGACTTCAACCCTCGTTGCTGTAGATTCGACGTCCAAAGTTAATTACTGTGCCCTACTCTTGCCGCCAACTTGTTTTTGGTGCATACGACCGAACTGTTCGTGACCCAGCCGAAGCGCATGAGAACCAACCATCGAGGTAAGGTCGGATGTCCAGTGTTCCATCTACTATACAATTAATCCCTTCCTTTTTCGCCCGCAGGTCAATTTCTCTTCTCCTCTCCAGACAGTCTTAAGCTTATTTCCTCTCGTGTTTTCCCTCCCTCCCTCCCTCCCTCCCTCCCTTCCTCTCTTCCCTCTCCTTGCCTCCTACTGCGCTGCAAATTGGAGAGGTCACAAGATTGTTGTATGACAGTAGTGTGTGTCTCTCTCTCTTGTGCTTTTTTGGGGGGAGGGGGGGAGGGAGGGGGGGGCCTGTCCGTACTATTCCTCTTGCTGACAGGTTGCCAAAGCCGGGGGGGAAACTGTGTCACATTAAAAACAATCTCTCTCCTCGTCTCCACTCACCAGTTGGCACCCCCTGGTGGCCTTCAGCTCCGGCGGAAGGTACTGGATCTCCCTCATGATGTTGGCTATCCGCACGGGCACCTCGTGGCGGAGGAAGTTGAACGACGTCTCCGCGTCCGACGAACGACCGAAGTTCACGAAGTCCTGGGCAGAAGAAGAACGTGGCAATTTTGCATACTTTTCTGGTGTGTGTGTGTGTGGCTCACACGGTATATTTTTTGTCAGTACCTAGGAAGTGTTGGAACAATTTCTTGTTACGTAACAAAATGCTGGAAAGGTTAGAGGACAAGAAGGACAGACAGCCTTGGCATTAGGACAGATGCTTTAGGGACAGGGATAGAAAAGAAAGAATTTCTCTTCCTCCCCCCACCCTAAAACACGTGACTTGGACGGCACCTCCTCACCTGCATGGACACGGCGGTGGGCGCGTACGAGGCGTATCTCTGCAGCAGCTCTGCCATCTCCTTCTCCGTGGGCGGCTCCACCTCCTTCCCAGAGGCTGAGGCCACCGGGGTCGTGGACAGGGGCCTGTGGGAGGGAAAACAAATCACACGTGGACTTGTGTACTTGGTGCGTCACACATGCATGACGCAATTTGTTTATTGTTGTCCAAAAAGTAAATACAGATATAGTAAAGATGGGTGGACAGCAGCTAAAAATTTTTTTTCTATAGCAAAGACTAATTTTTATCATTATAGCAACTTTTTTTTTTTACAGAGGAGTTGTTTTTATTATAGAGGAGGAATCTTTTTACTACGGAGTTTATACCTTACTGCTACCTTACAGCTGTACTATGTATAGGAATTGCGTAGGTCACAATCCCACAAGAATCGTCGTAGAACTACGGTACCTATACTGCCCACCTGTCCGCCTCTCTTGCTCACCTGGCCATCCCCCTGTTCCTCTCCGCCCTGGCCAGGGCCCTCAGGAGGCCGGACGTGCTTCGCAGGGGCATCGCGAAGGAAGACAAAAACGAACTTCTCCTCCTCCTCCTCCTCCTCCTCTTGCGTTCGTACGCGAAGTCGACGGTGACGACGAAGTCCTTCTCCTTCCTCCTTCGGGCAAGATGCCAACAAAATGAGGAGGCGTTGTTTTGATCTTTCCTTTCTTGTTCTCCCTGGACTGGCCTGGGCTGTCCTCCTCCTCCTCCTTCTTTGCCTCCCTTTCACTCTCAACTTTGTCGTACGCGGAAAAGAGAGGAGAGGGGGGGGGAAAGGGACAGGAGTTGGAAAAGCCGGCCTCCCTCACTCTCTCTCTCTCTCTCCTTCTTGTTTTTTGGTAGGCCTAGGCCCTTCTCCTCCTTCTGGTAGTGGCCTTGGAGGTCTCTGGTCTTCTTGGCTGCTGCCTTTATTGCCCTTGGGGTGGCCTTGCTCCTTTGAGAAGGCCAGAAGAAGAGGAAGAGAGTTGAGGGTACTGTACTGTGCTCCTCCTCTTCCCCTTTTTCTCCTTCCTGTGGAAGTGGAGCGTTGCAGTAGTCCGTACTGTTCTGTTGGTGTGCGTTTGACTGGCTGGGCTGAGGGAGGGAGGGAGGGAGGAGAGGACAGGAGTGCAGGACTGTGTTGGCGTGTGCACCCGCGCAGTGCAGCTCTGCAGCAAACAGGGTTGCCAGGTAATAAAAAATGGAAATAATCCGACAGTAAATAACCCCGACTTTAGAAAAAAAAACTATACATAGGCACCAAACCTTATACAGCTCTTTAAAAAATGAACAATTTTATACATAATATATGTTTTCAGCTGGTAGTCAAGACCCAGAAATAGACATTCACAGCTAAAATGATTAAAAAAACATCCCAACTGGCAACACTGCCGCAGTAGAGCCAAGAGTGGATCTCTTCTCCTTTTTCTTCGTTCTTCCCCTTCCTTCCCTTTCTGCTATGTTCTCGTGGCTGCTGCTGTTGAGAAGAGAAGCTCTCCTTCTCCTCCTCTCTCTGACTGCTCCCTCGCACCCACCCACCCCCCCAGCCACAAAACGCGCGCGCAGAGTGGAACATTTGGTCTCTGCTCTCTTCCTCTCTATTTTCTGATAACAGAAAAGATGCAGCTACGCTATCATCCTGTCTCATGAGCAAAAAAGATTTACAATGTGGTCGCAAATATTTATTTTGTGCACACACTACAGTATTCTGTTAAGTTTTTTTTCCCGTTCAATTAAAGGCGTCTTTGGGGGCTTGGCCTGACCTATTTGCGGGGTGAAGGGAGGAGAGGGGAGGCGGTGGAAGATTCAGAAGAGTGGTGCTGTCTAGTTAGGTAGCCAGTGCAGCAGGAGGGAGATGCATTCCTGACTACAAATGATGACTGGAAGAGGTGCCCAAGGTTCCGCTTTGGTGTTCAATAAACGCTGCTGTAGCATCACGTGGTAGTTCCTTAAGAGGCCAAATATGCTTCTTAACCTTGCACTGTCCTACAAATATTTATGCTTCGTAAAAAAAAAAAACCATAGCAAAAAGTGTGTCTATGTATGTAGCAGCAAAACATGGTCAACCCACCCAATGACCGGTTTCTCATCTGAAAGAAGACAAGGAGGAGACTCGCGTCTGCCCTGCTTCCACCGATGGAAAGACCGCTTCTCCTCCTCCTCCTCCTCCTCCTCCTCCTCCTCCTCCTCCTCTTCCTCCTCCGACGCAAAAAGCGCCGCCATGTATATTTGCGTGTTCCTTTGTCCCCCCCTCCTCCGGTTTTCAAGGTCCTTTTCGTTCTCTTCCTTCTTTTTGGCGAAGGAGAGTCGGCTATGCTGCTGCTGCGATCGACTTTTCGCTGCTACCTTTCCTGGAAATCCAATATATTTCGGAGCTACGAATTTTCTTCCATACATGTCTGTTCGCAAAATAAAAATATGTACAGTACGAGGAGGACATAGCATTAAAAGTAACCTTGGAGTGGCGATTATTCTTCTGTGTCGCTATGTAATGATGTTTTACGTGCGTGACGAGCATGTTTGCAGGTCGTCTTTTTCTTGTTCTACGTATCTAGGTACAGACTCTCTATGACCATGCATAGAAAAGCGGCAAGAAACTGACAACATTCATCCCCAGTTAAAGACAGTGCAATAAATTGCGTCTATGTAAGGGGTGTCCAAAGGATCCATGTCACAAGCATGGGTTTCCTCTATGTGTTTTACACATGTATTGTATGTATGTCGCACGTACTATGAACTATCCCGTGCACTCGATCGCAGTACGGATGACGAGGCACCTCTCTCTGTTTGCACGTTTCGCCCCGTCTTGTTGTTGGGGCTGTTGTCCCTGCTATTGTCCCCGCAATTGCTGCTGTTTTTGCTGCTGTTGGTTTGCCGAAATTATTCAAATGGTATTCAGTCCTCTGAGCATCTCACAAAAGAAAATTCTATTCAATGGGCCAAAAAAGTCATGAACCACTTGTGAACGTGCTTGTTGTTGCCCCTGCTCTAATTTGTCACGAACGGCAGCAACGAGCACGTTTAAAGTTGGATCAGGGGTGCCCAACTTACGGCACGCGACTGACTACGCAGGTAGTACAGCAGTGGTACGACAAGCAATTTCTGGTGGTACACCACCACTTGGTGGCTTGGGAAAGGGTGCAGCTTTACTGTACACGTGACATAGTATGGACCGAAGTGTGATTTTTTTTTTTGCACTACACAGTACAACGGTGACAGGCTTATTTAGCCCGGCTGATTGAGCCCTGGCTGTTTGAGCCCCGGCTTAGTGAACCCCGGCTTATTGAGCACACCTAATTCAGCCCACGGATAATTGAACCCACCTAATTGAGCCCATGGATAATTGAGCCCCGGCTTAGTGAGCCAACGGCTAAATGAGCCCCCGGCTCATTAAGACGATACTACCATGTGACTTATTGAGGACTAGTGGACTCACTGAAGCAGGGGCTCAAGAAGCTGAGACTCAATTAGCCTTGAACGACGCCAAATGCGTAAACTGAAAAGGGTTGGGTACCACTGAATTCGAGGAATGATTATTCTCTCCCCTCCACCCAATCAGTAGCTTACAGCAGCTCGCATGAAAACACTGCCTGCCGAATACTGATACTGCACGTACGCACGGTGAGTTGAAACTTTGTCGTCGAACCACAGTAAATATTACACTAAAAAAAATTAGGGAATGTGGTGACGCTGCCTAGATTAAACAGTTGAAATAGCAATAGAGCAAGAAGTTAAGTTAAGGCAACAGCAGCAGCAAACAAAGTAAACACAGGTGTGTGTGTGGGTGTGTGTGTGTTTGAATGTCAATAAAAGATCCGGATTTCAAAAGATGGAAACAAAAGCATCAGTTATACAATAACACGTTGGTGACAAGTCAGCAGCAGCAACACACCAGTGCTGCCAGTTTGGCTAATGGGGCACATTCATGAAATATGTCCCATTCTTAAATCTCGTACGAAAAATTTCCGTCCAATTTTGATAAATTTTCTTAGTAAGAATGCATTAAAAATGTGTCTGGCCAAATTTGGCTTCATACCCTTTCTTATTGTTTGGCTGATTTTGACTTTCCGAATCTGGCAACGCTGCATCGCATTGTACAGCCATGGAGAACTATGAGTGGAGTACAATAACAACACGAGACAGCAACACGCATATGGTAGGTCAAGGTAGTCTCGGTCTGGAATGAAAACTGTTCTTCCCCCACTTTTTGTATGAACTTTTTGTAGCTTAAAGAGTCTATTTAACAAGAAAAGTTATTGAATAATAAATTGAGAGCAATAAATTTGTAGCAAAGGTTATTCATAAAAGCTATAGCTTTAAAGTGCATGATATCAAACATATGTTGAAAAACCTAGAGTGTGTATGTTGAAAAAGAGGCCAATTTTTCTCAGATTTACTTCAATGACTATAGTAAATTTTAATGTGCTGTAATTTTGATACTGTATATTTGATTTTAATATCTTCAAAATATGTTGCTAAGTGCATTACACAGAATGAGGCGACTCGTCTCTGCAGTAGAGCCAATTAACTGTCAAAAGTTTCTAAGGTGCCCAAATTTGGCATAATTTCATTTCTTGAGAAGTTTCCTTTCCAGGTCCGAGACTTCCGTGGGTAGGTACACTCTCGCCTACTACGTAACTACTCTCCCTCTCTTCTGCGCAACAGGTTGCTGCTACGCCGCCCTAGGTGCCCTGTACATGCACGACACACCGGTCTCAACTTCCTGCGTCCCCTCTTTCTTCTCTGAGCCCGAAGGGGGAAGGTGTGGGGTGGGGTGGGTGGAATCATTCCTCCTTCCTCCAGAGCCCGGACGCACACGCAGACGCAGGAAGATGTTCCGAGTGGAATTCGCCCGGGGGAAACTGCTGCTCCACAGAGAGGCCTGAGGAGCACTCTCCACCGACTGACTCCAGGCCAGGTGGAGGGAGAGCAGGAGGAGGACGAGGGGGAGGAGGAGGAGGAGGAAGCACAAGCAGCCAGTTTGCGCAAGGCTTTGTCCAACTGAGGTTTAGCTTACACAAGTCTGGAAAATATTAATATGGGAACCCAACTTGAGTAAAAAAATATATTGGTAAGTTTGATTTACTTCCTATATAGTAGGTTCAGGTAGTTGGCGGAATCCGCACAGCCCTCCCTCGTGCGTCGCCGCCATGACGACCTCCGAGGCCAGCACCACCTTCCCCGGGAGCGAACGGGGCTTCTTCGTCAGCTTCAACCGTCTTCTCGTCAAGGCCATCTTCGCCGCCGTCCTGGGGATGTTCCAGTTCGGGTTCAACACCGGAGTCATCAACGCGCCGCAGGTCAGAGACAGGCTCACGTCGCAGGGGTTCCCTACCCAAACGGGTCGCCCTGTGGGTCGCAATCCATAAAGTGGGTCGCCAATTTGACCCCCCTATGTATGTCCCCATTGAAAAAGAGCACCTCATGCAAATATTGGGTAGGATTGGTCCAATGCTAAGCATAAAAAGTGGCAACCTCGATTTGGGCCCCAAACAGCTTTGAACGTCAGATCTGACCTCATCTGGTCTCCCATTTTGGGGAGTCCTGAACAACTTTTTATTTTATGCAACTTTTTGATTGGAGACCTTTTTACCCCTTTTTGGCCATTTTTCATTTTTTGCATAAAATGGGCACCCGTTTTGGCACCCCTATACTAAAATTCTTTACCCCCTATGATCGCCTCCACTGAAAAAGAGGAGCCCATGCAAAATTTGGGAAGAACTGGTCCAACGGTGACACACAAACACGTACACACACATTCGATACGTACCAAATTCATTTGCATCAGCCTATGCAGATATCTTTTTACGACCCTACCTCTGACAAATTTAAAGATACTTTTTTAACTTGCTGCAATGACGTGAAATTGTATGTAGATAAATCCTCGACAATGGGGCCGCGAATGCATAGAGTTCTCCCCTACCTGCTGCTGTGCATCTGAATCAGAAGACCCTTGCGTTGAATTAATGACCCGCGGGCAGGGATCAAGTTCGCCATTAAACGCCAGATCAACTGAGCCTGCATGTTGCGTCTCTGAAAATTATTTTTTACATGTGCCCATACAGTACAAAGAAAAATTCTTTTTTTTTTTCTTCTTTTTCTTCCTCAGAAAGTCATCGAGGATTGGATCGAGGACTCTTACGAGGATCGCGGCCACGACCCCAACGTCTCGACCTCCTTTCTCTTCTCCCTGGCGGTCTCAGCCGCGCTGGTCAGCAATTTCTACTTCCCTCCCCTCCGCCAAAAAAAAAAAAGATTTTTTGGGGGTCCAAAGATTTTTTGATCCAAGTAGTTTTCTTATTTTGCAAAGTTTTGGGTTTTGCATGATTTTGGCTGCTTTTGCTCTTTTTTTTTTTGCCCCAAAGCACTGAAAATAGTTCTTATTTCTTCATGACATACTAGGTTGGTGGCATGATCGGAGGTCTGACTGGCGGGTTCGTCGCTGACAAGCTGGGCAGGAAGCGGGGGATGCTGTAAGAAACTACTCGTACTTACAGCATGTCCGTCGAAAAAAGACCTAAATACCTCACTTCACTACCTTTGAGTGTTTAGTACACGTAGCAATTAAGAAATCACAAAGGCATTGACTTACTGAAGTCCAAAGTACAGTTAAAAGCCTTTAAAATACGAAATGTTATCTCTCAAAAGAATTAATAAAATTTATGTTTTAGTAGACAAGATGTCTTTATGGTATTTTTTGGCAGACATGATGAAATTGCATCAATACAGAGAACCAAGTTTTGATTGCAATCGACTTCGCATTCCGCCCTGGCCAGGTACACGCAGGCCCTGTCCGTCTCCGGCGGGGTGCTCATGGGCGTCTGCAAGCCTGCCAACAGCTACGAGCTCCTGGTGGTGGGCAGGCTGCTCATCGGATTCGCGTGCGGCCTCTTCACGGGTCTGTCTTGATTTTTTTTGGGGGGGGGGAGGAGTGTGGGTGTGATTTTGATCTCTCTCTTTTTTTGTCAGGTCTCTGTCCGACGTACATCACCGAGATTTCGCCCGTGCAGGTTCGCGGGGGCATCGGCGTCTGCAATCAGCTTGCTGTCACCATTGGAATATTCCTCAGTCAGGTAGTACAGGCAAAATCTCGACTTTTAAAAAATAAATCTCAGTTGAACAGTGTCGGGTATCACCACTAAATTACTATTTAACTGTACATATAAGTGCATCTCAGTGTTATAATTATAGACAACCCCGAACAACATCGTATCATCGAGATTCCACTGTAGTAGTAGAGAAACTGTTTTTCTTCTCCAGAAGATAGAGCTAAAAAAAAAATTGAATCTACTTGTGCAAAACGTAATTTCAAATCGTGCAAAATGTTTACTAGTGATTTCCAAATGTTTAAAGTGTAATCGATTGATTTACTGGCAGATCCTGGGTTTAGACGTCGTGTTGGGGTCCGAGAAAAACTGGGCCTGGCTCCTCGCCCTCGGTGCGGTGGTGCCATCCGCCATACAGGTTTCATACGTTAAAAAATGTCGATTATAGTTTCCCGCATGTGAACTTCTTATACCCCTCCTACTTCTAGATCGTGATGCTTCCCTTTATGCCCGAGTCTCCCAAGTACCTGGTCATCAACAGGAGCGACGACGAGGAAGGCATGAAGGCGCTGTGCAAGCTCAGGAAGACCAGAGAGGTGCGTGCAGTATACGTGCGTTACTCTCTAAGAACTTCCAATTTCAAGTAATCAGTTTGTCGTTCAGGAAGCTGAGGTAGAGTTCAACGAGATGAAGGATGCGAGGGAGAGGGAACTCGCCTCGAAGGCCAGGGACGAAGAGCACGTCAGCATCCTGAAAGTCATGGTGAGCAATGGAGGAAGTTGGAACTTTAGCGTACGGCGCTTTCCCAGAAAAATTACTATACATCTATTTTTTTCCTTTCAGTCCAAAGACACGTATCGGGTGGCTCTGCTGGTGGCCGTGGCCATGCACCTCTCCCAGCAGCTGTCCGGCATGGTGGCCATCTTCTACTACTCCACCGGCTTCTTCGTCAACGCCGGCGTCAAGGAGGACAACGCGCAGTACGCCACCCTCGGCGTCGGCGCCATCATGGTGGCCATGACCTTCGTCACCATCCCGCTGATGGACCGCCTGGGTCGGCGCACCCTCCACCTGGGCGGGCTCGCCGGCATTGTCGTCTTCTGCATCCTGATCACGGTGGCGCAGAACCTGGACCCTCAGGAGAATGACGGCATCGGCGTCTTCCTCATCGTCTCCACCCTCGGCTTCGTCGTGTTCTTCGCCCTCGGCCCGGGGTCCATTCCGTGGCTCATCACCGGGGAGCTGTTCAAGCAGGTGTGGCATTGTATACGTAATATCTAATATGTATACTACAGACCACCTTCGATTTAGTCAATTCCGCGATTTTGGGGAAAAACTTTATTAAATAGAAGTTCTTTACTAAACTGAAGACCCACAAGAGACATGTATTAAACAGTTGATAAGCAGAGATGCCTTTCATAAATTTCTTTGCTAAATCGAAGGTTGACTCTTCCATATTCAAAATTGGCTTTTCCTGAATGGTTCTCCATGGGGAAAATGGGCTTAGGACTCTTCCAGACAAAATTCGAGAGGTCTACAGGAGTACGGGAAAAATCACAAAAGCAAACGAACATTTTCTCTGTGAACTCTTGACATCGACAACGTTATCCCATTGACATTTACAGCTTTATCCCGTTCCAAGGCCCAATCAACTAAGGTTTTCCCATAAAAAAAACTTGACATCTTTTACCTACCTAGTTTATCCCGTTCCAGGGCCCCCGTCCGGCCGCCACCGCCATCGTGACGGCCGTCAACTGGACCGCCAACCTGGCCGTGGGCCTCACCTTCCCACTGATCGCAGAGTCGTCCATGGGCAACTACTCCTTTGTGCCATTTGCCGTGATCGTCACCGTGCTCATGGGCTTTCTGTACGTGTACCTGCCCGAGACCAAGGGAAGGCCGGTGGAGGAGGTGGCGGACGAGATGAGGGCGCCGGGGGCCACCAGGGGGGTGTACAACAGGAGGAGGGCGAGGAGAACGGATGTCGACACGGACACCTGACGAGGAGAGGCAAAATGTGGGAAAATATGAGAGAATTTGTAATCCTAATTGTCTAGCGGTAGATAACAAAAAACTAAAGGGGAAGAGAGGCACATCAAGAGGATGCAAAAGGGCAGATGTTCTGCAAGATTGAAAGCAAGCAAGGTTTGGGGCTTTTTCACCATTAAAAAAACATCCGTTGCTATATATTTTCGTTAAATTCCTAGTACTAAACCGCTTTTTTATACACTGAAACTATAGTGGATCGAAGCTTTGTGTTATACTAAACGTTACAAATCACGCCACCCCAGAAACCGTCTAGATAGTGAGCGACGTGAGCTCATATACGTTGAGCTACACTCGGAGGCCAGAGGCCGAAGGCTGAAGGCAGTGTAGCAAATGGTATTTTGATCTAGATAGTGAGCGAAGCGAGCTCAGATACTTTTGAGCTACCACACTGGGAGCTCACACCCAGTGTGGCAAGTGGTATTTTGAGCTTTTTTTATTGGCAGGTCTTACCCAGCGAAGCTCGTAGGCTTGGGCTAGTACGAACTATGATGTTAATTAACACTTTAATTCTGAGGTCATTAGGTCAGGTTTTTTTAAAGCCAATTTTATTTTGCTACTGCCCCTGTTGCCGTTGTTGCCGATGCTGCTATTGCTGGTGCTGCTGCTGTTGCTAATGCTGGGGCTGGTGTAGGTGTTATTGTACTATTGTACACTAGTTAGTACCTGTCACGAGTCTCAAAGTCCCAAAGTGCCATATTAAACAGTGTAGTACACAGTGGCGGGATTCGCACAGTACGTATGTAGATTTAACGTAACTTTATGCTAACGGTACTAGTAGATAACATCTGACCTGAGAGAGGCGCAGCAATTGCTGTCAACACCAGGTGGCGTCACCGTCTGAGACAGCTCCTCCATCTGCAGCTGTCTCCTAAAGAAGCAGCTGACTGCTCTGGCGATGCCAGTAGCTGCAAAAATATGAAAATACTAGTCTCGCTACTGAAAAGTAGAAAATCTAGAAGTGTAAAAAAAAAGCTAAAACGAGGCGAGTTACAGAAACCATACATTGTGTAAAAAAATACTATTATTAACTGCACACATGGATGTGATCAATGCGACCTGGAACGTGCTTTTTTTCCTCCTGGACAGTTTGAGTATTATTTTGCTGCCTTTTGTGGTGAATCCACCTAGTCACCGTCAAGAGACAAGATATGAGGATATGACAACAAAAGGAGCAGCAGCAAGAAAGAACTTTTTGACACAGGCAGACGCAGACAAAGCCTTCGTCCTCGTCATCGAAGGAGAGGCAAAGGAGGAGGATGCTGAACTTATTCTCCTTGAAGAACAAGGAGGGCGCCGAGGGCGGCGCGGGCAACAGCGGCGCCGGCGCCGGCGCCAACAAGAAACGCCAGGTGAGATGTGGGAAAACGGCAGTTGCATGAATTTGCAGAAAACATGCCACCTCCCAATTTTACGTACGTTATAGGCCTGTAAGACAATTAAGACTTTGCATCACCGAGACAAAATAATATAGGTTTTTTTTCTTACCAGAACCAGAATATTGTGTAGATTAGTTCGTTGTCAAATATTGATTATAATTAAATCGTCCTCCCCCCTCCCCTCCCGAACTTGTGCCCCAACTAGAGCGCCGCCCAACTGCGAATCACCAAGGACATCTCCGAGCTGGAGCTGCCCAAAACCTGTCGCACCGAGTTCGCGGACCCGGACGACCTGCTCAACTTCAAGCTGGTCATCTCCCCAGACGAGGGGTTCTACCGGGGGGGCAGGTTCAACTTCAGCTTTAAGATCGGCCCGAGCTACCCTCACGAACCGCCCAAGGTGAAGTGCGTCACCAAGGTGTACCACCCCAACATCGACCTGGAGGGAAACGTCTGTCTAAACATTCTCAGAGAGGACTGGAAACCAGGTAGCGCAGGAGGAGAAAATGCTTAGCGTCAACCGGTGACGGGTTTATTTTTCTTCTTCTTTGTCCAGTGCTCACCATCAACTCCATTGTGTACGGCCTCCAGTACCTGTTCCTGGAGCCCAACCCGGAGGACCCGCTCAACAAGGAGGCCGCCAACGAGCTGCAGGTAGTATAACAATTTCTGACGACAATTTCCCATATATTGTGAAGATAAAGATTATTCTTTTAATGTAATTTTTTTCAAGGCAAACCGGCGGATGTTTGAGCAGAATGTCCAGCGCACGATGCGAGGAGGCAGTTTGAACGGGGTCTACTTCGAGCGGTGTCTTAAACAATGATGATTTTATCCGAGTGATGGGACAGAAAAAAAAGTAATTTGTGTGTACGTAAGTTCCGAGACTTTGCGTTTCCGACCAGTATATTCAATTTATTACGTTAAAAACAGCGACCGAACTCAGGTCATTTTGTTCACAACCACCCTCTGCAGCTGCGTCAACTGGCCACTCCACTTGTCCACGGCACTGTACCGAGCAGAACCCTCCGGCTTCTGGTCCAGCTCAAGGACACCGTTTACCTGGTCGATGCGGCCCCGGACGGTGTCGTCCAGGATGCAGGAGACCAGGAGGGACTCCACATCGCTCTCGTCCACGTTCAGTTCGCCAGAGATGAACCCGATCTTTATTCGGGTGTACGGCTTGATCAGTTTGATGAGGACCTGGGTGCGGATGTTCCTCAGGAGGTCCTCGATGTGCTCACGGATAAAGGGATCGTTCATGATGGTCTCTCTGTTCTGCTTCAGGATCTTCTCGAACTCGTTGATGTCGTTGTTCTGGTATGCCGACACCAGGTTGGTCATGGCCAGGATCTCTGGGTCATTCTTGTAGGGCTTGGCCTCCTGGGAGTCGAAGGGATTGATGCCCGATTTCATGAGCATGTTGGCCAGGACGAGATACTTCAGGCAGGTTGTCCTGCGGGGACTGCCAGACTCGTCGTAGTTCTTGAAGGCCTCAAAGAAGTCGGTGTGTGCCTTCTCAAACTCACCCTCTCGCAGATGCATCTTCCCACCACATTCTCGGATCACGCCTGTAACAAGACAGTAAGGTAGTATGTACAGTACTACACAATACCAGTGTACTACACAGTTACTATGTAACAATAGAGTAGGAAGATGCTTCTTTCTCCCACCTGAACTGCTTTACCTATAAACGAACCTCTTAACTTTTTCTCCTTTCCCTCAGCCAGAGTCCATAAAAGTAGTTTCAAGCTAGGACATTTTTATTGCAAGTTAAACAGATTTGTGATATTAGTAGTAATACCTATCATTTGTATATGGTTAGTAACAAGTAAGCATATTACTCGTAAATACACAAACTTCTACATTTAACTTTTAGAGATAAGGAGGCCACTAATTTTTACAACGGTTTAACCTATTCAGGAGCAAAATTGTGCAGGAATTGGTTTATAACACATTCTTTAGGATCAAAAAGGGGAAAATAGGATATCTGTGGCAAGAGGAAAGGAGCGCAAAATGACGACTGCCCACAGCAAGCACAGTCTGATGACAAAATTGGGGATACAATTATTGCGATTTGTCGCAATTAACTCACCCAGAATTAGGGGATGAGGGATGGCTGACTTGATGTGGAGACTTTGGTCGTACAGCGCCTTCAGCTTCTTGTTGTTCTTCTGTGCTGTGTACATCTGGATCTCCAGCGCGTAGATCTCCAGCAGCTGCGTGCCCTTCTTCAGGTCGTCCTCGCCGTCGTCCGTCTGGCAGCTGATGTGCAGCTGCTTCAGCACCCTGGAGAGGCGGCTGTAGTCCTCGCGGTCAAAGTACAACTTGCCGAGCTTCGTCATCGTTTTGAACCACAGTCTCTCGTTCTTGGCATCTCTGAGCGCCTCCAGGGTCGTTTCGTAGAAGTCCTATTACAAGAGGCATCGAAATAAATCATTGGCACGAGCAGGTAGGCTGCAGGCATCCTATGGTGCAAAAACTAACCTGCAACAATTCCATCTGTCTCGATGTGGATATGTAGTCCAGGATGGAGTTTATGGACTTCTCAGAGTGGTTCCGCGTGACGGCGGACTTGATGTACGTCAGAAGCTGCTTGTATCGGATCATCATCTCCTTATAATTCTGCAGCTTGAAGTTGATCTTGATCATCTGCTTGAGTGCCTTGAAACCCCACTCTCCTAAAAGGTAAGAGGAAAAGCACTGCGATTCGTAAATTCCGCCTAACCCACCCCCCTGGGAGGGAAACATCACCCAGACTCTCTCACCCTTTTCCCCATTGGTGGCTTCAAGATCCAGCACCTTCTGAAAGCTCTCCAGGGCGGCCTTCGGGTTGTCCTCCTTGAGCGCCTTTGAGTTGTAGTACTGGTTCTCCAGGTCCACGTCCGGCTCCGAGTTGGAGTCCTCCGAGTACTCGAGGTCGTAGTCCTCGTCCTCGTCGCACATGAACTCGTCCTCGTAGTCGGACATGGTGAACACGCCCGAGCCCGCGACCGTCCTCTGCCTGATGGATGGACGGTTGTTCTTTATTCCTTCCTTCAGCGATTGCTGGCAGCTGTGCTTGTGCCTGTGCGGGAGCGGCTGTTTCCTCTGTAGCTGTGCTGTAGCTGTGCGGTGGGGGTGGGTGGGTGCCCATTCTCCCAACCTCCTCCCTTCCTCTCTATTAAATAAAGGGTGCTGTGTTCAAAGCCGTCGGATGTACCTACGTACTAGGTACTATTGCTAATTATACACTTTCGTACAGTAGAGCTTTAGTACATTGAAGGAATATATAAGGACACGTCTGGAAAGTCTAAATATGTATTTTAGAAGGATGTACTACACAGTTCCAAAGACTAATTTTCTTCCCCGTTTAGTGCCCTACCAATATTGGTATCGTTAGGTGCACGGTCTCGGTGGCGACAATTGTGGTAGTTAGCGCAGGGGTCGAAATTTGGTTGCTCTAAGGGTCTTTTATTCCACTATTCTAACACCTGCCCTGGTGATAGAGCAACCCATCACTAAATTCACGCTAGCGATA
>JAAUYM010039355.1_pt1 | contig 15891 bp, 14 predicted proteins | sample 7278001 | NCBI WGS metagenome assembly JAAUYM01 (sample SAMN14350224, study PRJNA611818) | marine sediment metagenome | isolation source: surface marine sediment (1.8m) | place: French Polynesia: Moorea | collected 2018-08
ACTTTTTCTTCTTTTTCTCTGTACAGACACCCACAAAAATTCCCGGGTGGAATCAACTCTTCTCTCTCTTCTCTTCTCCCGCCACACATACTTCTTCCTCCTCCCTTTTCCTCTTCCAGCTACACAATATTTTTTTTTCGTGATGATTAATAATAAAAGTGGGGGGATTGGTGTTGTTTGGGGGGGGGGATTGTTGTTGTTGTCGGCCGTGGCCTCCGCTGCTCTCTTGTTTAGGCGCGCTCGCCGCGGATCCGCCTGGCCAGCTGGATGTCCTTTGGCATGATGGTGACGCGCTTGGCGTGGATGGCGCACAGGTTGGTGTCCTCGAAGAGGCCAACTAGGTACGCCTCGGACGCCTCCTGCAAGCGGACAAGGACAAGGAGTTCAGGATCAAGGTTCACGTTTTTTTTCTACCACGAAAGAAGAAATAGCTTTTCAACTTTCCAAAAGACTGCCCAATCAAAATCGCTACGTAAATTTAATGTAATTGGTTGTCCTAACGCCAGGGAAGGAGCTAGAATAGTTGGAAAAAAAAAACTTATAGCAACCCAAATATCGGACCCATCACTAATTACCACGCTAGTGGCGTCTAGTGGTATCAGTATTGGTTGGGTGGTCTCACCTGGAGTGCCCCGATGGCGGCGCTCTGGAACCGGAGGTCGGTCTTGAAGTCCTGAGCAATCTCCCTGACCAGGCGCTGGAAGGGCAGCTTGCGGATCAGCAGCTCCGTCGACTTCTGGTAGCGACGGATCTCGCGGAGGGCCACGGTGCCAGGGCGGTACCTGTGGGGCTTCTTCACCCCGCCGGTGGACGGCGCGGACTTCCTGGCCGCCTTGGTGGCCAGCTGCTTCCTCGGGGCCTTGCCTCCGGTGGACTTGCGGGCGGTCTGCTTGGTACGGGCCATCTTATGATGATGATGATGATGGAGGAGAACGTCGGAGAGACTCTTGAACTACTAGCCAAGGGAAAACTGAAACAGACAAATTTATAGAAAGAGACGGTCACGAACCAGAACGTTTTTGCAATGTTGCAAGAAGTGGTGCAAACTGGAAGGAAGTCGGGGACGGGGTTCCCAGAGATCCGGGGAGGGAGGGATCAGATCGGCTTGGACGTAGATATGAAAATAAGTAGGAGTCGCTTAAAAAAAAATTATTTCCCATTGACTATAAAACTTAGCCTTGAAACGAGTGAGAAGTGAGAACTAATTCAGATCACAATTTTGTAGTTTTTTTTTTGCCTCAATTTGAACTTTTTTTTACTGAACCTGACTCGACTCCCAAGTTTACTTTTTCGGGAATTGACCCCTCACGCGGCACTACTCGCTACTGGACTTGGGGGTGGTCGGGGTGGGCGAAGAGACGCAAGGTTGGCCAGATAGCACCAAGTCTAAAAGCTAGGTTTAGACTTTAGGTTACGTTAAAAATATGGTGCCACCTATCAACTCTTTTACGTCGCACCCGCCACTCCGAACACCAATCCTCAAGGATATCTATCACCTTGACCTCACTTGTGGTCGTGACCCCCAAATTTTCTTTTACTTTTTCGTCCTTCCTTCTCTCTCTCTTTCTCTCGGGCTTGGCTCAGCTGTTTGGTGCCCGGGACAGCGGACAAGCCAAGATGGCAGACGCCAGCGGAAAGAGGGGGGGGAGGAGGCGGAAGAGGGAGAGGGAGAGAGGCCGGCAAAGAAAACGGGGTTTTTGCGCCGGCGAGACCGATTTGACGGCCGAATTCGACGGCAAGCTGACCTCTGAGGCTCTGGGCGTTCGCGGGTCGACGTTTCGAGGTCGATTGAGGCCAGCGGTCGGGGTCACGGGGCAAAAGGGACAGGGGAGGCGGGGGTCGGACGTTTCAGTTTACTTACCCGATCAACTGAATGTGTGACGTCACGCCCGGAGCATCGCCATTGGCGGAGGGGACGGAAGGCGGACACGCGATTGGCAGAAATAAAAGTGTCCCCCATTGGCGGAGGGGAGGGCCGCGAGGCGCTCCCATTGGTCCCTCTGGGGAGAGCAGATCTGAGTCCGGCAAAGTGGACAAAACCAATGTTTTAGAGGAGCACTGTGAAGTTGCTATAACATCAAATCGAATTGGTGCGGCTTCGCGGCTTCAGACGTGGAGATGCCAGAGCTTCTCGCCCTTTGCGCCTCTCTAACCACTTCCGGCTCCGCCTCAGCGACCTCAACGACCCTGGTGGTCGAGCTGTCTGGCGGGCAAATTTTGAATTGGCTGTCTTTTTTATCGGCTGATATTCAGCGTTCCTACGTGCCTGCCATTAAGCCGGCCGGAAAGAAAGAAAGAAAGAAAGAAAGAAAGAAAGAGACTGGCTGGCTACGTAGGAGTACATACAAGTAGAACGCGAACAAGTGGATCACTTTGGGAGCTGCCAGATTAATCCACGTGGGCGCACGATTCACTTGGCGGTTGGAAATGGGAATAAAGACAACCTAAAGTGGTTCCAGCAAGTGTGATGGCGACTCCAGCAACTTGTCTGTCAGTTTTGCAAAGTAATCGCGTTCATCACCCACAATTTGTGACGAGGTCAAGAAGGGAGAGCGTGACAGTGCTGGTCCTGGACCTTGTCGTCTGGTGGATGCACAATGCACCTGCGATAATATGTTCCTTTTTGGGCCTCTTTAGATGGTAACAATCATGAAGACGCCTTGTTGATTTCTTTTCTTGGCCCTGGAGCTGCCGCCGTTGTTGCTGGTATTCATTTCCCCTTTGCCCTTGTGGTTGATCTTTTGCAAGTCAGAAACATCCACTTCAGTTTATGGTTTTAACTGATACTGTGGCACTGTTTTGCAGCATTTCGGCAACTCTGGAAGCTTTCATTTAACTTGCCTAGGAGAAAACCCTAGAAAAAGTATTACTATGATTTTGAAAGAGAGAGAGGGAGGGATGCGTAATTGTCCAAGGAAAATACCTACAGAAAAAAGGTTCTCACAGAATAAAGTTCTCACATGGATGGTACATCGGGATGACTCCCCTGTGAATACTGCAGTTGCCATTGCCAGTTGGCTACCTATGCGCACCACCTGGTTGCTTACAAGATGGGAGACATGTAGTTGGCAGTCTCCTTGGCAGTGCATCATATAGTGCTGCTCAGGGCCGCGATGGCAGTGGAAGAGGTGATGGTGCCAATCTATTCACACTAGCGTGTGCTAGGTACTACTAATTTGTCGTTCACCCACTCTGAGAATGTCATCAAAGACTTTTTCAAGGTAGAGAATACCCATAGTGCACTTCTCCCAGAAGGACTCATCCCTGAAGGACCCGTCCCTGAAGAATGGTGTGCCGACTCCTGTGAAGGGCGCGGAATCTTCTTGTCCGTGACAAGGATGATGGACTTCCCAACCAATATTGGTGTCACTAGGGGCACACTATTGGTGGCGATACTAGTAGAAGTTAGTGATAGGGCCGCAATTTGGATTGCTGTAAGGTTTTTTTCCAGTTAGTGTCCATACTAGGAACTACAAAGAGGAACTCGCAGATGCCGACCCTTCATGGTCGTGCCTGGTGGACCAAACCATCTTGGAAATGAGGAGGGGAGGAGGGAACAACAAATTGGAGGACCAATGATAATGGGGTCAGAGAGGCAACGTCAGGAATAAAAAGAGAGGTGCCACTAGAAAGCAAGTAGGTTTTTTTTTTACATTCCACATCTTTCCCTCCTTCATCTGGTCTTCAGCTGCCTTGATTTTTCTCCACCGTCAAGCACTTCTTGACAAAATAAATCTTACTTGAAAGTGCCTGCAGACCACTTGCGCAGCAAAGAGGACAAGGTGGCGTGCGCGCGTGGTTGGCATCCAGTCTGGATGTCAGCTTTTGCTATCCCAGTAAAAAAAAAATCAAATAGTCAAGTCTACTGCTGTCATATCAGAACACCTTTTTTTCTAAAAGAAGTGTCCCTACATCCTCGGTGGAGAGATTCGCAGTGGAAACAAAAACAGTGCAGCTGTCCAAACGATGGGAGGAGGAGGAAAAAAAAAGGAGGCTCTTCTTCACGCTTTCTCCAAACAAAGAAAGCCTTCTTTACATCAGGGAAGAATGCAAGAAAGGCTTCGTCTCAACACAAAGTGTGTTGGAAGATGCTTGAGAGAGAAACATCTTAAAGGTATTATATATATATATAAAAAAGAGTGTCGACGTACCCGACCAGACAGCCGTCGCAATAAATTCGTTACTCTACATAGTTAAGCTACCACTATAATAAGTTATAAGCTCACGCGTCCATTTTGACTGCCACATGTGTCAACTGATTTTTTTCTTCCTCCCCACATGAATGAGTGGCAGCAGTTGTGTGCTTATTTAATGCCTCATATATGAGAGAAAAAAAATGTGGACGCAATAAGTGAAAGAATTCGGAGCTCAGAAGTAGTAGTAGGAAACGCGGCAGCGCACTTTTCTCACCCCTCCCATCAGCGAAAAACATTTTTCACGGAGAAAAAAAACTCTTTTTTTTTTGCCAAAGCCTCCTTTTTTTCTGGCTGTGCCTTCTTTCCGAACCGTCGACTTCCCTTACACACGTACTACCGTACATGTAGGTACTACATATGCGATGCTCGTCGAGCCCGCGCGCGCGCACGGGCAGCGAGACAAGAGGCAGACCCAGTTCAGAATGGCTCACAAGAACGGGTCCAGGGACGAGTATGTACTGTACCTACGGTGAGGTGATTCCTGGGGTGCTGTCATCTTTTTTTTTCTTTTTTTTTTTCAATACCAGGTGGCGCGACGAGAACGACATCGCGCAGGGTGGAAGAAGAGTGCAAAGAAGACATCTTTCGGGCCGACCCGGGTCGCACTCTAACTTTCTGCCTTTCTTTTTGGAACGGTGACACATCACGCAGTCGCCCCCCAACGCCTCAGTCAGACAGTGGCAGACGGAGGCGGAGGAGGAGGAGGAGGAGGGGGGGGGAGGAGGAGGAGGGGGGGGGAAGGGAGACCTGGGGTTATTGTCTTGGCCCGAGTCCCATATTCCACTCGGCTTGCGTAGCAATGAGAGGGAGGAGAGGGAAGGGGAGGGGGGTAAAGATAGACAGGAGGGAAAGGAGAGAGAAAGATGTGTCTCTTCACGTAGCAATTTGGAGACTAAAAAAAGAGTAGCAGCAGCAGGCAAGAAAGCCATATACTAATTCGTCCACACTTTTTGCCCGAAGTTGGAAATGGTTACGTGATTAACATCTTGAGAGGAAAATGCTGTTGATCTCAAAAAGAGTGATGGTTTTAAGTTTTTAAGTTGTGGCATCGGTGGAGAGAGAACTGCTAGTACGCACGTACGTACAAACATTGATGTCTTGATGCACTTCTCTTGAAAAGCTCTTCGCCTTCTTCTCTGAGTTGCTCCTCTGCTTTTGGGTCATGACACGCCCTCTTCCCCTCCCCCTTCCCGTCCTGCCCACAAAAGAAGAGAGAGACTTTCTCTAAATCCGAAGCAGAAATTCCATTTTCCTTGGCACCCTAAAGTGCCGCGGTTTGCACTCGAATAGTAAGGAGGAAGAGAGGAGAGGGATGACGTTACACCCCTCCTCCTCCTCCTCCTCCTCTGACCCAAACCCGCGCACGCCTCCCTCCCTCCCTCCCTCCTTCCCCTCCCCCCTCTCTCCCTCGCGATCTGTGACTGATTTACTCCTCTGGCGGAAAGAATTTGGAGCTGTCTGGTGAGTGTCGACATTTAGGAATAAAACGTCAATTATTCAGTGCCAGCAATACGTGCATTAAATGCCGAATTAGAATGTACGAGTAATTAACACGCTTGACATCAGGTGTTGCTGGCATGCTGTATCCTTTTAGGCAGGTCACTGAGCACCACCACCACCACCACCACCACCCACCAAGATGACGTTCTGGCAGGAGAACTACCACTTCATCAAGGATGTCTATGACATGCGCCACATGAAGATGGTGGAATGGATGGAAAACGTCGAGAAAGCCATTGCCAGGATCATGGCTGACAAGGTCTACACCTCGGCAGAGTTCAAGCGCGAGAGGGACAACTTCCACGTGAGTTGCTGGAGATCTCTCCACCTTCCAACAAGTTTTTGGAGACGATAACTGCTTTCTTGAATGAATGTTTTTTTCTTTCTTTCCAGGCTTTGTGCAAGGATCTCTACAGAGAGGAAGTCAAGAAGTGGCTGCAGCAAATGCTGGAGATCTTAATGGCAGAGCGAGCAAAGGAAGAGAGGAAAGAGCAGATATCTAAGCTGGATGCACTCATCCAGAGACATGAGAGCCTTGTGCCAAATGTCCTCCAGACCCAGGTAAAAGTCGACCTGTACTGGAAGTGTTATGCCTATGGCGATGAGCTGGCACCCCACATTGAGTTCCTCGATGGCATTATGATGAGTTCCACAAGAGAAATTGCACCTAGCTGTGTTGACAACGTGGATGAGCTCATTGAGAGGCAAGAGAAAGCACTTGCCCAGCTCGAGACAAAGAGGGCCATTGTAAACGAGCTTATTGCGAAGGGAAAGGCTCTCCTGGAAAATCCAGAGTAAGTAAGGCTTCACTTTGCAAATTGACAGTTTGCATTTGTTATGTCATAATCTTCCTTGTTTTTTTGCAGCAAGCCAAAGTTTCTCGACAATCACGTCCAAAGGATCGAGGATGGTTGGGATGTAACCAAGGCAAAAGCAACAGAGAGGCTAGAATTTCTCCAGAAAACCAAAGATGCATGGGTTGGATATGCTGAGGGTCTTGAGACAATTGCTATTGAGTTTGAAAAAGCTGATGAGGAAACAAAGAAGGTGAAAAAGCGCTTCAACTTGCAGTCTGCAATTGAAGACTTGGAGAAAAGACAACAAATTTTTGGTGACTCTAAAAATAGTATTGAGTCCATGTACAAGTCAATCCAGGAGAACTATGATGTAATGACCATGACACTTCCTGATGACAAGAAAGACTTTGTCAAAAAGGAAGTCAAGGCCATCACAGACAAACTTGTGTGTGTGGGAAAGTTTGAGGAAAAAGTCAAGAAAATCGAGAACTTTGTTACTAATCTCAAAGAGTTTGACACCAGTTTGAAGACCATTGATGAATGGATGACTGCAGCTTCTGGACAACTTAAAGATATCAAAGAAAGCAGAGATAAGATGACTCCTGAGGACCGAGTTTCTTATACTATGGAGCTCCAGGAAGACATTGCTGAGAAGGTTAAGATTATCCAAGCAGACATTGAGAAGGAATCAACTCTTCTTCCACAAGGTTAGTTAGAAAACCCTTGTATAATACACAATCCGAACTTGCATTTTTTTTCAACAGGTGACAAGGTTCCACAAGATGCTCAGGACTTTAAGGATGAGCTCAAGAGAATTGAAAAGTATGTCTTGGACCTCCAGAAGCAAGTCATACAAGAATGCGAGGCCTACTCTGAAGATGTCAAATTCTGGGCAGAGTACAAGACTGGCATCAAGGAATTCAGGCCCTGGCTGGAGAGTGTGGAGAAGAGGTCCGGGGAAGGCCTGGCAAAGCCGCAGACTTTGGAGGAGGCCAACTCTATGTTTGCCTCTGTCAGAGAATTTGAGGAAGGATGCAAGAAGAATATCAAGATTCTGACTGCTGCAAGTGATGCTGCTATGAAAATGACCACACACTTGGATGCCGATGACGAGATTGCCAACCTGAAGGAAAGGTATGCCAAGGTGAAGGAAGTGGCTGACGAGTGGGTGAAGAAGGTGGAGACCTTGGTAAAGGAGTGGCAGCTGCTGGATTCAACAGTGACCGAGCTCAACTCCTGGGTGGCCGAGGACCGCCCGGAGAACGAGAAGCAGTTCTCGCTAGAGAAGATGGAGTCGACCCTCGGGGAGCTCAAGAACATCTTCAAGGAGAAGGAGAAGCTGGTGGAGAACCTCTGAAGCACAACAAGGAAGAAGCGACGGCGACGATACGAGAGATAATGACCGACGGATCGAGTACAGAAAAATCTTTTTCTCTTAATTTTATAATACTCATATATTGCTAATACCGCGCCTGGACATTTCGCAGCAAGCAGTTTCCCATATTCTTAGATATTGCCTTTGTTTGATTAAGAGAGCAGACCCCTTTTTGGCAGGTGGCCCTGGTCAGTTAGTCCTTTTTTTTATTAACCACAAGAAAAGTCAAACTGGCCCTTTCCCCGGGAGGGCTGCTTGGGGCGCCAGATTGAAAGTTCCATCCAAGAGGCCCTATTGACCGAAATCCTTTTATCTCACACTTTTGATCGTCTCTTTAAAAAGCCCCGAAAGGGCCTTGCAATCTGGAGATCAACTTATGCGAGAAGGGGGAAAGCTCCTCTCTTCTTCAAACGGAAGGGAAAAAATATGATACTGTCATTAGTTACGTATATCAAATCACCTTTATTTCGGTCGTCATTAACAAAGATGCTTGCAATTTTCACATAAGGACAATCACGTTTGTAAACAAAAAAAAGCGATGAGAGTGAATTAATAAATCCATGTTGAACGACACAATAACAGTTGTGACGGCGATGTTCGAGCTACTTAATTATAATAATTACAAAGCTACCTATAGTAGCAAGAGGGTTAACCACAAAAATGGGGAGGGAGAGAGGGCTACATCTAGGTACTAATACATTAAATTCTACCTACTTAGTAGGTAGATAGACAAGATCAAGACGGAGGTGTTGTTGCATGCATAACCAACGAGTGAGAGTCTGGCTGGTGCATAAATAACACAGAGAGAGAAGGAAGGATTAAAGCGCATGCGCACATGCAGGAAGAACAGCAGATCAACAACAGAAAAAGCAACGTGCGGCGGCCGTGCTGTCGGTCCGGGCGAGAAGTCCTCTACTATATGGCTAAAGATACTAAGAAGCTTCTTTTAACATCATTTGCAGCAGAAGAAGCTGTGACGGTGTGGAGCCTGGCCGTCCTCATCGTCCTGCTGGGCTGCAGGCGGGACGAGGACTCCACAGGTCCAGGACAGGGACGGGGTGGGTCGAGTTCCCCCGGTGCACGGACATCCGTCTCTTTCCTTCCCAGTTGAAGAATGGCGCTGACACACGGAGAGGTGCTGGAACAGGCGGAGAAGAGCTCCGCCAACGCCCTCGAGCAGTTGAGCTCCGACCCTGAGGAGGAAGGCGGCAGCTGCGACGACCTCGACGCCCTGCGGGGCTCGCTCCGCGTGGCCGCAAGGGCCCTGGCGCAGGAGTGCAACAAGCTGGCCCTGTCGTTCAGGTCACGCCCGCACCCGACGCCGGAGGAGACCCTGTCCATCTGCGCCGGGATGGAGTCCTCGCTCGTGGCCCTGCTGTCGACCGTCTACTCGATGGACGCCGCCGTCCTCGGCAGGCACCTGCGGAAGGAGGTGCGGTGCGCATGCGCGGAGGCGACGGAGGCTGCGGGCGACCTGGTCAGGGCGGTCAGGGGGGCGGCGGCGGCATCGACGTCCTCGGAGGAGTCCATCCTGAGGGCCGTCGGGTGCGTGTGGGAGAACTGCGACCGGCTGTCGGAGGACGGCAAGGGGCTGAGCAAGGACGGAGCAGAGGCATGCCTCAAGGTGTTGCGGGCTGAGCGAGATGTGATCAAAGACGCCGTCTTTGAACTGGAAGAAGCCTTGGAGGACGACGGAGACGAGGCTGGGGGCGGCGAAGAAGAGCCGGCGGCGGCGGACTGTGCCTGGACGGACCAGGACAGAAAGCTGGCTTCAACGGGGGTCGGGCTGACAAAGGTTGCCCACGCAACGCTGAAGAAGTCAGTCGAGGTCGTCCGGGGAAAGCAGGAAGGGGCGGCGGCCAACAGGGAGCTGCTGGAGGAGATGGACGCCGTCACGGCAATCGCCACGAAGGTCAGCCCCAAGGTGGACGACTTCGCCATGTCGCTGTACCCGCCGGCGGACGCGCGGGAGGCCACGACGACGGCCGCGGCGTTGGTGGGAGCGGTGGCAGAGACGCTCCAGGCCTTTGCCGGCGAGCGGCAGAGCCTGCTGCTGGTGTTGGAGGAGCGGGGGCAGGGGGGACACTGGGTCGACTTCTTAACCAAGGCGCTTGACCACAACAGGGAGAAGGTGGACACAATTTTGGCGGAGAGGCAGATGGGAGAGATGGCCATCACATAAGACGGCAAAGTACATAGTGAGCGAACGAAAATATATATTTTTCCCTAAATAATGTTTTAAATTTGACGAAGCAGAGATCCACATTAGTCTCACTGATAAGTTACAATTGCTCTGTACAGAAATACTACACAGTAAAGACCTCATGCCAGCATACCGAGGTTCGCCTTGATGCTCTTGGTGGCTTCCCTGCACCTCTCTGCCAGAAGCGACGAATCCGGTGCCTCAGAATCGTCCTTGTTCTCGCCTTCCTTGGCGCCCTCCAGCTCCTCTTGCCTCCTCTCCGCAAGTTTGACGATCTCTTTCAGGCCAGATCTGTACTAGGAGAAGAGAACTGTACATTGTAACGTCACAAGGTCTCTCTCACGCCACTGGTAAATGGAGCTCGCCTGGCTGCCTTCGTCCCGAAGTGCTGGCGCACCAGTTTGAGCAGGGTGAGCCACGCGGCCACCGCCTCCATCATCCTCCCCTCGCCCGCCGCCTCCTCGTCCTCCATGGCGGCGATCCACTCCTCCAGGAGGGCGGTCATCAGCGACTTGCTGTGCGCCACGGCCCCCAGGCAGAGCCACGACGCCGGCGGCAGCTCCTGCACGCTCTCGAAGGAGTCTACGGCGAGGGACTTCTCGACGACCTGGACCATCTCCGCCAGGACGGCGTCCAAGATGGTCCTGAGCACGACGAAGAAGGCACCCTCGCTGAATCGAGAGAGTTTCTTCTGGTAAAGGTCCAGGAGTCCCGCCAGACGCGAGCGAAACTGCCTTGCCTCCCTATGCTGCGACAGGAAGTCTGGAATCTGCAGAACACATCTGATTAGCATGCATGTAGGCCGGAACAAGTACGCGTATTAAAAAAATCGATAACCTCCAGGTGCCCGAGACTGCAGAGTATCTTGGCCAGCATATCCGGGATGGCACTGGCATGGACGACGTCCACGGCAGCGTCCTCCTGGGTGATCTCCCCGGCGTCTCTATCATCTCGCGCCTCCCTCCTCCTCCTCGCCCGTCTGGCCAGTCCGGGCCTGCAGCTCGTCCAGGACGCGACCTCATGACAGGCCTGGCAGACCAGGGACAGCGTGGGAAGACTTGGATCTGAGGAGAAAAAAAACCATCAAAGTTTGACAACATCTGTTTGCCGAGTGATTGGGGAGTAGTAGCAGTACCTTTGTTTAGCAGCATTCCGCACAACTCGAGGAGGTGGCCGATGAAGTTGATGTCGCACACCCCAATGGTGACCATGTCGCAGCAAACGGACACAGTCGATCTCGACAGCTCGACACCCAGCCTGGTGGAGTTGCCACTGCCGCTGCCGCCCTCCTCTGTTAGCACCTCCTTCTCGGTCCACTCCATCAGGTCCTCGATCTTGCCCAGCGTCTCGGAGCAGCTCGCGTCTGCCTCCCCTTCTTCCTGGAGGAGCACCGTCAGCTTCAGTGCCAGCTTCCAGACCATCGCCAACTTCTTCCCAGTCTTGTCGCAGGCCCCTTCTCCCCTCAGGTGAGTCCTGATGATGGGCACGTAGGCCAGCAGGGAGGACCTGAGTTCCTCCAACTGCGCCCTGTTCTTCCTGAGCAGGATGGCCCTGTTGACCGGATGCTGCATTGCGTACTCGACCAACAGCAGCGCCAACACAGGCTTGCCGGACTCCTCCTCTGCCGCCTCTGCAAAGCGGACCCCGCGGCCTTTCCGCCTTGGAGGCTCAGTCTTGGCCACCTCCGCGGTTGCCTCCAGAGACTTGCCGCAGTCCTTCCTGATCCAGCCAATAATAAGGTCAAGGAGATCGTCGCCCCTGCCCCAGTTGCAGAGGGCGTTGGTGTAGGTGGGCGCGACCTCGTCGATGTCTCCGAGTCCGCCCGCTGTCTCAGCGACGTCGACGTCTGCCACCTCCGTCAAGCGGAGGCGGGAGAGGCAGAAGCTGGCCACGGTAGACACGGACGCGTGCGGAAGCAGGCTGCACAGGTACACCACAGGGCCGATCACCTCGCTTGACTAGAGTGGAAAAGACATTCAGGATAACTAAAACATGCTCCACTAACACCTCAACTTACCCTGTAGAACTTGAAAAGGAGCGTGAGGATCTTGGCTGCCTTCTTCTCCAGAAGCGACCTGTACTCCACATTCCCCTCCTGTGCAATCTCTCGAGACCTGAGAGATGAGTATAATGTAATATGGCCGCATAAGTTCAGCATTAAAAAAAAAAGCACCCCTGTCTTTCACCTGAAGACCCAGAAGATGCAGACTACGTCGAGAAGTGCCGACACCACGGCGGGGTTCCGAAGGTCGGCGTCCACAGCGTCGTCGTCATCGTCGTTGTCGTCCCCGCCTGCCCCCGACTGATTGCTGGTCCTGTTGTTGTTGGCGCTGGTGGACACAGTCAACGCATCTCCTCCGGCCGACTCCTCGCTAATTGACTCCGTGTAGAGCTTCCTCCGCTTCTTTCCATCTCCTCCTCCTCCTTTCCCCCTTTTGCGGGCCAAATTTGTGCTCGTCCTCCTCACGCCGTTTCTCCTCCCCTCGCTGCCGTGATTCTCCTTGTCCTCCTCCTCCGCCTCTTCTCTCGACTGATGCATCACCGAATCATCTGTCATAATAAGGATCCAGGTCAGAAATGTCCTCTATGACAATCGTGCTCTGGCCTAGTGCAAGTTTACCTGCCGTCAGTCTCATTTCCTTCTGGATGAATCTCTTCAGCCTGACGAGGATAGCCAGCATGAACTTGACACAGTCGTGGAGGTTGAGCAGCTTCTCGCCGTACTCGTAGAAGCGCCTGGTGACCAAGCACGCGAATCAATCCGTGATGAATTACTGTCACCATGGCACGTCGTTACCGTTACCTTGATGCGTTCCTGTTCTTCTTGATGAGGTAGACACACCTCTGGATCTTGACCTCGTCCCTGTGGTCGCTGTCGCCTGCAGCCACCGCCGACGTCATGGGAAAGAAGGAGTTGAAGAGGAGCCTGACGATGCGCCCGCAGACGGGGGCCCGATCAACCTCCAGCCTCACCAGGAGGGAATCCAGGGAGCAAACCTGCAAGCAAACACATCAAATAGGAGATGTTGATAGTTAGTGCGGTTTACATAGTACTAGTCCACTGACCTCCCAATATTGTATGGCCCTGACTCTCTTGACCTCCGCCAGCAGGTCGAGTGTGGCCAGGCGGACGGTCTCGCTGACATCATGGAGGCAGTCGGACACCCGCGGGAGGGACTTCTTCATGAACAGGTGGGTCTGCGCGCACATGCTGAGCATAGCGCGGAGGCCTCTGAGCACTGCGGCCCTGACCTTGGGCGAGGCTGCGTCGAAGGCCAGGTCCCTGAGTAGAATGGAGGAGGCACGCGCCAGAAACGTCTCCGGCACCACAAGCCAGAAGACGGCGAGGACCCTGCACACGCCTGCCACCGCGCCCGCCCTGACGTCTGGGTTCTCGTCCGAGAGCAGTCTCAGCATGGCCCGGTACTGCTCGTCGTGTCTGGCCGCCTTCTCCTCCGCGTGTGCGTTCGGGTCCTCCAGCGGGAAGGCGCTGAAGAGCATCTCTGCGGCGCTGCGGCGCACCAACGGGTTGGCTGCGCTCAGGTGGCGGAAGAGCAGCGGGGACCACAAGCGGCAGCACATCGACTAAAAACGTGAAACTCTTTCTGCTATAACTCCCTGTACACTACTGTGCTATGTACACCGGACCAACATGCAGTGCATGGGAATTTTGATATGCCACATAGTAGACAAAACATCGCAGAGCATATTGTGCACAATACAGGACATATTATGATGCATGTTCTAGCAGTCCAGCACATTGACAGAGCAACGGTCGGCACATAATGCATCACCATCAGGAGCTGTTTTGGTACGATGCAGAATATGTCCCCATAAAGTGTCACCATATGTTTCGTTCTATGCACTGTAGGTTGGTCGGGCAAGATCGTAGATGTTTACCTGCACGGTGTGGTCGTTCTTGGCGTTGTGAAACCTCTCCAGGATGTGATAGCAGGGCTGGAAGACGTCGAGCCTGGCAGGGAGCGCCCGGTTGGCCACCAGGGAGCGCGCCATCAGGTCCTGCAGGCAGTCCTCCTCCAGGCGGTGGCGAAAATCGCCGCTGCTGGTCCGCCAGGCCTTGTGGTAGACTTCCCCGTAGGCGCAGGAGACCTGACGGCCGCAACCGGGCAGACTCTCCTTGATGGACTCGTGGAGGGGAACGACAAAGGACGGACTCAGGGAGAACAGGAACACCACGAACCTAGTAAGCAACCAATTTCCAAATTGCCACTTTCGGTCCCTTCCTCCCAATGATAATACTACTAATAATAATAAATCATATGAAAAGGCAGTGCGGATGCAAACCTGATTCCCTCTGACGACTTCACAAAGTGGTGTGACTTTGCCGCCGCGAGCAGGAGGTGGTGAAGGGGCTTCTCCAGGTCGGGTAGGCGGTGGCCGAGGAGGGATTCGTGGAGTTGCCACACCCGCCTCACGTCGCTTCTCTTGGAGGACACAAACACACACAAAAAAATCTTGGATATTTGCCCAGAATAACACAACTTTATTCATGTTTTTCTTACCGTAGCCTTAGAGTCCAGGGCCCTCTTGAGCAGGAAGATGATGGCGTTGTCGACAAAGGCGTCCCTGTCGGGAAGGCCGGACACAAACCAGGTCTCGCACGCGAGGGAGATCTCGCATCGGAGAGGGTACGCAACCGACCTGGGGGGGGGGGCAGGGGGGGGGAAGAGAAACGTGTAAAAAGGTGATCCTGTATGTATAATCAATCTTTGGGTGATAAAGTAGGTCATGTACTTGGACGGCAGGAGACCGTGGAGGAGGGCGACGGTCTGCCTCAGTCCCTCGGGGACCTCTGCCGCCGTCCCCTCCTTCCAGGCGGCCAGGGAGGCGGAGCAGCCGGCGAGGCGAGCCAACGCAGAAAGGAGGGAAGCAGAGGGGGAGGAGGAGGAGCAGCCTGCTTTGTCCTCCTGACTGGACAGGGCGATGGCCTCCTCCGCCGCCAGGAGCTGCCAGCTGCACCAGAGCTCCTTCAGGCGGGTGACGGACAGGGAGGACAGGAGGGACTCGAGACCCCTCCCGTCTCTCTTGCAGAGCTCTTCCAGAGCGGCTCTATCCTGCTTGGACCTCCCCAGAAGATCCTCCTCCTCCATGTGGGCGACCTGGCCCTGGCCTTCTTCGCCTTCTTTGTCCTCCGCCACCCGAGACTGCTCCTGCTTCTCCCGCTCCTCCCTCCTCTCCTCAGTCCTTTTCTTCGTCCTTGTACTGACCATCCTGGTAAATGGTGATGATGGCGAGCACGTTGTCGATGTCGAGACAAACCTTTTTTTATTATTACTGTATTTTAACAACACTGCGCGCGCACAAAATCAAAATTGTAATGCATACATAGAGAAGTATGGACATAGGTAATATCCATAGATAGGGCATACAATTTCTTTTGAGATATTTTTTAGCGTTTCTTTTAGCAATAATTATAGTAAATAAACATAATGGCATATTTGTTATTAGAGACTAATCTTCTTTTTCTATGGCTTTAACCGTTCTTCTTTGGCCACAGCAGTTTTTGACAGTTGAAAAGGTTGGGCAGTGGCGCCGTGTGCCGTGTACTGCGCAGCGCAACTGTTAATTTTTTCATCCACTAAACCTTTCATTAAAAGTATACCACCTTAGCTAGTGTGTGTTGTGCTACTACTACGTACAGTTATATAATTTAACGTATTGTACTATGCAGTATTAAGTTTTTAGCCTTAAGTTGTCAAAATATAATACCTGAGCAAGTTCTTTGAAATGTCCAGCAATACGTGTTACAAACAACAATAACAACAACTTGTATACCTATTTTTATTTTATTAGAACAGA
>JAAUYM010026145.1_pt1 | contig 15890 bp, 15 predicted proteins | sample 7278001 | NCBI WGS metagenome assembly JAAUYM01 (sample SAMN14350224, study PRJNA611818) | marine sediment metagenome | isolation source: surface marine sediment (1.8m) | place: French Polynesia: Moorea | collected 2018-08
CTGTCTCCATCCCTCCATCCCTCCCCCCCCCCTCCCCGGCTTCTTCCCTCATCTTCGTTGCCCAATCGCCATGCACAATCCTGCCATTAAGCTCAATTTTACGATCTCCGTTCTGAGTCTCCCGATTGGCTCACGACAATTTCCTCTCGTCTGGCTTCAAAACAACATCTCCTGAGGAGGAGTGGCTGTCCGCTGGCCCCTCCACCTCTACCAGTTCATGGAATACGATCAGTAGTACAGCAGACTTTTTGTTTATTCCCTCCCTCCACCCCCAGAAAAAAAGTTACCTCGCCCCCCTTCCTATCAGACGACATGTCTTCCATCTTCACGATCTCCGACGCCAACGCCTTCCGCTCCTTCGCCGCCTGCGGCGGGCTGCTCGTGCTCAAGACGCTGGCCATGGCGCCGCTCACCCGGAGGGAGCGGTTCCGCAGCAAGGCCTTCCCGACCCCGGAGGACGCGGAGAAGCTCGGCGGACGGGTGGACAACGAGGACGAGGCCGTGGAGCGCGTGAGGCGCGCACATCAGAACGACGTGGAGAACATCCCGGTGTTCTTCGCCAACGCCCTCATCTTCCTGGCCGCCGAGCCGCCGTCGTGGATGGCCGTCGCCGCCTTCAGGACCTTCACCGTCTCCCGGTACCTGCACACCTTCTTCCACCTCAACAAGGTGCGGTGGGGCGCAATTTCCCTTGATTTCTATGTAAAGTCGGAATAGCTAATAGTACCAGTATCGCTTTTACGATTTTGTTGGTTAGCACGCAGAAAAGTGTGCTAACCGTGTCAGAGTGTTCTTTTGCATCTGGAGAAATTCCGCTCATCTCCTTGCGGCACATCTGCTTCCAGATGGTCCTTCCTCGCGGCCTCTCCTTCATGACCGGCATCATCGTCCAGACCTTCATGGCACTCTACAGCCTGGAGCACTTCGGACTGTCTTGAAAAAAAAAATGAGAGGCAAATTCAGTGGCATATACAGTACTCTACATAATGTCTTTAGTAATGGTGTATTTTTCCACGACCTTTGATTTAGTACACTTTCCAGAAAAGACACATCGTACAAAATTGCTTTGTGTCTCTTTTCTGGATTGAGATTCAGTGCTCTCTCTCTCCTCCATCTGCCCATAGGTACGGTTATTTATTGTACAGTCCTCTCTTTCTTTTATTTAGCAAGCTAAAATGAACAATCATGTAAGCGCAAAAATGTCCTAGCATGCTATTTCTCATCCAACTTTTTTTTTGTAAGAATAACACCAAACCAATTCTCCTACCAGTCCCAAAAGGGCGAGTGTGATTCTTAAATTTGCAATCCCTTTTGATTTCACTGATGTGATGGTCTGAGATTCTTAGGAGCTGTTGAAAATCATAGAACACGCCTTGAAATAAATACAAGGTGATGCCAGGTGTGATACATTAGAAATTAGCTATCAGGATCCCACCCAAAAAGACGCACCGTGGAGAAAGTGACATTTGCCACTGATATACTTTGAAACACACACACACAGGATCCATTCATTGGCCCAAAAATCCTGTCGGGTTATCAGTTCTACTGCATGTCACAAGTACTGCAATTTAAATTTAGTTCCAATTGTTTTGCTAAAGCCTCCATTTTTTTTCTCTTACGCCTACACTGGTTTCGACGTAGAGAAGAAGGTGTCATTTGACACCCCAAAACAAACTCCTACTACTGTACCTACACGTGAGAGGTGAACGGGACCACCAACACTTTGGTGGTGGAGGCGAGCAGACAGATTTCTTTTCCTTCTCGTCGTCAGGATCGCCGTCTAATGTAAAACTGACTTTGGTCGTTGTAAGAAGTGGACTTGTTATGCAGTTTGGCGAAACTGGTCGTAAAACGTCTGTTGCAGCTGATAAACATGCGAGGCATTCTAAACGCGAGGGGGTCTTTCTGGTGCTCTTGTTTTCTCACAGTCAAACACAACTCAGGAGAAATGCCAACTGGCGGTTGTGGTGGTGGCAAGTAGTACTACGTACAGTATCCTGCATATACCTATTACAACAACGCTGGCTAACGTTTTCTTCTGAACCATTATGGCATCAGAATCTGGTCCTAGCGCAGCAAGGTCCACCTCGGAGCTTCAGGATCCAAGTGAAAACGGAAAGGAAAGCGGTTCCGTCGACGCCGAGGCCGACGAGTGTCGTCATGGCGAGGATCAAGGCGGTGACGACGCCGGGGACACGAAGATGCCGACTGCCGATGGCGACTTTAAGGACGGCGACGTCCTCGTCTACTGCCGGCTTCTCCTTGCTTTTGCCCTCTTGAATGGCTATGCCTCTCACCATTTGCTCAAGCAGGTTAGCCACTTTTTTTTTAACGATAGCACACAACTGTAGTACACTACGTGTCGTTCACGATCACTAGGGCGATCGTCTGGAAGTTGATCGCGCTGGGCTGATGTCCTCCCTGAACCGGACAGGGAGGTCCAACCCGCGGCTGCTCTTCTTCAACCGCCCCACCAAGGTCGGCTCCACCACCTTCGTCCACTGGCTCCTGAGGCTCTCCTCCTACGGCAGGGGCAACCCGAGGGCGCACAAGGAAGTCGACAATGACTTCGACTTCTTCTTCTACAGCGACAGCAGGCAGGACCCCAATACGGACCACGAGAGGACCCTCATGACGCCGGAGGAGGAACGGGAGACGGCCAACTACATCTCCCGGCAGGCCTGTCCTCCTGGGCGCGCGTGCAGCTTCTACAAGCACATGTTCTTCGTCGACTACGAGAACTTCAACCTCACCAATCCGATCTACGTCAGCCTCGTCAGGCACCCGGTGGACAGGCAAATCTCCTGGTCGGTCGATAGGCCAGCTACTGAAACACCGGACTTAATCTTGACTAGAAAAAAATGCATGTGCCACGCTTTGCAGGTACTACTACGTACGATCTGCAAAGTACGTCAGCAGGTTGGGCGGGTCGACACTGCCAAGGCTGAAGGTTTCCCTGGATGACTGTGTTACTGGACGGTAGGTTTTTACTCCTTAACCGACCAGAGGCCTCCTCCACCCCACACACCCCAGCAGCTGTGTAGCCTTACACATACAACTAGAGACTCCAATATTAATGTCTAAGGGGGGGATTGCCCTGAAGACGACGATGTTAGAATCTACAAGTATTTTAGGCCTACAGAGCTACTAAGTGAACGGCTAATCGGTGATGTGGCTGGGAGAAAGACTTGACGTGGCAAGGATGAAGTCTGGTCGGGTTTGCCATGTCAAGCAGCCACGCGACACTTTTTTTTCCCGCGCTTCCAGGAAACAGTGCCAGTTGTTGCTGAACAGGAGCTCCCCGGTTCCCTCCGAGGTGAAGTGGGACGAGAAGAACGAGCAGCACGGCGAGGAGAAGCTGAAGAAGCTGTCCGGGCTGGACAGGCTGATCATCTCAAGGATCGTGGCCATGCAGAGGACGTGGACGCCAAAGCAATTAAGGAATCAGGTCCCGCTAGTGTAAGTACACAATCTATTGTGTATAATTACGTAGGTCTTAGGCGATTTATTAATAACTTGCCCAAAAAAAATAACAATTGAAGTAGGTAGACAAAAAAAAATTAATCCTGTTGAAGGCTATTTTTTCCCAAACACGTCGTAATTCGTGAGAACACATGGAGGTAGATCATAAGGTAACCGCACCCCCACAATAGTACGTAATTATTAAATATTGAGGCCCTCTTACAACAGGCTTTCCATCCTGCGGACCTCCGTACAGGAAGGAGGAAGCTCTTTTTCTAGTACTACGTTCATCACCCACCCCGTCCATTACCGCATCCGCCTCATCTTCCTGTCCAGCTTTCTCTGCTTCTTGGCATCGGCGTCCGGGTCCTCCTCCGGCGCCGGCGCGAACAGCCAGGGAGAGATCACAGTTACCCAGGCCATCCAGAAGCCCCTCAGGGGGATGAGGAGCAGGAGGAGCCACAGGTAGTTGCTGAGGAGGGAGAGCATCTGGCTGCCGCACGTCAGGATGATCAGGTCCTTCACGTGCTCCGCCATCCCCTCCGGCATGTTGAGGTCCAGTCCGGGATTTAACACCTGTACGGCCGGGGAGAAGATTAAAAAAGAAACCATCTAACGTGTCGTTCTCAGGAAGAAGGCTTCTTCTCTCTCTCTCTGCCTGTTGACCCCCACCCCGCCCCACCTGTCCTTTCTCTCCGAAGGTGGGCGTCCCCGTCCGCGCCAGGAACTGGTAGGAGAGGATGTAGAGCGCCGCGGCCACCAGGAACATGGTGATCTCCGTGGTCTGGTAGTTGGCGCCCTCCAGGGTCATCCCGGTGAAGTAGATGCCGTTGGCGCCCAGGATCATGTTGCGGTAGAAGTTGATGGTCTGGACGTTCTCCTGTGCGATCTGCTTGGCCCCGCGCGTGCCCTCCTTACCCTTCTTCTTGGCGAATTCCTCCATGTTGGCTCCCCTCTCCTCTCCTGCTCTCACCTGCCTTGCGAGCCTCGATTAATTAGTTAATTTGCTTATCTCTGTCTTTGCAGACGAGCAAGAAGAGACTCACGTCGCACAGTAGCAAAGGAGAAGCGGTTTCTTTTTTAGAAATCTGCTACACATAGGGTACACACACTCACACACACACAAACTGCCAGCAGCTCTCCTCTCTCTCTCCATCCACTGTGTCATGCGCATGCGCAACAACAACCACTGCAGCTGCTGGGTTCTTCTTGTTCCTTTCTCCTGGAGAGGTTGCGGGTCATCATTCTCTTTTCACAAAGAGGGGACGGGAGGGGGGGGGGGAGGAAGAGGGGCAAATTACTACAGTATGATCAGGGAATGTTCGGATTTGTGAATGTGAGAACACTACCCTCCACTTGGGCTTGGCCGACACTACTTGCGAGTGCAATCTCTATTTTGCAATGTCCCCCCAAAACAATGTCAATTCGAGATTTATCCTTGTCCAAGTAACTACTTTTGTGTGTCTAATAATATGTTAAATGGAGATGTAATCGAGATTTGTGAAATTACGATTTCACGGATATAATGGCTATGGGTAATTAATTGCAGGATGCAGGACGAAGTGACGCCCCAGCTGAGCTACTTCTGCGGCTACGGCCCCGAGTGCGGCCCGGGGGACCCCTCTCGGAGGCTGGCGGCCGCCATGCGGAACGTGGAGGGCAAGTACGCCGTCGTCGGCGTCCTGGAGGACATGGACGTCACCATCCAGGTGTTGCAGGACTACGTCCCAAGGCAAGGCCAGCAGGAAAGCGATGAAATGACGAGGTGTAGTAGTAGATGCCTAAGCTGTGCAGGTTCTTCTCCGGGCTGGCCTCGCCGGACTTCTACCTGCGGAGGGAGAACGAGAACCTTGCCCGTCCGGCCTCGGCCCTGTCCCCCCGAGCGCGATCCATGCTGGAGAGGCACCTCTGGGACGAGATCGAGTTCTACCACTTCTGCAGGCAGAGGCTCCGCGCCCAGCACAGGGCGCTCCACCTGCGCTGAGGAGGGGGAGAGAGAGAGAGAGATGGACACACACGGGGGTTTAATATATCTTATCACATGGATATATGCTGGCATTTTTGCAACAAAGCGTCGTTTCCTTGATGCCATGTAATAATAATGCCTTGGATTTTTTCTTCTTCTTCCGCACAAAGCGGAGTGTTGAGTTCGCGTCAGTGATCAGGAGGGGGAAGAGGAGGAGGAGGCAGCTCTTTCTCTCTCTCTCTCTCTCTCAATTCCTCTTGGCGTTGTACTCCGTCAGGTTCTTGTTCATGGGGTTGGACGGGTGCTTCATCCACTCCTTCCTCATCATCTGCTTCAGCTGCGAGAGCCTCAGGTTGGGGTTGTCCTGCTTGAGCTGCGGCAGGCGCTCCTTCTCGAAGGCCTCGAAGGCGGCCTTCATGCGCTTCTCGGGATGTTTCTCCGTGCTGCCTTGGCCGCCACTGAAACAAAAAAAAGGGGGGGGGAGGGGGGAAGAGAGGTCAAAAGAGGTCAAAAGACCTGGAGGGGAGAGAGAGCGATCATCATCTATCTCCCTCACCTGAGGACCTGTATGGCGTCGTCGATGTTGGACGCCTCGTTCTCGCTCAGCTTCACCCTGTTGAGGTTCTCCTCCAGCTCCCCGGACATGTGCGTCGTCTCCTCCGCCTCCTTGGCCCTGGCCTCCTCCCTCTCTCGCTGCTGCTGCTCCTGGTGCTGCTTGATCTGCTGCCTCGTCATCTTTGCCGACCCAGGCGCCTTGCCTGAAAGTCGTGACGATTCGTGTCCGTCAGAGGACGGACGGAATGCCCCCCCGCGTTGCGCCATGCATGTACAATAGTAACATGCATACATTACCTTTGTTGGTCTCCTCCTCTTCCTCCTCCAACTGCTTCTGTCGCTCCATCTTCTTCTCTATTGCCTCCTGCCTCTTCTTCTCCTCCCTCTCCTTCCTCTCCCTCTTCTTCTTGACGTTCTTGTCCTCCTCCTCCGCCCAGAGCGCGTCCTCCTTGTCCTTCTCCGCCTTCTCGCGCTCTGCCTGGGCCCTGGCGGAGACATAAGGTCATAGCGTAGAGAGAGGGAGGACATTGCGTAACAGTTCGGGACAGGCATGCCTCTCATCTAGACGACTTACTTCTCGTCCTTCCTGGCCTTGGCCGCTGCGGCCTTGGAGTTCAACCCAGTGAACTTCTTCGGCATGATGAGGGCAGAGGCGACGACGGCGGAGAAGACAACTTCTTCACTTGGACCACTATGGACTGTAGCTGTAGTATGCACTGTACTGTAGGTAGAAAGAAACCAACTTAGCTTTCTGTGTGTGGCTGGTGAAGGTGACGCTGTTGTTGCTTCAGGGCGCAAAGCAGCTGAGTGAAACTCTCACTGTGATTGTGTCTGTGTGAGAAGGAGAGAAGTCGGGCTCCAGCTCCAGCTCCAGCTCCAGCTCCAAATCACCTTCCTCCTCTCCCGTCTAACAGCTTTGCCACAGCTCCAAATTTCGACAAATTCGCCAATCATGGAACTTAAAAAGCAAATATGTAAAGAAAAGGCAATTTTGGCCTTAAAATTCGCCAGTTGGCGCCAGTGTCCAGGTCATTTTTGAAAGTCGCCAAGGAGGGTTAAACTTCGCCAGCTTGGCGAAATCTTGCCAGGTGTGGTAGCACTGCCTTCCCCGCCCGAGCGAACGCAGAAGACCCCTCCTGATGTGGGCGCGTGCGTAGTGAAAGAAATGATAGAGCAAAAAGGTAGAAGGGAAGAAGCTCAGCTGACGCCTGCCTGACAGATATTATTATACGCACACAACTCTACTAGTTAGTACATGCTACATGCTCTGCGCAAGCTCTTTGCACCTGTCCCCAATACGTGGCGTGTGCCTCAAGCTCCGATAAAGTGGCTGAAGATTACAGGTCAAATGTTGAAGTAGAGTGGTGAAGGGTGACGCGCAGCGCAGGCGATGAGATGGAGTCCGAGGAGGAAGAGAAAGGGACGTGGGCGTCGTAGTAGATGTGGCTGAAGAGCGCTGTTGCCTTGTCTTGTCTCTTGGAGAAGAGAGGCGGAGCCGGAGGAAGAAGAGGAGGAGAGAGGGGAGGGGAGGGGAGGGGAACCCCTCCTCATGACGGTCGGACGACGACGACTTTGTAGTCGAGACAAGGGTGCCAAAGGGAGAGGAGGGGGAGGAGGAGATCCGCTCTCTGGACAAAAGACGTGGAGGACCATGGACTGGACGAAGGTGGTGCTGCTGGTGCTGTCCTTTTGCCTGGCGCTGGTAGCCATCCAGGGACAACAGAATTGGAAGGGACGGCAGGTTCGTCGTACACTGGACATCAGGTCACGAGCAAAGCATTATGCAAATGCGAGCTTTTTGCACCAGTAATCTTTTTAGGCTGAAGGCGGTCCTTTAAAAAAAGTTTGTGTATTAAGTTTAACCCCCGAACATTTGCCTTTCCTTTGACTACCTACACTGTTCTCAGATTGATTGGAACCTAATCAGATTGATTGGAACCTAAACGTATAAGAGCTTATTTCAGTTAGAAAATATTTACACTTAATACATTAAAGAAACTATTCAAACAAGCCACAATTAATGAACAAAAGTTGGGTGCCTAACATTACTGCAGGAACTTTATTTTTAAATGTAACTTTAAATGGTCTTTAATTTTTTTTGTATGGTTTCGTGTTTTTGTCCTTTTATCTAACATATTATCATACAATGTTTTTTTACGAAACTGACGTGCGTGTTTTCAGTTGAAAACAAAATTAAGTGCGATAAGGTCTTTCTGAAAAACTGAGGTGTTTCACCAAATGCAGCAAAATGGGAAGCATTTGTCTAGGAACACAGCATGCCAGAAAAAAGTCTTACAACCCGAAGAAGAGAGTCCGTAAGCTTCCCAACAACTTTTTCCGGCAGCAAAGGCACATCTCCATCGCCGACCCCCTGGAGAACGACCAGTCCATACGCTACTTCGCGGAGGACGTCAAGAACGAGCAGCACTTCCGGGCGCAGCTCAAGGAGATCCTCATCCCGCGAGTTCCGGGAACCAGGGGCAGCGAGAAAGTTCGTCAGGTACGGGAAGACACGCAGTCGAGGAGGAAAAAGAAGGATATCCATGACTTTGTAGACGTCTCCTTTGATCTTTTCTCCCTTTGTCTTCTCCTACAACAGTAGTGTAGGCAGCACAGTAGTGCGTAACCCTCAGGCTACTTCTGGTACGGCTCTCAGCTCTTAGCTTCTCCTTCATGGAGAAAGGGATGGAATGGGGGGGGGGGGCGGAGCAGGATTGAGGTCGAAGAGTAAATTGAAATTTATTGGATACAGTAATGTGGTGGAAGGAGAGAGAAGGGGCGAGGGGAAGTAAATTACTTTCCCTCCTCCTCCCCCCCCCTCCAAAAAAAAAAGCAAACGAGGAAGCTTTCCTTTCGCCGCTCAGAAATAGACCATCTCCATTCATTCTCCCCTCTCTCTTTCGAAAACAGCACATAGTGAACACCATGGAGAGCCTGGGCTGGTCGGTGGAGGTGGTCTCCAGCAACCAGCAAACCCCCGACGGCGTCCTCCCCTTCCACAACGTGGTGGCCACCCTGGACCCGGACGCCCCGCGCAGACTGGTGCTCGCCTGCCACTACGACAGCCTGAAGAAGCCGGAGGGCTTCCTGGGCGCCACCGACTCGGCCGTGCCCTGCTCGCAGATGATCAACCTCGCCTACACGCTGCGGAGGGACCTGTTTGACGACATGGAGAGGGTGAGTGAAAGAGATCGGAAGGCAGAGAGACGATCTTCCTCCGATGGTGCTCGTGGGGGGTTGGTCGAATTTTCACCCATTAATGCGGAGCGAGAGGGCCATTTGTCACCACATTTCGACAGACCACTACTCATTACTGCTTCTCGCATGCAAAGACTCATTTTCGGACACCTTATCACATTCTCATTCATTGGATGATTTTTTTGGGGGGGGGGTGGAGGCTCTAGTAACGGTGACGCCCTCTTTCTATTAGCCTAAGTAAGAGAAAGATAGTAAGAGAGGTCTATTTTTATTCTCCTTGCACGGGATAGCCGAACACGGACGGTATGAATAAGGCACGCAGAAGGGGAAGCTTCGGAAGAAAGGGAGGGAGGGAGGGAGGATGTTTGCCTAGGAGTTTGCGTAGGCGTTACTATGTAGTAGGTACTACGTACACTACTACTATTGGTAGACGTTTGCCTTGGCAGGCAGGGAGAACAAATTTGTGTTGTAAATTTTTCTTTCTCACCGTCAATGTCGTCCCCTGTAACCAGATTCGTGTGTCAACGTTGCCCTTTTTTCCCGAAAATTTTTCAGCGGCACGAGTTGACCCTGCAGCTCATCTTCTTCGACGGGGAGGAGGCCATCAAGAAGTGGGAAGGTGACGACAACACCTACGGGTCAAGGGACCTCGCGAGGAAGTGGCACAACCTGCCATACTCGCTGTGAGACCTCGAGGAAGAACATTTAACAGCGCCCCCTACACAAAACGAGATTTACCAGCTTTGTGGCAATTTTTTTCAATTAAAGGAATGGAGTGGACGACAATCATCTCGGCCGCATCGACCTCTTCGTCCTCCTGGATCTAATCGGCGCAAAGGACCCCACCTTTATGTCGCTGCAAGCGCCAACTGAGGTAGTATTAAAAAAAAGGGAAACCGGCTACTACAGCATATTTCTCACATGTGGCAAAAAATACCTGTTAAACAGGGTTGGTTCCGACGCCTGGTTCGGATCGAGAGACGCCTGCACTCACTGGGTCTGCTGGAGAAGCGGAGGAGGCGGCCGATGTTTGTCGACCCTAACCTGAGGGCGGCACACAACGCCGCGGTGGAGGACGACCACGTGCACTTCATGAAGAGAGGTGACGTGACAGACGGCGAGCGCGCTGCCTCTCCAAAATTTAGAATGGTAGTCGCATTATGTTGTGTTATTACTGTTTGCGAACACCGACAGGCGTGCCGATCCTGCACCTGATCTGCGTGCCCTTCCCGTCGGTGTGGCACAAGATCAGCGACAACGGACGCGTGGTGGACTACGCGGACGTGGCCGACCTGAACAAGATCCTCCGAGTCTTCGTGGCGGAGTACCTGCAATTGGACGAATAGGGGCGCGGGGAAGACCGAGAGCAATATGGAACTAAGGACGATGAGGAGGGGGACAATGACGACGATCAAGCTCTTCACGACGTTGGTCGTAGGGGAGAGCTTTGAATTTTTTTTTCCTGTATTACATCCACACGTCGTACGTACAATAAGTCGAAATTGAAAAGGAGTGCTGCATCAGAAACAATCACTGTGTTATGCTTTCGATGGCTGCAAATAAGATAAATGTACTTAGTTAAAGCAAGGCTGTCTGCATGCCATCTAAATGTAAAGGGAGACTACACATATCCATCAAAGTACCATACAAAGATAAAGTAGGACAGGGCAGAACCCCTGTACTAGTATAATACTATGCATGTCACCCTAGCGTTTTCCCCTTACTAACAATCTTCCTTTTCCCTCCCGTGTGTAGCATAGCATTGTTCTTGGTTCTATATTACTCTTGGTCTTCCGGGTAACCAAACTTATGTCGATCCACAGGTTGTTAACAAAGTAACATTTGTTTGTCCATTCAAAGACCTAGGCACAAATCATTGATTTTCTTTTGTTACTACAGCATGTTGAGACTGTTCCTAATAAATTGTGAATAACACTCGTATGTACGTACAGTAGTATTGTACAAGTACTGTACAGTATTTTGTAAAATAAAATGAGAACATTTTTATAACTTCAGCCGCCTCCCTGCTCCTGTCAAGTCTTGGTAACCGTTCAGGACGACAAAATTGACACGCTTTTTTTTGCCACCTGTCAGACACGACAGTATAAAGGGTTACTATTCTAAAGAAAGTACAGGAGAACTTGAGGATTCAAATAGCTTTATTCGACAAAAGTTCATATACGGAAATAAATACTAAGAATTAAATTTGTATATTCAACACTTGTAGCCGTAGCTGCCTGTCCTTGTGCGATAAGATAAGCGTTTTTTTGTGGTGCAAGAGACATTTTAAGACCAATATCATACTAGTATGGGTTCATGATGCTCTTAAGTAGTTGGGGGGGGGATGGATCAAGTGCTGAGTGATATAACACGTACCAGGCCTACTAGGGTATGCAATGCGTATGTGTGCGTGAGTGGGAGAGAAAGCATTAAAAAAGGTCTAGTGATCGTTTTTCTGACATGTGGCGTGGCGCCGTTGCACTTTTCAAGTGGGCGCACGGATCAATTTTCACAGAGGTGACAAATACTGTATACTGTATGCTGTATTGTTAGAGGGCGGGGGAGGGAGACAACAATTTCAGTGGATCTGACAAGGGGTTAAGAACATTTTTTTTTTTAGATGACGGTTCGAAACAGCTTTTTTTTCTCCCCTTATTCTTGCATCAGCCGCCAATCAGGTAAGGGTCTTGCCCGCCGAGGAAGACGTCGACCTTCCCGGCGACCTGCTTGCACCCCGTCTTGGCCAGCACGGGGAAGTCCTCGCTGAAAAAGCCCAGCTGTCCGGCAACGGCGTCCACGTCCTCATCGGTGGCGTCCAGGCCCTGGCGGTGGATCTCCCTACGGACGCACTGCCTCACGTGGTGGCGGGTGAGGGGGAGGAAAGGGAGCACTCTGGTGCGGACGCCCCTCCGGCGCAGTGCCCCAAGGCAGGGAATGTCAAGGTCGGCGGCGGACTCCAGCACCTCCATCACCTCCTTCCTGCCGATCTCCTCCCTCGCGCCGGGCTGGCCGCTCCTCATCCGCTCCAGGACAAACTGGTTGATGGCGGTCCCACCGACGTTGGAGCTGATAACCACGATCGTCCCGTTGCTGCGGCTGGAGAGGTGGGCACTGCTCAGGGTGCCGACGAACCTCGCGATCTCCTCGGCCGCTAGCGGGGATCCCCCATCCACGTCGTCGAACAGGACCAGGCTGTGGCCGCAGCTGCGCGCGATGTGCAGGGAGAGGTCGTCGAGGAAGCGGAAGTGGTCCGTGTCGGAGGAGAAGTGCAGGGGGATGGAGAAAGAGTGGACGTTTTCCTGGACGGGGAAGGCGTCGCGGAAGAGGGAGGCGGTGTGCGTCTTTCCACTGCCGGGCCAACCGACCAGGATCAGGACGGTCACGGAGCTTCCGCCCCGGGAGAGGGCGGCCACCTCGCGGAGGAGGTCTGCCCTGGCCAAATGCTGTCCGAAGAGACTCTCGTCGAGAGAGGCACGGAGGACCTCCATGTCGAAGCTCTTCTGACGGTTCTTCTCGCACTGGTGTGACCTCCAGACGAAGAAGAGGGTGAAAATGACCAGGCAACAGGAGAAGGTCATCAGGATGGTCTTCAGCACGAGGCACAACCTGGACAGGAAGGTCTGCACCTTGGTGGGCGGCTGGGGCGAGGACTGAGGAGGGGACGTGACACACGCCGGGCTTAAAGCTAGGCTCTTGGGCCTAGAACTGAAGGAGCCCACTGAGGAAGTGTCCTCTCTCAGGCAATCCAGCTTCCTCTTGAAGAGTCCAGAGCTTCTGTCCGCCGAGTTCCAATAGTCTGGAAGCACGGACGCGGAAGAGTCGCAGAACTGGGAGGACCTGCAGCTGTTCCTGTCGCTGAGGACGGAGTTGGCGTCGTCCTGATTGTAACAGCCCCACCTGGAGGAAGCCGCCGCAGACGCGAGCACGACGTCCGCAGGATCCAGCATGTCCCTTGCCGTCTCGTAGCTGTAGGACGAGACTGCGTCGTCGTCCTGGTGCAAGGGGAGATGCTGCTGCTGCTGTTGCTGTCTGCGATAGGACGGCGGAGCGTGGTGGTGACGAGGCTGTTGTTGCTGCTGCTGGAAGTGTTGGTGCCAGTGGCCGACCCCAGCGTCGTGCAGCGATCCCGGCGGGGCGCTCCTCCTCTTCCTGAGCGCCCTCAGGTCGGGGCTGCCCCCGCTGGAGTTGCCGGAGTCCCTGCTCTGCGAGTCCTCCACCGAGAACCCCAGCGGCGCCCCGTTGGCGAACGAGGACGACCGCGAGGCGGTGGTGGAGGACGAGAAGGTCATCTTGTCCGACAGCATTCCGCTCAGGCCCTGGAGCGGCGACGTCTCCTGTCTGGAGCTGCTGGCGGAGGAAGACTCCTCGGAGCGAGACTTGGGAAAGGCCAGAAGGCGACGACGGGGCTTGTACCAAGGACGCTTCTTTGGCTGTTGCTGCTGCTGCTGCTGCTGCTGCTGCTGCTGTTGTTGTTGTTGTTGTTGCAAGGAGGCGCCGCCTCCAGGACTGGCCCGGGACCGCAGAGGCCTGTACTTTAGGAAGTACCGCATGAACTCGTCGTCCCCGTCCACGTCTCCCATGGAGCCCTCCGACCCCGCCATGGAGTGCAGCTCTGCCCTCCTCATCCTGTCCTTATCCTTTCTCTCTCTGTTTCTTCTCTCCGTCTGTCTGCTCTCTGGATGCCGCATTCGCCTCCGCCTCCGCCACCACACCGCCACCGCCACCACCCCGGCCAATCCAACGTTAACTTCTTCTTCTTCCTCCTAGAAGCCAGCTCCAGAAGGGAGGAAGGAAGGAGGGGGGGGGGAGCCAAACTGCAACTGCCGTAAGTGTGAGTGTGGCAGGCAAGGTCGAAAGTTACTCCTCCCTCTCGGAAGGCCCTGCTAGTGTACTTCAGCCAGCAGGAAGGCCACTTTGCAGTCTGTTCGAGCTGGCAAAGAGAAGGAGAGGAGAGAGGACGAGGCGCGATTTCTTCTCCCCCCTCCCCCCCTGCCTTTCTCACTCACTTCTCCACTTGCTTTTGCCGTGTGCCCTTTGCAACCTGGAGCGAGGGAAGGGGAGGAGGGAGAAAGAGAGGCCACGGCCTTTCTTTCTCGGATTCTCGGACGTCAGAGCAGCAGCCAGAGACCCTTCCTCTTTCCTCCACTCTTTCTACTCGTAGTAAAAGGCGTTTCGTCACTTTTATGGTGGTAGTACCTACAGCAGTACAGTACGTAGACCTTCAATTCAGTGCAAACGTCGATTTCAATAAGGAACCTCGACTTGGTAAAGATGTTTCTTCTTCACAGTAGACTTTAAATTAGCGAGATATCTTGACTGATTTACTAGTATAATAATGTAATGTAATAGCATATTGTATAATATAAATAAAGCTTCAAAAATCACTAATGATATTTTGTGCCTTAAGTACAATATTTTGGGTGGGGCTTCCTCCACCATCAACCGATATTTTTTTTAGTCGAGAACCTCATTCTACTGTACCCTAGTATAAACGTTTCCTCGAAAGCTAACTAAATCGAAGGTCGGTGTACGTACATACTACAACCGAAATGCCGAAAAAGCTCTCAGGTTTGGCGTCACCACCACTGCACCGACGGTGCACGAAGTCCTCACGATTCACGAGAAGTTGAGGAGGACACGTTGATCTTCTTCCTAGCTCTGCTGAATCCAGTCTGCTGGTTTTTTTGTGTGTGTGTTGTGCTGCCGGTTGATGGACGGACGATAGTTGCGCACGCAGACGGGAAAGGAGGAAGCCCATGGCCATAGATCGTCCCCAAGTTTAGGTACGTAGCTGGGGCGGGGGAGAACGAAAAATTTGCGACACGCGCGATACATCACTGGAATCTATAGCAGCTAATTTCTAACCCAAAAGTTGCTAGAATAAACGTTGTTGTACTGTAACATGTACCACGTTGTGCAAGTAGTGCAACCTTACTTGGAAAGGTTAAAAGGATGAACAAAATATTCAAATTTTCAAAGATTATCAGCTAAGTACCAGTCTACTAGAATGTTACCGCGAAAGCATTGGGGAAAAAATGAAACGTTCAGGTGCGAGTAATTTTTTTCCTTTATTTTTTTTTATGTCGCTCTCACAGCCAGACACCATTTATAGTGTTATGGTTTCTCTCCTGAAAGTATTCAGAAAAATGGATTATGCGAAACATGTATATAATGCGACAATTTAAATCAAGATGACGTGCACTACATGTCCTGTAATTTTTGCCAAGATGCCCTCCTTGCCCCTACGACATAATCACAGCTGAGAACAATTGCCCTGTCTTGTTTACAAATTTCCATAAGTACTTAGTAGTAAGGAACGCCACGTCAATACGTATTGTACTGTTACTGACGGCTCTTTTTTTTTTCCTTTTCTTAAAATAAATGCTCTCACCACATCACAGCACGGAACACAATACTTACCTACGCATTTGGATGAGAATCGACTGGCGGCTTCTTTCTTTCGTAGTTCAGTTCTGGTGATTACTTTCGGGTTTCCAAATGTTGCCCAGGCAATTCAAAACACAATTCTGAAATGACCAGATCCTACTACAATAAGTAAACCGCCCCCCCCCCCGGGCCTCCCGCCACCCCTCAACGCCCTTAAAAAGAAAACTCAGCCCTGAGCATTCACACGTAGGTAGTAGTAATTTTAAATAAGGTTCCATCTTTAAAGACACCAACGGGAAGGGGGAGGAACTTGAACCCCCCC
>JAAUYM010024165.1_pt1 | contig 15881 bp, 16 predicted proteins | sample 7278001 | NCBI WGS metagenome assembly JAAUYM01 (sample SAMN14350224, study PRJNA611818) | marine sediment metagenome | isolation source: surface marine sediment (1.8m) | place: French Polynesia: Moorea | collected 2018-08
CACTTTTCGGGATCAGATAAAAGTCGTACCTGGAGTGGGAGTCGTCGTCGATTTCGATGACGGGCGAGTAAACCCCGCTGCGCCCTCCGCTGTGAAGGCGGGACTTCTCCATGTTGGCGGCGTGGCTCGTGGGGCCGCTGTAATTCCTGGGACGCACAAAGTAGTAGTAGATATTGTCATACTTAATCGAACCCTTTTAAAAAAAAAAAAAAAAATCAATCTCTGAATTACTTGGTGAGTTCGTCGCAGTTGCTGAGCAGCGCCCTCATGGTGAGCGTTAGCTGGTGGATGGTCTCCCTCACCGTCTTGGCATCGGCCTTCTTGTCCCTGAGCATGTCCTTGAGGAAGTAGGGAAAGATGGCCTGGAGCACGGCCAGCATCTCCCTCGCCCTGCGGGTACCCGAGTCGTAGGCCACCACCAGGACGCACAGGGAGATGCACTCCAGCACGCTGATGTTCTCCGCGTCGCCCTGGTAGCAGAAGTCCAGCGCGCTGATCGGCTTCTTCAGCTTGACCAGCTCCATGACGTGGAGGAGGTCGGGACTGTTTCTCCCGAGGCTGCAGAGGAGCCTGTAGAGAAACCTGGGCTGCACCTTGAAGGCGTCCCCGTAGGCGTCGTCGTCGTCGTCGCGGTCCAGAATGGGGGCGATGGAGCCGAACATCTGCAGCAGGAAGGGCTTACGGTGGAGCACGTAGAGCTGCTTGCAGACGAACTCGACCGTCCGCGTGATGAGCTCGTTGGTCTGGTTGTTGGAGTAGATGCGGAGGATGTTGGGCATGACGAGAAAGTAGCCGTTGGTGGCGAAGATGTTCCTAAACTGGCAGGCGGCGTTGATGATGGCGCCCAGGGAATAGCGGAGAATGCTGGCGTCCTCGGAGTGGAGGGCCAGGGAGCCGTTGAGCACGTTGATGAAGAGGTGGATGTCGGAAGAGTGCGCGAAGTTGCCTGCCATGGCTTCAAACATCCTCGCAATCAGGCGGATCCAGTTGAACTTGTGAAGCACGTCCAGCCCGTACATCTCCTAATTTCCAGATTTTAAAATGAGTCTTGTTGGTAAACCTACCATGCTCTACGTACCCTCGATAAACTAAGGTACATTTTTAGTAAGGATGGCTTCATACTCGTACGCAATAGCCATCTCACTTTCTCAACAACAACAAAAAAAAACCTATCCTTCTCTTAGACAAATATTTGTCCCCGTTTCTATTTGTCCTTGAAGGTGGACAGGTCCGTTTTTGCGCCTCTAATGATTTCTCTCTTTCTCTCCCTCCTTTTTCTCTGGCTCTCCCCTCCCTTCCCAAATGGAAATGAGTCGAAAGTGGGAGAAAGAGGAAAGGGGAGGACGTAGACAGGATTAAGGTGACAAAGATGGAGGAGGGACACATAAAGAGAGAGGAGTCTCCTCCACCCAAGAGGAAGGAGGAGAAGCACGAGGAAGGAGGAGAGAGGAGAGACTACCAGACTGGCACGGTGGCGAATCATTAATTTACTTCCTTCTCCAGCACTTCTTCAATGTCTCCTCCTTCCTTTCACGGAGAGAAAAGTACTCCTGGTACTGGTGCTGTGCACAGCGAGCAATATTCTTATCTATAACGGCCACCTTTCCCATCTCCCCGTTTGCGTAGAGGTCGAGCTCCGCCTCCAGCGCCTTCCTAGGGAAGGAGGGCAGCTTCATCAAGTCCTCATGCAGGAAGACGACGCGCTGCACCACCTGGCTCACGTTCTTCAGAACGCCCCACGTCAGCATTACCTGGACAAAACAAAGTTGTTAAAAGCTGGTGTACTCGTATGTACAGAATTAAATTAAATCTCTGAGAAAAAACTACTTTGCAAATTTCACGTTTTAAGCTAATGCTTACGCATAATCACCTTTCCCATTTCGACAAACTTGAGCCCGAGGCACTGCCTCTGCAGCTCCTGGTAGGCCTGGGCGGGCTTCTTGTGCACCAGGGCCAGCTGCGGGTACTGCGTCCGCTTGAAGAAGTAGAAGTCCCTGGCGTAGTGCTGAGGGTTGTGGATAGTCCCTGCATGGGTGGATGGGTGTTTTTTTTGCAGGAAAGGGGGGGGGGAGGAGTCCCCAACGGAAAGGAGGAGAAAGAGAGACCAGGAAGAAAGGGTGAAGTGGGAGGAAAGAAGGCGTTATCTCTTGTTTACTGCTAATAGAAATCTAAATGGAAGGAGGTGCCTTTCTTTGGGTTTAATTTTTTTTTTTTCGTGGGCCGCAAATATTGCACCCTTCTTTGTGCAGCAACATGAATCTCTGTGTCATCGTGTTCTCCAGGGTTACCGTACATTTGCCAACAAAAATAGCCAAATTGGCGAGTTATAAAGCTTGCTGCCGAAATTTCGAGCCAGATGCTGGTGTTGGCTCACTCACTTGTCCTGTGGTCTACGAGAAAGTACTCCTTGCCGTCCTCCTCGTCAATGCCGAAGAATTCGAGCGCCTCCTGCAGGATCTGGCAGAACTGCACGTCCTCCGTCAGGGGGAACTGGCTGGGGATGCCCCCCTCGTCCGGGCCCTGGGGACCGTGCACGATGATCTTCTTGGCCGAGGGCACGTTCGCCGTCAGCAGGATGGCCGTGTCCACCTGCTCCTTGCGCAGGATCTGCTTCAGGTCCTTGAACATCAGTCCCTGCACCGAGTGGACCACCATCCATAGCGTCGCCAGTGCCTGCCCTATCAGCTCCTGGCCTTTCTCCTGGAGAAAAAAAATCACAACGTTTAAGATAGATTCAAAAGTTTAGATGTCCATTATCTGACCTTGGGATGTCTGACGTAGAACATGATGTAGCCGATGATGTAGTTGTACAGCGCGAAGGCGGCCTGCTGCGGCAGCTTGGGGATGAACCTCAGCAGCGTCCTCAGCACCTGGAAGGTGGACTCCGGGCACTCTCGGGTCAGCTTCTCCATGAAGTACTTCAGGAACAGGTTGCTGTCCTCCACCAGGCACGACCAGACAACCTAGACGTAAGAAACGACGGACGTGAATAGTTACAACGTACATAATAGAGTAGTAGAATCTCATTTTTTGCAAATCTCGACTTGACGACAATTGCCTGAATTTAATAATGTTGGTGTATGACTATACCAAACGGTACTTTTTGCCTTAGTACATGGTGAGCATCTCAGTTTTACGACTTTATTTTAAATATATATAAGATTTGCAATGTTTGTTGTGCTGACCAATAGCATCTTGAAAAATCGAGGTTCCACTGTTACAGTAGTACCACACTCCCATTTCCTTTTCCGGGTGACTCACGTCGTATGCGACCTCGTAGACGGCGGTCCCGTCGAGTGAGACTGCCTGGTCGTCCAGCAGCGCAATGACCTCGACGAAGGCCGAGCAGAGGGTGGACGGGAAGAGGGTCTGCGCGGAGTGGAAGGTGCTCTTGCCCAGCGCAGGCTTGTCCGGGATCAGAACTTCCTCGTCGGCTGGAGAAAAAGAGGTTTAATTATTCAGACTGTACGAGGGAACAAACGATCTGTATTTTCGCTTATTTCGTTGCTACAGATATGTCAAATACTTGGTCTGCACATGATTATGCACCAAAGGTGACGAGCAGAATAACCAGAATTTTTTTTTTGCTAAAGTATACAATTTCTGACCCCCGAAATGGGTTAAATTCCAGCCATAAATTTTTTTGGCACGTTTTTCTACCAAAACACTATTGCTGGCTGACTCTCTCCGAATTAGAATACGGCATCACTCGCTGTCAAAAAGAAAACCGTGCTGTGACATCATGCCCCCTCCCTCCCCTCACTGTATGTACTCTCTCTCTCTCTCTCTCTTCCTCTCGCGATAAAGATAGAGATGTGTGTGACAGCCATTTACCTTTTATGTCTGCCACAGCCATTCACCCCTCCGTTTTCCTCCTCCTCCTCCTTCAACCGAAAAAGTTGGTCACGCAAGACAGAGAGAGAGAATTTCACTTTCCCTCTCTCTCAAGAAGTTGCTCGACTTTATGTTGAAGTCTCACGCGTAGGAGAAGAGAAAAAGAAAAGGGTCCTTTCTATATGATTTTTCCCCCCCCTCCCTTTTCTTCCTACATCTTGCCTTTCAGCACAAAAAGGAAGGAAAGGAGAACAAAAAAAAGGGAGTGGGAGGAATGCAACACTTTGTACAAAATGTTCTCAAAGAGAATCGTCGAGACGCAGTCACATAATCCTTTCCACCCCCTCCCCTTAAAAGAGGGCAAAAAAACGCAGCTATAGTAGTAAAGGGAAAGGACACTGTTTGCAGAGCTTAAGCTACCTCTTTCTTTTTTGCCGAAAGGACTTCGGAAGGAAGGAAGGAAGGAAGGAAGGAAGGAAGAAAGGGGGAAGCTTGATAGGCAGCTCCTCTTTCTTCTTCCTCCTCCCTCCGTCTCTTTCAAGCACAGGACCGGGGGAAAAGAGGGAGAGGGAAAGAGAGAGAGAGGCCTTTGGGAAATGTCGTACCCATCTCTGAGAAGAAGAAGAAGTCGCTGCTGCCTTTCCTTCCTTCCTCCCTTTCTTTCTTCTTTCCTTCTCTCCCGTCTGGTGGCGACAGAATTCTTTCCGATGCTGCCATATTATGTGTACCTGGGGACCGCCTGACTTTGCGCTCCGCGGGCCAAACGAAGGATAGGAAATCGACGAAATGCCGTGCCGCACCCATTCTTCCTCTTAATTGCCTTATGTCGCGGGGCCAAATTTGGCCCGCCGTCCGCGCAACTTCCCTCCCCCCGGGCTTCCTTCCCGGCTCTTGTTTTTAGACGGCAGCTATAGAAAGGGGAAGGAAGGAAAGGGAGAGAGGGTTGATGTGGTAGCGGCGATATTGCTTCTCATGTTGATTCCACCTCGAGAGGAGAGGAGAGGAGAAGTTGAGAGGAAAGGATGAAAGAAGAAGAAAAAAACCAAGAAATTCTTCAATCATCCGTGAAAGAAGGAACTGGGAAGCGGGTTTTTTGAAGAGTAGGGAGACTGTTTCTCCCTCTCTGGCTCCATTAGGCAGCCAATGAAAGGGGACCAAAGAGTCAGAGGAAGGACCACCTTTTCAGACATTTTTCTCCTTCAAGGTAGTCGGAAGAAAAAGGAGCTCCAATATTTCTGAAAAATTGCCTTCTCCGTCCTCGGTTGGAATCCCACGGGAGTAAGTAAATCCTTTTCTTCTTGTTGCGGCTGACGCGGGTAGGAAGACATTCAAGTGCACTCAAAGGTGGAGGAGATTTATGTGCTACATTGGATATACTCGTAGTAGTACTTACAGGGATTTAAAAGTTACTTTCTGAAAGTTACAGTACTTGAAAAGTTACAATTTTATGGAAGTAACTACGTATTTATGAGTTACTCGTTAATTACTTCTTCGTCACAAAATGGCTGGACAGTAAATAAACTTGGACCAAATTGGACCAGACTTTTTCTATTGGAGATTTATTTATTATCTTTTTCTAAGTTGAGTGAAATTTTCTCTCAAAAGGTAAATTTTTTAAAAATGTAAAAAATAGGTTTGACCATCAGCCAAACTGAGCAGAGCTGCCAGTAAAAAGGAATACCTAGTACGATAAAAAATAGTCCTTACAGTTACACAAGTTGCTTTTTCTGGTTCCAAGAAATGATCAAAATTGTAGCAAATAGTTACAGTAACATCAGTACTTGTAACTACTGTACGGGTAGTATACTTTAATCCAGGATGTACTACGTCATTGTAAGATCGCATTTTATTCCGGTACAGCAGAGATTCCCAACCTGTGAGTCGCAACGAGTCTTAAAAGTGGATAGTATGTAAAGACTTTCGGAGGGGGTGGCAAAAGGGTCAGGAAGAAAGAAAGTAGAGTGACCCATTCTTGCACACCTAGCAAAATGTTTGGAACAGAGTGGGTGGGGGGATGCTCCAGAGATCTCAAAGTGGGTCGCGGTCCAAAACGGTTGAGAACCTCTGTTCAAGGTCTGCTTACGCACCCTCGTCCTTGTCCTCTCCGGTTCCGGCCGCGCTGAACATGCTCGGCTCGTTGGAGGCTCTGGTGAGCAGAGGCGCCGCCGTGATGTTGTAGTTCTCCCTTTCCCTCCGCCGCTTCTCCTCCTCCTGATGCAGGATGCTCTGCACCAGATCCGACTGCTGCTTCTTCCTGCTGGTGGTGGCGGAGAGGAGAGTCTGCAAAAAAAAAAAAAATAAGAAGAGAGACAGGAAATGAATGGAGATTGATGTCCTGTGCGCAGGATGCTGCATCTCTTGGCCTCCTCCTCCTTCTCCCCGACAAGATGATGTAATGTTGATTTTTTTTTTCAGCAACCCTTCTCCTTTTTTTTCTCCTACTATACGTAGCATGAAAGCTTTTGTTGTACTCGTTTCTGCGAAAACTGCAAATTGGTGGGAGAGGGCAAAGAATGAAAGCAGAGCGAAGCGTGTCGTCGGGGAGGGGGGAGGAAGGAAGAAGACATAAGAGTGTTTTTTTTTTGCTCGTTAGCGGACGAACAAAGTCTCGTTCCACCCCCCTTCTTTTCCAAGTACCTCAAGCGAATAAGTAGTAGTTACTTTTTTTTATTCAGGTAACAACAAAACACCGTCCTCACTCACCTGTCCCCTCTCTTGCAGGGCGTTGTACAGCTTTGTCTTCCCCCTGGGCTCCCAGGGCGGGTCCACTACGGGCGAACTCTCCGTGCCCAGCTTGGGCGAGGGCAACGTGAACTCGATCTGCGACGGTGTCACCTTCATGGCCAGCTGACCGTTCTCCTCCAGGCGCTGCCACACCTGATAGCGGTTGCGCCACAGGGCCTGTGTGGATTACGTTACAAGAAACAAGAGTTAAAAAAATACGAATGAATTCGGAATCTTGTCACCCCTGGCAACCCTGCTCACGCCCGGTCACACTTGGTCACACTTGATATGTCAGGTAGTTTCGCAATGAGTTATAGTATGTTGGTACTGCCCAACTAGACATGCACCTTGTCTCGTTGGCACATATCTGACATATATTTTAAGCATAGTACCTTGTTTAATACTTTGCAATATACTAAGACATTAATTAAACACAGCTCCCATTCATGTGGGAGGAAATAGCAAAGTTAACACGTATGGCAGTTAAAATAGACATAAAAGCTTGGGTATGTTAGCTTAACTGTATAGGTGCAAACGGTAACAAAGTTAGCGTGACGGCTGTCTGGTCGGGTAGTACTTAGAATATACAGTATGTGTATGCCGTATATTCCACCCCTAGTGCCATTCCTGGAAGTGCGCTTTCTCGCTTAAAGAAGAATTTGAGAAAGGCTACCATTAGCGAAATAAGCGAACAGGACGCGCCTTTTTCTTGCTCCCCATCCTCTTTTTTTTTCTTATCCACAGAAACAGCAATTACTTCTTCTCAAATGGGCTATTATAAGAACACCTGCACAAAAGGAGGGTGAGAGGGAAAAGGAAAGGAAGGAGGAAAAGAAGCCTCCTCCTCCTCCACTTCGGAGGAAAATTTTAAGAGATCGGGGGGAGGCGCTTAAAGAAGGGCTCTTCAGATTCTGCAGCCGCTGTCGATGGAATGGGAGGAGGAGGAGGGAGAGGAAGGAGGGGCCTGTTGAAAGTCTAAATGGAGGGAGGATTCCACTCATCTCACTCCATCGAAGGAAGAAATAGTTTTAGGGAAATGTCTTTCTTGATAAAGGACCTCCGATGAGGAGGAAGGGGGGAGAGAGAGAGAGAGACAAGACTCGGTATGCATGCCCCGTGTGCGTGCAGGCGTGAGTGACTTGAGTCAGCCCTCAAATTGGATCCACTTATGCACTGCTGCTACTACTACTACTACACACAGTGATGGACGACGCGAAGGAGAAGCAACTCCTTCCTCCTTGTCTCTCTCTCCTTTCCGCCATCGATGTAAATGTGCTTTCTGCCTCTTTCTCCTTCGCTGGGTGGGGGCGCCACCCTCTCCCCCCTCCCTCCTTCTTCCATAGCTCCAGCCCAGATAAGAGAGACGGGCGGTCTGAGGTCGTTTATCTTGCGATTAAGGGGCCATTACCGACATGAAGGTACGTAGTAGGAGGGCGCCTTTCTTCTCCTCCTCCTCCTTCCTTCCAATTGGGCCTTCTTCCTTTTTCTCCATCTCATTCTTTTCTTCCCTCTCTCTCTCCCCTCCTCCGCCATCTCTCCCTCTCCCTCTCCCTCCCCTCCGACTTATTCTTTATCTTCGCTGAGCCAGCACACCAAGCAAGAAAAGGAAGAGAGCTTCTTTGCTCTCCTCTTCCCTCCGCAAGAGAATCAAAGAGATTGTCATCCTGTCCCTTTCCCCCCACGGTCCTCCCCCCCCCTGCTGATTGCAAATTATTGCAGGCTGTCCCGAGAGTCCCTGACAACCAAAAAGTAGTAGTACGTACATAATACTCTAGACCTCTACTGCTATGGTAAACTCCATTGTACGTACTAGTAAAAGGGTTCACTGGTAGAAGTGGAGATTGCCATCCATGATTATCTAATTTGTATTACTATATTTTTATTTTGCCTCCACCGTACCATACAGCAGTTAAAACTTCTGAGGTATGTACAGTAAACTGTTAGCTGCTGTTTCGTACGGTAGTGCGTAGTACGAGTACTTCTCTCACCTGGAAGCGGTAGATGGCGTTGATCCTCTGGTCGGGCAGCTGGTGGTTCATCTCGCTGGAGATGAGCGCAGTGGTCTGGCTAGGAACCTTGACGGAGGACACGATAAAGAGGGCACAGGCGGAGGACACCAGGTCCCGGTCGGACTCGCTGTGAGAGGAGGAGGAAGGAGACGCGGGGCGGTAATGCAACGGCTTTCAATTTTTTCCCTCCTTCTCGCTTACCGGAGAAGCTCCCAGGCGACGGGGAGGACGTCGACGAGCGTCTCGTCCGGGAGGATGCAGGCGCTCTTGTTCAGCATGGACAGAGGGACGTGGAACAGACCGCGGACCTTTGGAGGGTAGGAGGGAAGGGGGGGCGAAAGAAAAGGGTGAAAAGCCTCTTTGACGGCTTCTTTCTCCGGGATAGGATGGAGTCACAGAAAAGTTTTCTTTCTCCCGACTAACTTTGGCGCCCTTCTCCCAACCCGGGAGCACTTTTCCTCACGCCTACACACACGTCGCCCCAAGAAGAAGAAGAAGAAGCAAATGGGCTTCTCGCAGTCCCTCCTTTGCCCTCAATAAGGAACTTTAGGACGTGTTGTTACCACTTGCTGTTTTTTCTCCTGGGGAAAAAGCAACTCTTCTTGCCCAATATATTCCTACGTTCTATCCTATAACAGTGGCTTTGTCCTTAATTCTCTCACCCTGATCTTCATGTACTTGAGCACGGGCGTGGTGTGGTTGAACTTGGACTTCTTCTCCACCTTCTTGGCCACGGCGGTCTGGTAGGTGGTGACGGCTGAGTAGCTGCCGCCGTCGTACCCGCTCGCCTGGCGCCGCTTACCGCCGCCGGAGACGATGACGCCTCCTCCTCCGCCGCCGTCGCCGCCGCCGCCGCCGCCCGCGCCGCCTCCGCCCGCCGCCACCACCGCCGTGGTCCCGCCGACGCCCTCGACATCCCTGAGGGCGCCACCACCCACGCCCACGCCGCCACCTCCACCAATGGCGCTCTCCTTTTTGTGGTCCGGTGAGGTGCTGTTGCTGTCGCCGCTGTTGGGCGCCGCGGACTTCTTGCCCTTCTTGCTGGGCCTCCTGTGCGGCGGCAACTGGCTCTCGGACAAGAAGTCCTCGGCATACTCGATTTCTTCTCCGTAAATCTGAAATAGACAGTGTGGTAGTAGATTTTCGGTCTTTTTTGCTTTTTTTAATCAGTCTGATAATATACTTGGCAATTTAGTAATATTTAACCTAGATTATCTTATAGTACACCTGGCGACTACAAGAAAACCTTCCCCAGTGTGATTTGATATGGTTTGAGTCATCCTGGGATAATTTCTAGCATCCACTCCAAGACCTATAGGCATAGTACAGCATCCTTCTTGCTTGGCGGTGCTGTAAAAAAGAGGAGAAGAGAGAGAGACCAGGGGATGCCCAGACAACTCATGAGGCATGTTCAAGAGTTTGAGAATCAAGAAAAAGATCAAGGTTAAGGTTAAAAAGGGAAGGTTTTCTGTAGAGAACAAGAAACAGTTTTTATGGTTGTTGATATGCTCATCGGAACACACTTAATCACGGTCAAAACTTTCTTATCCTTGGCCCGTACCTGTCTGGCAGCCTCCATGATCCTCTTTGCCGACCTCATCTGCCTCCTGTAGCAGTTCGGGTGGCAGAAGACCTGGTGGGTGCAGTAGAAGTTGAAACTGTTGAGCACCTTTGCCACGGTGGCCAGCCAGGGCATGTTCTCCTCCAGCCGGTCCCCCTCCTCCGGCACGTCAAACAGCGGGCTCTCCGGCGCCTTCTCCTCCTCCTTGTCGGCCTTGTCCCCCTTGTCCTCATGGTCGGAGGCCTCGGAGGTCGAAATGGAGGACACTTTTCGCTTGGTGGAGGAGGCGCTCGAGTCAGCGCGCTTCAAGGCTGCAAGAATTATAGTACAGGGTGTTAAAAACGCGTTTTCCGTCGTTGTCTCATGCTTTTTTTTCTCTCGTGCTCCTACGAGCGAGGTGCAGTAAAAAATGCTTGTGTGCGGGTAAAAAAACTGTTCAGAAGAAGAAGAAAAAAAGTGCCGGAAAAATTGGCTCGTTACAAGCAAAACACGTCTCTCTCTCACTTTGGAGGCATGTCTGTATCGAATCAGCACCCACTTGGCAAAAAATAATAAGAGAAACATTGTTAAAAATGTCCTCTTGTGGTGCTTTGACTTATTGTAGTAGTAGTAGTATAAGAAAACTAGGTATGTACATGGTACATGGGAGGAATGTGGCACATGTTCTAGTAGTCCGATACTAGTAGTATAATGTTGCTACAACGAACTGTTGTAGAGGTATTAATGAGAGTGTGAGTGTACCGTACGTTGAGAAAGCACAGAGTGGTCGCGTCCTTTGCAGCTACGAAGAAAATGACGGGATGTCGCAGTAATTTTAGGATTAAAAACAAAAGATGAGAAATGTTGAAACACATAGAGATAGCTGCAAATCTGGCCCTATGCTAAAATGAATCTCTCTTTGAGGCCGTTAAGGAGTATACTATGTATGTATACTCCTTATGTATGTACGTATAGTATGTATACTATGTACACTACTGTACAACATTTTCCGACGTCTAAGAAAAAACTCTCAACAATCTAAGGACGGAAAGACTGCAGAAAAAAATGTCCTCTGCTCCCTGTTATTTATGTGCATGTCGTATGTAAGACTGCGGCAGTATTTTTTTTAAAAAATTTGGAGAGAGGCATTCCAGCTGGGAAAATGGCCAACTGGAATCTCTCCCCCCTTTACTCAATATTTAGAACTACAGTGGTATATTGTAGTACTAAGCTTACGGTAGAAAGCTGGAAGAGACAGCAGGTTATAGACATGTGTTCTAAAATTTCAGAATGTTATACTAAGGACTATCAATCATTGTACCAGAACGTGTGGTGTGCCACTGACCAACTGTGCTAATTTGTACAAGAACTACGGTACGGCCCTTCAAAAAAAAATATGTGGGTCTCTAGAAAACCTAGAAAACTAAGAAAAATGGAGAGGCATGCACAAAACATGTCTTGACGAGATTCTTGCTACAATGAGAAGACGATCAAATTCTAAGACTAGGTATACTTCTACTTCTAAGGTGCAAAAGAGAGCAGTACAGGGTGTCTGGTAGAACTAGAACTTTTTCAATACAGTGGCCGGTGTTTTTGGTGCTAGCACACAAGCTTTCTCGCATGTACATAATTCTGAAGACAGCGGAGTGAGGTAGGCAGAGAGAGAAAGAGCGGGAAAAAATGTACTCTTCTCCTCCGCCCTCCTCTTCTTTCGTGGCCGGGACAGAGATGGAACGGATGCAGGTGTACGGTATAGTAGTACTGGGAGGTATAAATATGTGATGGTGGAAGCCCAGGAAAAGGAGGAGAAGATTCCGGGAAGATGGAGAGGAGAGAGTCTCTCTCCTTCTTACCAAGTCGGTTAATGAACATAGCCGTGCCGGTCAGCTTCTTCCATCTGGACAGCGCCGTCGGGCCCTTCTTGGCAGGGGCGGCGGCGGCGGGGGCCGCAGCCGCACCGGTCGCCGCAGTCTTGGCCTCCGGCGCAGCCGGCGCCACGGGCGCAGCCGCGGCTGCGGCCGGTTTAGCTGGTGCGGCCGCGGCACTGGTCCCAGGGCCGCCGCTGGCACTGCTGGACGGCTCAGCCTCTATGGATCCGCTGTGAGCCGACGCGGTACTCTGCTGCTGCGCCGTTGGGGTGGTGACCGCTGCAGTAGGTGCTGTTGAATTATAGTTGAAGGAGGGGGAGGGGGAAGCGGGAAGGGGGGAGGAGTGAAGAGTGGTAAACATTATAGAAGCATTGCCGCTGAGAGAGGAAGGCTGCCAGCGCCATTTCGAGCAGCTAGCTCCTCCTCCATATTTTTCAGGTAGTCCCGTCAGTGGTTCGTGGAAATCGTAGTGCACGCACCCATTAAGCCGTCCATCCGGTCCTAGTACATCAAGTACACTTTGCGGCTCAAGGCCGATGTGATCTTTTCTCTTCTACCCATGGTGGTGCCCCCCAATTAAAATGTGCAGTGCGCTCTAGAGTTACTCCAATCAATCCGTTTGACATCGACACGATCGAGCCTAACACGGCGGCGGAGCCCTGACGGTGCATAGGAGGAGGAGGAGGAGGAGGAGAGGGGAGGGCCGGTAAATGGTTCAAGATTAAACGACAGACAACATCGAATGTGCAAAAGCCCTTTAAAGATAGTGAGTGGCAAGAGGAGGAGGAGGAGGAAGACGAGATGGGCGGAGAAGAGGGGAGGGGAGGGGGGAAAGGAGATGGATGATCCCAATGGAAGGTGTGGGATGAAAGTGCTTCTTCTTTCGCTCTGCTAGAGGGAAGAGGAGGAGGAGGAAGAAAGGTGGGGCTCCAAAGGGGAAGGGGAGAGAGAGAGAGAGAGAGAAAGATGAACTTTGACCTTGCTCTTCTCTTCTCTTTTCTTTTGCGAAAGGCATCTCTCTCTACCTCTCTTCTCTTCCTTCTTCCTCCCTCCCTCTCTCTCTTTCTTCTTTTTCTCTCGCCCAAGTGAAAAGAGTTGAAAAATGAAAGAGGCGAGAGAGGCAGCAGCCTGTGAGATTGCCTGGCAATGAAGATCAATGCTTTTTATCGTCAGACCAGAGATTCTCACGGCTCCAGAGATAGAAAGAGTCCAATCTCAAAAAAAGGGCAAAAGTTTTTAAAGGTAGTTGACTTTTCTTCCTTTTACATAACATGATATTTCGTATCTCTACTATACGATATGTATTTCGCATAGTATAGTAGTACAGTTTGGGAAAAGTGCTGAAGAAAATAGGCAAATAGCTCAAGACAGAAGAAGCTTTCTATCTTTTTCTTCAGCCTTTTATTCTTACGTTGCTTTGCACTCCCAAGAGAAGAGCTGTACTACGTAGTACAGCGTACATACGACAGAATCTCTCCCTTCCAAATTCTTTCTCGCTGTCGCTCGAGACGTGGGAATGAATGACAGAAGAAAAAAAAAGTGGGAGGAGGAGCGAAGATCTTCTCTTTTTTTTTGGCGTTTTTCGGTTTGGAAGAGAGAGAGAGATTGGGGGTGGGGTTTGGAGGGTGGAGGGAGAGAAGAGAATTCTTGCAGAAAGATTGCTCCGATTTTGGGGCGAAGGGAAGAGAAGGATTTTTGGTGGTGGCTGCCGCGGGTGGATTGGGTTGGGAAGATCGCAGATGCCCGCCAGAACCGCAGCCAGCGGCGCCTGCCACTGTGACTGCTGCCGCGGTTGGACGAGGAAATGGAGGGAGAGAAGGGAAAGAGGGGGGAAAAAAAAACCCAACCAACCGCCCATCTGTCCGAGAGTGATTTAGAGGCTTTCCTCTCCCCTCCCCAATCCCAAGCCCTCCCATTGTTCTTTCCGGTCAAATCGGCCGAAACTTACATTCCGTGTCTGCCTCCTGATGTTTTGCGCTCCCTCCGACGATGCCCGACCACTTCCCAGTGGTGGAGGACGAGGCCACTGAGTTCTGCCTCTCTTCGCTCTTCTTCAGCCTGATGCTCCTCCTGCGGAAGGAGCCCTGCGACGAGTGCTGGCTCGGACCGCGCTTCAGGAACGGCTTCCCCTGGCTGATGCGCACGCCGCGCTTCTTCTCGTCTTCCTCGGCCTGGTTCGATTTCAAAATTATAAAGAATTCAAATTCCCATAATCTGGTGTTGAAAAAATGAGTCATTTACTGTAACTGCTAGTCCAACGTACTTGCGCGCCTCCGCTGACGGCCTGTATGTCGTCCTGCAGCACGAAACTGATTTTCCTCTGCTGCTCGGAGGGCGGCGCCTGCGGCGGCAGCGACAGCTCTGAGGACTCCGACACCGCCCCGGCGGCCGCAGCCGCCGCCATAGCCCGCTGCTCCTGCTGCTTGATGTGCTGCTGCACCACCACCACCGAAGCCGCCGCCTGCGACGACACCGACTGCGCGCCAGCCAGCGACTGCGCGGCCATCGACCATCGCCGGCCGCTCGCGCTCACTCCGCTTCCGCCGCCCCCGCCCCCTCCTCCTCCTCCCCCACCGGCACCGCCGGCGCCCACGCCACCTCCTCCTCCCCCTGCCGCGCTGACCAGCGAAGTGACGCCGGCGCCTGCGCTCCTCCCGGGGACTCCGACTCCGTCACCCCAGAAGTGCGTCACCCTGGTCTGCCCGCGGGCCGGCTTGGGCAGCGTCCGGTAGCACTCGCGGAGGAAGGTGGTGATCTCCATCAGGAGGAGGCAGGCCACCAGCTTAAGCGCGTGCGGACAGGCGCACCCGGAGGGGTTCACGCTAGCTTCGTCCAGGAAGTCCTCCAGTTCGTCCTCTAGCTGCAGCTGCCGCTGTCGCGACTCCTCCGTCACCATGGAGATGACCTGCTGCTCCTGCAGAATCTTTTCCTCCAGGCGACTTGAAAGCATCTGGAAATTGCAAATCGGCGATTAATGGACTCATCCGTTTTATTCAAGCAAAATTGCTTCTTGTCTCTCACTTCTGCCCACTGGTGAAACATCTTGCTGGCCTGCAGCTGTAGGATCTGCAGCCTCCTCTGCACGGGCTGGGTACTCAGCACCTGCCCCCTGCTTGGTCGGTAGGCCGGCAGGTTCATCTTGAGCCAGGTGGGCCACTGGCCGCGGTTGCACTGGTGGACGAAGTTGGCACACTCGAGAAGGTAGCAGGCACGGGTGATCACAGGAGCACGCGGCTGGAAAAGAAAAATGTTGTTCATAGTAGTTAACATACTTTCGACGGTTATAACACTGGGTGTTCTCACCAAGTCCAATAGCGCGGATATGAGTAGCGGATCCGGCACGCTGCCGGGGGCGCACGTCTCCAGCAGGAAGGCGAACCTCCCCATCCCCATCCGCACAGACGCCACCGGCACCAGGTGCCTCTCCTGCAGGCTGAGGGAGCCGGAGTCCTTCCCCACGGCCACGGCCGCCGCCGCGCCGCTGCCCCTGCCGGAGGCAGACGCCGACTGCGGCATAACGGCGCCGCCGCCTCCGCCAGCCGAGGCGGCCGCGGCCGCGGCGACAGCGCTGACTGCCGCGGCGGCGTCGCCGTCGCCAAAGTCGGAGGAGTTGCACCGGGAGAGGTCTCCCGTCAGCAGCGGGTCGAAGTCGGCCTCGTCGTCGTGCTGCGCGTGTGCGTGGCTTCCGCCTCCGCCGCCTCCGCCGCCGGTGCCGGATGAGCCGCCACCGCCGGCGCGCTTCCCGATCTTGTCCGTCAGCGTCTTCTTCGCCATCTTCAACACTTGCTTGCTGAAATTGAGAGAAGAGGTTGAAAGTTGAGCAATGAAAGATTCTTCAGGCCGTCATGCCGATCGTCTGCACCAGACAAAGACTAAGGGAATTTTTTTTGGCGTGTCTGTCTGCAA
>JAAUYM010004246.1_pt1 | contig 15867 bp, 17 predicted proteins | sample 7278001 | NCBI WGS metagenome assembly JAAUYM01 (sample SAMN14350224, study PRJNA611818) | marine sediment metagenome | isolation source: surface marine sediment (1.8m) | place: French Polynesia: Moorea | collected 2018-08
ACGTATATTCCAACTAAACTTTCTTTTGGCATACCACCGTCTGTAGTTGGGTTGCACCAATAAAAAAAAATATTAAAAAAAAAATTATTTTCCGGGAACCCAGCTGCTTCAGTTGCTGATAAATTTTGCGGAGTCAACAAACAGATGGATGTGCCGGGAAGCAAGGTGCTGACGATGTTCGTTCTGCTGGTGGGGACCCTGGTGTGCGGACTGACGCCCATATACCTGAGAAGGAAGCTGCTCTCGGAGAGTCCCAGAAGCCGGGCGATCACCTCCCTGCTGCTCTGCTTCGGGGCTGGCGTCCTCCTGGCCACCAGCTTCGTCCACATCTTGCCCGAGGCGCACGAGCTGTTCTTTGCGGTCGAGGCGACAAAGGACAAGCCCATCTCCGGCATCTGCCTCTGTGCCGGTTTCTTCCTCATCTACCTGATCGAGGAGTTGGTGCACTACCTCAGCAACGCCAAGATACACAGGAAGATCAAGGACATGTACCACCACTCCGGAGGGGGCCTCCACCGGACGTTCTCCGGGCTCCAGTACGAGCTGGAAGACCCCTGGAAGCACATCAGCCACACACACGACGAAACGGACCGCAAGCCGGGCTCGAAGAAGCTCTTGGCGTTGGAAGAGGAAGGGGGCGAGGACGGGGCTGGTGGCGCCAAGGAGGCGGGCGAGGAGAAAGGAAAGCCGATGAAGAGTCCCAGCCCCGCCACCGAGAATGTGAAGAGGCCCCTGCAACTGGACCGCAAGGATGACGAGGACGGAGGCGGCGGTGCTCCCAAGGGCGCCGGGAAGGAGCGGAGTCTGGCCAAGAGGAAGAAGGTCGGCTTTAAGGAAGACAGCGCCACTAAGCTGACGGAGACGCCGCCGCCAGCAGACACTGGTTCGAAGGGAGTCGACGTGGAAGACGACGGGATGTCCGGGACGCCGTTGGCCGCCGAGGATGCCCCGCAACCGGAGAGGAGGTCATCCTCTGCGACGCCCAAGGGCGCCACGACCGCCAACGAGACGACCGTGCTGCTGGACAAGGGCACCAGGCTGGACTCGGTCAGCAAGAGGGACGGGGGCGAGGACAAGGGGCAGAAGAAGAAGAGCAAGCCGCGACAGCCCAAGAAGTTGAAGGCCAGGCCAGCCCGATCGCCGGAAAGGAGTGACAGGTCGAAGGTCGAGCCGGACATGGTGAGGTTCGTCTCGAGGAAGAACGCGCTGCCAGAGATGCCGGAGACGCGCTGCAGCACCAGCGGGCACTCCAAGCTGGTGGCCACGGCCATCGGGTCGGGGACGAGGACGAGCGAGAAAGCCGGGGGCACCACCAACAAGCCCAGGACCACCACGAGCACCCTGGACACGGTCTTCAGCTCGCCCTCCTTTATCAAGGACTTCATCACGGTGCTGGCCCTGAGCTTCCACGCCATCTTCGAGGGTCTGGCCGTCGGACTGAGTGACGAGGTCTCGGAAGTGTGGCAGCTCTTTGGCGCGGTGGCGGCGCACAAGTTCGTCATCGCCTTTTCCTTTGGGATGGAGCTGATGGAGGCGAGCTCGAGCATCAAGCTCCATGTCGTTTATGTGTCTTCCTTCGCCCTCATGTCGGTGCTGGGCATTGCCATTGGCACTGGCGTCACCGAGGCGAGCACAGAGAGCGATGCCTACTTTATCACCCTTGGCGTACTTCAGGCCTTCGCAGCGGGAACGCTTGTTTACGTCGCGATCTCTGAAGTCTTGGAGAGGGAGAGACTGAAGAAGGTGAGTGGTCTCCTACAGCTTTTGGCGTCCATAGTAGGATTTAGCACAATGACGCTCATCGACATGCTCACCCACACTCATGGTCACGGGCATGGGCATGGGCATGGCGGCGAACACGGACACAAAGATCACGAAGAGCATGATCACGAACATGAACACGAGATTGCTAGACTATTTTCATCGGATGGTTTGATCTGAATTTGGCTGCCCTTGTCAGTGACTTACAATTCCCCCTCGCAAGATTAGATAATTGTACTGTGTGAAATGCCTAGTTACGTATATTGAACGATACATTGCAATCCAGCTCAAGATGGCGAGAAGGAACGTCACCCTGCTGCTGCACGAGTCCTTGAAGTGGTACTTATCACAGCATTCGAGTTCCACATATGTACCTAGTACGTAGAGTTACTACAACATATATGAGTTTAAATTTCTTGCAGCCAAGGGTCCTCCATCCTCCAAAGGTCGTCCTTTAGCACTGGAGCAGACCATCAGTCTGGCAATCAAAAGGTAAGACGGACGTTAGGCTACTAGATTTACTACTAGATTGTACTAGTGTTCAGGTTGGACCCCTAAGAACTTCACGGTGACGGACCCCTACAGGTCCATCACGTTCCTCTGCCACGTCTCCGTGTCCCCAGTGGCCATGGAAATGGAGTCCCACTCCTGAAACGCATTGTTTGTTCATCGATCCGCCGTCTCCTACAGACTTTGGAACTGCAATCACGTATCACAATCTGTCAGGCTTAACGTGGCTCCCAGCGTAGCTCATCGTGTACTATGTAGTACATGAGCATTTATCCCAACGGTCAAAGTCAAATTCAAGCTTAAAGTTAGACTATATACCTAGAAAATAAGTGCTCTTCTATGTACTGTACTGTAGATAGCTTAATTACATATTTAAAAAAAACTCACGCCGTGGATACACTGCTGTAAGAGGTGTGTACGTAGTAACGACAGAATTCTTGGGCGACTTGGACGGTGTAGTACATAGTAAGTATTCGCCGTTGACGTTGCTTAAGGCCGCTGTATAGAGAAAGATCACGCCAGAAGGGAGGAAGAGAGAAAGCCATGGAGAGAGGAGAGAGAGAGAGAGAGAAATTGCTCTATAGAGCCACCGTGGATGGAGAAGGAGCAACTTTGAAGGCCACCACGACTTTCCCTTTCGCTGCCACAGCTCTGACACTCCCCCCTCCCTCTCTTCTTTCAGATGCTCTAGCAGCTACTATACTGCCAAGCTTCTTCCACTGCCTTCCCGCCACCCGGGGGCCTAAGAGGGAGGAGGAGGAGGAGGTGGAGGTCATGAACGGCGCGACGGCAGGAGGAGGCGGCGGGGGCGTCCGCGGCGGCGCGGTCCCCGCCCTCAACGGCTCCGCTACCGCCACCGCCGTCGCCGCCCCTCCCCCTCCCTCGGTCATGTCGCAGACGGTGGCTGCGGCCGCCGCTGCCGCCTCGCCCAACATGCTGCAGTGCGGCGGCTGCCAGCAGCCCTACTCGGAGCCTTGCCTGCTGGACTGCTTCCACACGGTGTGCGCCCGATGCCTCAGGCCCCTCGTCGACGCCGCCAACAGGGAGGTCTCCTGCCCCTTTTGCGGGTAGGCGACGCAGCGTGCTGAGTAGTAGGATTTAGTAGTATATGAATGACAGTTCGGAGTTACTTTAACCATATCATGGTTGAAGTTCAAAATTTGTTTTTAGACATAAAATGGTTGATTCTTAAAACTGCAATATAGATATTGTTTTCGAAAGCTAATTTACCGTATTTTCTCTTGACAGTTCGGAGCCTCTTCAACCATATTTGCGGTTTAAATTTCATCTTTTTAAAATATCCTCTGGTCTAGTCTCATTCAACGAGACTCTGTACTTACATAGTCATTATAGTCTCATTCAATAAGACTTATTTTTTTGCATGCTTTACGAGGCAAAGCCAAGCATTCTGAAGTGTCATTCGACGAGAACTGTCATTTATATTAGGTACTTCTGTGCTGCAAATCCTGGAAGGTTTCTAACGTAGGTACGATACTTTTTGCCTCTCTGTTATCCATCAGCCATCGCACCCAGCTCCGCGAAGACAGCTCGCTGCCCCCGAAGGACGACCTGATCTCCTTCCTGTCCCAGACGTCCAGCCTGGACTACCCCAAGTGCGCCAACTGCGATCGTAACGAGAAGAGCCCGGTCTTCTTCTGCAACACCTGCGGTGAGGAGCTAGTGCGCAGTCGTCCTTCTTCATTCTCCTTACCGTAGTTGTCCAATGTGCTCACGTACTACGTAAGTACGTAAAGTGCGGGTTTTTTTTACTGTGCCTATTCATGACTTTCCCACGTTTTTGTACGTATCGTACGGTAAACATAGTACTTACTACATGTTGCAGTATTACGTTCAACATTATTGTCACGATTTGCATCGTAGTAGGAACCGTTGTGATCGTCTCTCTCGTTTCTAATTACCCCCCCCTGTCCACCCGCTCCACTCCTCCAGTCTGTTGGTCGAGCCAGCGAGAGTGCGACCACCTCCTCAGCCTGATCAACCGTGAGACCGGGCTGGTGCTGGGAGAGGTGTCCACCGCCTCCATGTTCTTCTGCAACACCTGCGGTATGTGGAATGTCCCAAGGACAGAAAATGTTACTTTGACAGCTCCTTATACCGGTAGGTACATGTGTGTGTCTATAGACGTTCATGTTTATAAGATTAGGTACATTATGTTTATAGATAAATCCGCGTGCCATAAAATCGAGATCAGAGCACCATCTACTAGGTACGATGTACGTACAGTACAGTACTAACTCAACTTGCTTTTTTAGGTCAAGCATTGTGTGGCCCGTGCAGGGAGGAGACACACAAGGCCAAGATGTTCTCACAGCACGACATCATCCACATCTCCATGAAGACACAGCAACGAATCCAGAAGGTGAATAAAAAAACTCAATAATCTTCCTTAAACTGCGTACAACGTTTGCATATGGGAATTCAAGGTTTCCCGGCCTAATTATCATTCCCCCAATGCGTGCAATTGCAGTGCGGAGGCCACGGAGAGCAGTTGACCATGTTTTGCACGACCACCCGCGCCCTTCTCTGCATGAAGTGCTTCAGCGAGGCGTCCCTGGAGACCAGGCTGCACTGTGTGGACGTGGACATCGCCTACGAGCAGGCCAGGAAGAGGCTGGAGAGGACCATCACCAACATGCGGGACCTGCAGACGACGATGCGAGACGACTCCGAGCTGCTGAGAGCCACCGTCGAAAGCTTCAAGAGCACCATGGTGGCGGACAGGGAGACCATCCACGCCACCTACACCACCATATACGACAACATCCGCATGCAGTACGAGGGTGTGCTCAGAGCCTCAGACAAGTGAGAATGACAGTTACGTAGTGTACGGTAGATGCCTACATACCAGATCCGCTGTGCAGCAATAATGCCAGGTGCTTTTTGTGCTTTTTTTCCAGCGAGCACAAGGTGAAGAACGGGCAGCTGCACCAGCAGCTGCAGACCTCCACCGTCAACTTGCCTCTAATCCAGGTGCACCACATCCTCAGCGCCGTCTTCGCGGGCAGGGCCAACAAGTTCGAGTTCCTGACCCTGGCAGCCTACCTGGTGGAGAGGCTGAACCTGCTTATGGCCGCCTCCATGCCGCAGAAGCATCCCGAGATCGACGACGTCTCCGCCAATTTCAAGTCCCGCTTTGTCGCCTCTCTCGGGGAGGTGGCCAAGTTTGTGACGGAGGAAAAGAAAAAGCTGCTGGACAGGGAGGACGTGGAGGAGAGCGACAGGAAAGAGGAGAACGAAGACGAGGAGGAGGAGGAGGCCGAGGCGGAGATGCTGGGGATCAGGGGCAAGGGATCAGCCAGCGGGAGGTACTTTAGGAAGTGCAGCAACGTGCTGAGGGCCCAGGTGGAGGTGAGAAGGCTGGTGGCCTTTAGTACAATCCGTAATCACATAATGAAACTGTCCAACCCATACCTTTTTGATTCTTGGATGGACAGAATCTCCAACAAGATTTGGACGGAATCAGGGGGCAGCTGTCTCAGCTGCACAGGGAGATCTCAACCAAGCGCTGTCTTACAGACTTCTCTCAGGTCCCAAGGAATATTTTGAAACATACACTTATTACTCGTATACTTTAGTAGAGCTTACTTGAGGTCGGTCCGTGATTCTTAATTGCAGGTGACAAACCTGACCCAGGACTGCCAGGAGTTGAAGGGCAACCTGGACCGCGTGAAGATGCTGGCGGACGAGCAGAGCAAGATTCTGAACGGCATCTGGGAGGAAGAGCAGATCCGCATCAGGACGGACTCCAAGTCCTTCCGCGACCAGCTTGGGGAACTTTCCTCGATGCAGAACGACGTCACGAGGATCCTCTGCCTCTCGGATCATTTGGCTAGGTAAGAATAAGGCTGGAAGCTGTGTCATCAAAGTGTCCTTTGCATGTGGTGTGACTACTACAGTGTTACACAAACTTGCTAGGTTCGTCAGTTCGGGATCTGTGGGCTTGGATAGAGGCGGCGACGGCAGAGGAGACAGGCAAGGCGGGGGAGGCGGGGGAGGCGGTGGAGGCGGCGGGGGAGGGGGAGGAGGAGGACGGAGCAGGAGTAGAGACGACGGCGGGAGCGGCAGGAGGAGGAGCAGTGGGGGCAGGAGGGGGAACGAGGAGGCGGAGACGGGAGAGGAAGGAGGAGGAGGAGGCGGAAAGAGGTACAGCAGCAAGACCCTTCCGGCGAAGATGAGCGCGGAGCAGATGTCGTCCGAGGCTGGAACGCAGCTCACTCTCCCCAGGTATGCTAGGTACTAGTATAGTAGTACATGTTGTACGTACACGCTGTACCGAGTACAGCACATTGCAACCAATTGTCGCTATCCCTCTGCATAAGACCCGGCAACGGGCAGAACGGTCGCCGCCACCACCATCACCGCCAGCAGCAGCAGCAGCAGCCCCGCGTGCCCTCCCTGGCTCCCCCCGCGCCGTTCTCCTTCCCGGCGGAAGTACACCAGGCGGACGAATCGGGCGGGAGAGGTGGCGGTGGCGGAGGCGGAGTGGGACACCATCGCACAAGGTCGGTGCTGGACACGAAGGCGGAGAGGAGGTTGGACGACGATGACATTGACGTGGGCGGAGGTGAGAGCGAGGAAGAACACCACGGAATGGACGGCGGCGGCGGGGGCGGGGACGGCGGCGGAGGAACCGATTCCAGGCTGTCCTTCTGCTCGGACAACCTGCCCATTCGGGATTCGTCCTCTCCAGTAAAAAGCAATCAAACATTGCATGGTGGAACATACTGCCATGAGCCTTTATCGATTGTCTTCTTTGTCAGATGGACCTCCAACAGTTGCCCTCATCAGTGCCGAGTCCCATCGCTCAGGTAGTGTGCAAGTTCTTTTCCTCCTTCTCTTTACTTTTTCTAATTGTTTATACTGTATAACTTTTAACAGGAGCGAATTGAGGAATTGCTGAGAAACGCCAAGATGCAGTTCCTGAGCTATCCGCCGCCAGCAGAGCCCCCATCTCAGGAGCCGCACCAGCGCCACCACCACCGACATCTGGACGAGGAGAAGAGCGCTGAGTTGGCCAGGAGGGAGGCGGAGAAGAAGGAGCTCCTCTCCTCCCTCCTGGGAAAAGCCTCCGGCAAGCACCAACAACACAAGACCTACGCGCCTCCAGGTGGTGATGACATGTAGAGAGAAGTCGGGAAATGCCAGGGTGCAGGGATCAAAGTAAACTTAAAAAAAAAACTATTTCTTTGTGCTATGCATATTGTAGGTCTTGGGAAACCCTCTCGCGTGACGCCGGAAGAGCCCGAGCAAGAAGGACGCGGGGAAGAAGACGACGACGACGAGGAAGAGGAGGAGGTCTTTAACCTGACGCGCTTCACCAAGCAGCAGCAGCAACAGCGCCAGCAACAGCAGCAGCAACACCTCGCTGCACCCATGCCCAAGTTCAGCAGCTCCACCACCGGGGACGGCGGCAGCCGGACGGAAGAGGAGGAGGAAGAGGAGGACGACGACAAGCACAGCTTCTGCTCGTCGGACACCAACTCGTTCTACAGCGAGGAGGTTGCCGCGGCCACCGCCGGCGCCGCCATCGCAGGAAGGGGCCCAGCAGAGGAGGGGGAGGAGGAGGAGGAGGAGGAGGAAGAAGAGGAAAGCCGCCATCGAAGGGTCTTCGAAGAAGAGGGATCACCTTTCAACACTATCCGCTACAGACGGTCCGCACAGCAGCAGCAGCAGCATCACCTCCTCCCTCCTCCGCCTATCCCCAGCCTGGCGGTGGTCAACCCTGACTTCCTGAGCGGCCACTACCGGCGCTCGTCCGCGCCGGAGGTGGACTTTCCTCCGCCGCAAAGGTAGGAATCTCTCTCTCTCTCTCTTTTTTTTAACCCCTTTTGACCTTTCTCAATCGGGTCAATCGGTCATTTTATGGCACAAATACGTGTTTCTAGATTTGCCTGCATTCACTAAATAAGGCCCAACGTAGGAGGAGGCGACAGCAATTACCGGAATCCGAAAAAATATGTTATGACTACCAATTTGCCCAAAATGTGGAGTCGTCATTTTCCCGACTAGCTGCACTTGATAATTTGCTAATTGTCTAATTATACTATTAATTAGAACCGTTGAAATACCGTCTAGGCCACATTTAGGTCGCTCTACGGTGATCCACATAACGGTACCATTCAATAAGGTATCTCAACGCCATCCGTTGAGGCACCGTTTTCAGTGGTCGTTGAAAACGGTACTACTGTACATAAGGTCTCATACCATGATTCAAGCGTTTTAAGATGTACTATGTAGGGTGGGACGCTATTTTAATGGTTCTAATTAGTAGTGTAATTTAAAAATTAGAAATTAACAGTTGGGGGCCAGTTGGGATTAGACTACCTCACATCAAAGGCACGTTTCAATGTTAAAACACAAGTAATCTTAAAGATTTTGTTCCTGGAAAATACGTTTCTCCATGCTGAAAAGTTCGGTCGGGCCCTTTTTCTGCCTTTCCTCCCCCCATGCAGCGCGTCTCCGATGTCGATGCAGAGTCGGAGCCTGGACCAGCTTCGCGAGGTCACCGCTGCGGCCAGCACCGACCAGGAGGAGTCCAGCGGCGGCGACAACAGCCGCAGGTCCCCCACACCGAGGCAAGGACAGTTCGGGCGGGCCAGGGGGGTGCCGAGGGACAGCAGGGAGCTGCTCCTCAGACCGAGGCCAATCAGGAAGACCGACAGTTTCGAGGTCGGTGCCCTCCAGAGAGAAGTTTTCTACCGGTCATCGGATAAGAGTTGTTTTTGGTCTTTTTTTTTCCTCCTCGAGACAAGTGAAAATTTGGTGTGTGCCTACCCACTTCGAATAGAGTTAAATTTGAAGTCTGTTTGAGATTGCTGTACTATGTACCAGTTTTATTTTGAAACTCTGTCTTCATGCCGCAGGTCTTTGAACAGAGTCTGTTGTCTGTGTTTTGTGATTTTCATTTTGCTACCCGTTCACTCTCTTTCTTTCCAGGGCCACGAGGAGGCCGTTCGCACGCTGGTCAAGGCGGTGCAGGAGAGTAGGAAGAAGACGGAAGTCAGGACAGTCAGAAAGAGCAAGAACAGCAACAAGTAACGGACACTGCCCAAACAAAAAAAAAGGAAATTGAAGGAAAAAGAAAACTGCCCAAGAAGATTAAACTAGTGCGTAGAGAAAGGTGTCGATTTTTCTTAGCAGGGAGGGAGAAAAAAAAAGCGTGTGCTTGACCCAAGTTACTTTAAGCCAAAAACAACAAAATAATTTTTTCCCGTTTAGGCATTATTCTATTCAACCGGTATGTGTTCCACGGGCGTAATGATGCTGTTCAGAAATACATGGTCTCTTCCTTAGATATACTGTAGTGTATAGTAGTATACCTAGCCATAGCTCGATGGCACTGTGTATGGTAGTGGGTGTCTTCAAAATTTATAATGCGTGCCTTAGTAGCAAGTGATAGGACAAAATTGCCAAGGTTTTTATCACAGACGTCAGATCTCCTTCCCTCCCCTCAAGTGCCCTTAGTGCATGGTCATGATTCGGTGCACCAGCTCCAGGTCTCCCCTTCTTCCTCCTCCGTCCCTGCTGGCTGTGATCCTCATGCAGTCCTCCGGGGTGACCGTCCAGGTCAGCAGGTTCCCCACCTTTCTCAGGGACGGGCAGAAGTCCAGGAGGAACTCGAGGAAGCCGACGTTCAGCTTGAGAACGCCCGGGGTGTCGTTTACACCGGGTACCAGAAGCAGCACCTTCTCCAGGCCAGTCAGCCCGCATTCCAGGAGGAGGTCCGTCATGTACGCGCTCTCCAGCACCGCCGGAGCGCGCATAGGCAGGATCAGCTCCTTCAGGGTGCCTCCAGCGTTTCTGAGGGGGGGGAAGTGCATAGGTACACTCTACATTTTTCGTTCAGAGGGCGAACGACACACCCTTCCCGACACGCCTTCAAGGTCTACCTCGTTTTCCCATACCTCAGAATGTATCTGACGACGTCCTTGCTGACAGTAGAGACGAAGAGGTTGTTCTCCCCTACCCTGAAGTAGAGGATTTCCAGCTTGGAGAAGAATCCGTGCTCCTTCCCGTTCCTGAGGCTCCCGTTGAACACGTTGCAGCGCTGCCACAACTGCCGAAGGTTCGGGCAATTCTGTCCTATCACCTGGAGGAGGTGACGATTGTTTACGTACTCGTACAACTACAACTACCTAGGTACATAGTACGTAGTAGAGGTACAGGTATACATACTAAAGGCATTGCTAACTGTCGTCGCCCTCACTTGAATACTGATCATGCTGGCGCTGGGACTGATAATGGCGAGGCTGGTGAGGAGCTCCCCTCTGGCCCGCAGGAAAAGCTCCGTCTTCGGCCCCTGGCAGTTGGATGGGTTGCCGTGGTTGAACAGCAGCTCCACCGTGCGCAGGTTCTGCAGGACGGAGAGGTGCTCCACGTCGTTGTCGTTCACCCTCACCTTCAGGTTTGCCACCTCCGGCGCCACCGCCGCGATCGCCTCCGCCATCGGTCTCTTGCAGCGCAGTCCGGCGGCCACCAGTTTGCGCACCTTGCTGCCCATGTTGTTCACGTGGGTCAGGCGCAGGACGGTCCCCGCAGAAGGCGGGACGGGGTTCACGTGCTCCTCCTCTTCGTCTTCCTCTTTTTCGTCCTCGTCGGTTTGCTTCACGTCGTGACCTCTCTTGCTGTTGTTGTGCAAGTACTTCAGCATCTTTCCCGTCTCTTTGTAACCCTTTATGAACGCATGCAAAGCTGGCTAGAAAAGAAGCTCGTGGCAGTGACCCTAGTATGTGAATTTCGACTTACCAAGAAGGTGAGGGAGGCGGAGAGTCCCACCGCGACGTGAGACATCTCCTTATAGCCGACGAGGCACTCGAACAGGTGGAGTTCCTTCAGTTCCGGGCATCCTGTCCTTTCTCCTTCGTCTCCTTCTTCCCTAGGCACCAGCCCCAGGAGGCCCTTGGCCGTTATGTCATTGAAAGAGACGTTGAGATGCTGAAGGGTGCGGCAATGTCGGCCCAGGGCGAGGAGGTGCTCGTCTCCAACGGAAGGGAGAACATTGCCAGACTTCACTCCTTTGGACGGCCCCTGCTTCGACTGCCTCTTTCTGCCAGCTCCCCTGACCTGGTGCGGCCTCCTTATCGTGGACAGGTCGAGGGAGGCGAGCGCCGGCAGCTGCGGAATGGCCAAGAGCAGCTCCTCCCTAAAGGAGGAGACGTGAGTGGAGGGAAAGAATCCGACGCGCTTCAGCCCGGACAAGTCCAGCCTCGTCACCCTGCTCAGGGACGCGGCTGTCCGGACCAGCATCCTTGGATCGGGCATCAGGGCAAAGTTCTCGGCGACGTCTCCGCCGTCGCAGAGGACGTTTGTCTGGGCGTCAGCATAAGAGCAAGCCCGCAAGTAGACCTCCGTGATGTGCTTCGCCACCATGTCCTTGACGCGGCCGGGAGCGTCGCGCAGATACTCGACGACGAAGGCGCTTGGCGGGTCGGTCTCGTGCGGGTCCAGGTGCCCGTCCAGGAGGGCGAACACGGCATCCAAGGAGAGGCTTTGAAGCTGCGGCAGAGACGTCGGACGAGCCATCCCTGCAGAAAAGCCATACGAAATATGTCAAAGAGGGAGGGGGAAGAGAGCAAAGGACCGAATAAAGCAGCACCTTTGCCCTAGGGCCGACACACGTGTATTTCAACCAGGACACGATCTGGTGGGAAAATGACGGTACTGGTAGGTAGGACGGGGATCGATTTCGTGGTCAGTCTGTGCCCCAGAGCTTGAAAGTGCGATCGTAAGAACAGGTTGCTACGAGTGACCCGTCCGGGGCGACGTCGCACCCCATCAGGCGGGAGTCATGTCCTCGGAGGGTGGAGAGGGGCTGCCATGTCCGCGACGCCCACACCTTGGCCGTGCCGTCGTAGGAGGAGGTGACGACGAAGTCGCCGGCGCCGGCTCGCTCGAACGCCACGTTGGACACCACGTTGGTGTGCGCCGGCACAGTGTACTCGATGTTGCGCCGGCGCAAGTCCCACACCTTGCACGAGTTGTCTAGACTGCCGGTGAAGACGTGGTAGCCGTCGGGAGACCAGTCGCAGGCAATAATGTCCTTCAGGTGTCCCTCCAGGAACATGATGCACTGGCCCGTGCGGAGGTCCCACACGCGCCCGAAGGAGTCCAGCCCGCCCGAGCAGGCGAGCGAGCCGTCGGACTGGAAGGACAGACAGTGCACGCCCTTGCTGTGGCCCTCCTGGTGCAGGATCTCCTCCGTGCGCTCCAGGTCCCACAGGCGCCAGGAGTTGTCGTAGACGCAGGTTCCGAGGAACCGTCCGGACGGGTGAAAGTGGCACCTGGCAACCCTGGCGTCGTGCCCGGGGAGATCCCTGGCCGGCAGCTCCTCCCCTTCCTCCAGCGTCCACAGCTTGACCGCCCCGTCCTGGGAGCAGGAGGCCAGGTTGGCCGGGGAGGAGGCCGGCAGGTCGAGGGTGGAGCGCGGGTTGAAGGAAACGCATCCCACGTTGTGGCTGTGGCCCCTCATGACCCTAAGCTCCTTGCACTCCGGGACCGACCACAGCTTGCACAGTCCGGACCAGGACCCGGTGGCCAGCATCTTCGAGTCCGGGCTGAAGTTGCACCACGAGACCGGCCGCGAGTCCGCGATCTGCGAGGCCACAATGTCCAGCGACTTGAGTCTCCTCTGCACCTCCTGGTTCTTGGCCATCCTGGAGGACTCGGACAGCTCCGCCTCCGCCTTGAGCGAGGCGATCCTGGCCTTCGCCCTGGGCAGGGAGTACCTGGCGATCCACTCCCTGGCCGCCTTCAGCTCCTGCGGTCCCTCGTGGTACCAGGTGGTCTCGTCGTGCTCCCTGGCCTCCCTCATCCTCTCCTCGTCCTCTGCCAACTTCTTCCTGACCGCGTCCTCTCCAAGCTGGCTGAGCAGGTCCCTCAGCCTGTTCCTCCTGTCGGCAGGACCCTCCCCGAACAGGCAGATGGGCTCTCCAAGTTGCCTGAGATCCTTCTTGACCTCCGCGTCGTCCGTGGACACATTGATCATCCTGGCCCTCTTCCGCCTCTCAAACTCCTCCATCATCACGTCCTTCTCCCCCTTCTCCGCCTCCAGCCCCTCCAGCTGCATGTACTCCCTGCCCACGTGCACGTTGGGGTTCTCGTGGTCCTCCTCCGAGGAGGACGAGGACCCCCCATCGTCGTCTTCCTCCTTTTCCGCCTTCCTCTTTGTCCCCTGCTGCTGTTGCTGCTTTCCCACGGCCTCCGCAAGCGACCCGAAGGTCACCTGCGACCTCTGCACGTGCAGCAGGTCGTCGTCGTCAGCCATGGTGACGGTCAGATGGATGAAAGGAGAAACACGTCGTCAACGTCGGTGTCTTCTTAACAGTAGCAGAAGAGCAGTACACTGCGGACAAAATTTTTGTTTTGGCCGCTGCTGTTGTGTTGTTGTAAAAGTTAGGGATAAGGCAGAGATTGACTCGTCCCGTCTCACGAGTCAAGATTTTATTTAACTCGACAGCTTACAGTATTAATTGTAGAACTTCGTTTTAGTAAACGTTGATTTAGTGAAGAACCTCGATTTAGTAAAAATGTTTTTCCTTACCAACTTGTCACTATACTGCATAAAAATCTTTTATTTAGTAAACTCTCTTATTTAAGTGACCTACGATTTAGTAAAGAAGAAAAAAATCCTAATTTGATATAAAAAAAACACAGAAAATACGTAGCTACTTTTTAGTTTAAGAATTTTTCTCCTGTATTTTTGAGCATAATGCAAGACTATTCTGCTCTCTGTCTCTATGTTGTTGTTTTTTTCCGACCATAGATCTTTTCCTTCTGAAAGGGCTTTGTTTAGTATCCGTAGTCCTCATTTAAGAAATAAGAAACACTTTGTTAGTTGGGCTAGAGCATAACTGCAGAATTTGGTAAAAGAATGGGACTGGAGCCTCTCCCCCTTTTATTTTCTCTCTGGGGTAGGCTCGTAGTCGTACTCGCACCTCTTTACGGGGCAAAAGAGAGGGGCTGGAGGACGGAGGGTTAGGCTGAATCGGCTAGACCATTGTCACCGTCAGAGGAGGACGGACTTGCTTGTCCCACCACTTCCGCCCCACCCCACCCCGCCCGTCTCCCTACTTCTGTGAATTTCAGCTTACCTCTGCCGGCTTCACACACCCGCTGCCCTGGAGACCTGGAGGCTGGACTTGCTGGCTGCTGCTCGTGCCGTGCTGTGCGGCCTGTGCCTGTGCCTGTGCCTGGTGCCTGTCTCCGTAACTTAACTGTTGCAGCAAGAGAGAGAGAGAGAGAGATAAGAAATCCCACTTTTGCGGGAAGGAGCTGGAACTTCCTGGACCGCTTTTCTGCCCATCCTCCGATCGCCACCATGTGGAAGGCGAGCGTGCCCGGCTCCCGCTCCACCTCCGCGGCCGCCCCCGCCTCCGCCGTCCTGGCCAGGAACGGCGACGACGACGACTGGGAGACCGACCCGGACTACGTCAATGAGATGTCGGAGGAGCAGCAGCGGTGGGGCGGGGCCAGAGACACGGGAACTATAGAGTAAGAGGATCGGAGGAAGGTTTGAATGTGCTTTGAATGTACGGCACACACATCGCCAATTCCCACATCAGTGATCATGTTGAAGCAACACCAGTTTCTTCCCACAAGATCACTGAAGTTCCCGACGGGACTTTTAAGTTACGAACGTAACAAATTCAGCTCGGAAGCATGTAATGGAACATGTTATTAGAAAGCCACATAAGTGTCACATTCTTATTCTTAAAGTTCTTACGTTTGTAACTTTTAAAGTCTTCTTAAAGTTGTTATGTTGGTACATTAACTTTTCAAAGTCCCGCCGGTTATATTGTAGTTACCATTTACCCTATAGTTAGTACATACGAGTACTGGCACGGGTGACATTGCATTCAGGTCTGCCAGGTGCTGTTGGCCAGCCGAATATCAGATCTACACTTGTCCTGAACTATCTAAAGTAGGTGTTACTTGTGCCTAACATTGCCAAGTTCCTTGTGACCTCCTGTACTGGGCTTTGGAGGGAGAAAACCAGCGTCTCCTCCCAAGTTACTATGTACCACAGTACATAGTACTGTACATCTATCTCCTCTTCCTCCAGCATGGACGCCTTTCGCGCCGATGTCCGCCGAGAAGATTCCGACGCCCAGAGGAGGAAGATGTCCGAGGGGGTGGGCGGATACGATGCAAGCAGGGGATACGGCGGAAAGTGAGGGGGGAGAAATAAGAGCTTACCATCATCATTCATCCCTTTCCACTGACGGTTCTACTAATGCGTTGTCTCAGGTTTGGCGTGGAGCAGGACCGGATGGACAAGAGCGCCGTCGGCCACGAGTACGAGGGCAAGACGGACAAGCACGCCAGCCAGAAGGACTACGCGTCAGGCTTTGGGGGCAAGTACGGGGTGCAGAAGGACCGGGTGGACAGGTCCGCGGTCGGCTGGGACCACATTGAGGCGGTGGAGAAGCACGAGTCGCAGAGGGATTACAAGTCCGGCTTTGGCGGCCAGTTCGGGGTGCAGACAGACCGGGTGGACAAGTCGGCCGTCGGATGGGACCACGTGGAACAGCTGCAGAAGCACGATTCGCAAAAGGGTAGGTGAAGTTAATCATAGTA
>JAAUYM010004420.1_pt1 | contig 15844 bp, 21 predicted proteins | sample 7278001 | NCBI WGS metagenome assembly JAAUYM01 (sample SAMN14350224, study PRJNA611818) | marine sediment metagenome | isolation source: surface marine sediment (1.8m) | place: French Polynesia: Moorea | collected 2018-08
ATCGGCATGATTGCCTTCGCCATTGACAACCCGCATAAGTGGGAATTCTACAAGTGCTTCTTAAGGAAGTGAGCTGAGCCCCCCCCCCCTCCTAAAAAAAAAAAAAATGCCTATGACGACGAAAACTTCCATAATTTTTTTCTTGTTCAGCGCCCGCGAGGACTACTTCTGGACCGGCGGCAGCGTGGGCAACGGTGGCGTGAGGTGGCCCAGCGGCTTCGGACAGAGCATCGCGCAGGTCGGAGGATGGTCCAACACAGGGGGGTGAGTGAAAGGGGGAGTGAGGAGGTCAAAAAGGTCGCCGAAGAGACTGACGTGCCAAACAAACTGTCTTGTCTGTCCAGTGCCGGCCGCCGGCAGCCAGACAACCGCGAGGGTAACGAGTTCTGCCTGGCCGTGCTCAACAACTTCTACAACGACGGCGTCCAGCTCCACGACGTCTCCTGCCACCACACCAAGCCCACCATCTGCGAGGGATGAGCCGGGAGGGGGGGGAAAAACCGACGAAGACGCCACACCGCATATGCCGTCTTAATTATTTTAACTTAAACTTGAATGGGAGATAAACAAGGAGGAAAATGAGTACCATCACGTACCATTTTGTGCGCAGCATACGTTCCAAAATGACAAGCACCGGTTTTTTTTTCTGGCTGGTTAGAATAACTTTTTATTGTCATTGTGGGTTATAAATACTCCTTTTTTTTACAAGATGAAAAGTAGGGAAGGAAAACTCTGGACTATAAGTGAGGCCACAAATTGGTTAAGTGCGGCATGGTAGTAACGATTGAGAACAACAGTTGGCAGTAATAGGGATGAAGAGGAGAAAGTAGTAGGTAGCACATAGTAAAAGTATCTTTTTTTTAACTTCGACATTTTGTTTGACATACTTCATTAGCACCATTTTTTTTTTAGAGGGAAGTGGTAGATGGGACAAGTATCCACACACCATTGTGGATCATGCTGTTGCAAGGGCGGTCTGCTCAATTCTGCTGCTGCTGCTGCTGCTGACCCCTGCCCCCGCTGCCGACCGAGGACCTGGACTGGTTCCGGGCCATCCTCTTGCTGGCCCGTTCCGACCTCTCCGGCGGGGGCACGCTGGCCTGGATGTGCCGGCTGTACAGGTACCTGTACGTCTCGGTGCGGATGTACTCGATGACGTGGGAGACGCCCAGCACCAGCTGGTCCTCGATTGGCGGCACCCACGGGTTGTTGTCCAGCTTCAGCACAGACCTGGAGTTCAGGAAGTCCAGGTGGCCCACCTGCGGGGGCAGCACCGTCAGCCTGTTACCCTGGAATACAAAAACAAAAATCGAATCAAATTTTGATATTTTGATAGTAGCAGTACGGTAGACTGCACCATTGTACGTATACAGGCATAGGAACACCCTGTACTTACATCTGAAACAGCATTTAACCCTTTCTGCTCCTTTTTTTTTTTTAAACGCTCCTCTTAGAAGGAAAATGTTCTTATATTTGTTATTCTTATAAACGGAGCCCAGTGTGCCACGTTTTTCTATAGTGATTGACTTCATACCTGGAGATGAAGTTCCCTGAGGTTGGTGAGCTCCCCGATCTCCTGCGGCACCTCCACCAGCTCGTTGTCGCGCACCGCCAGGATGACCAGGTTGGTCAGGTTGCGGATCTCGGGGGAGAGGTACTCGAACTCGTTGTCACTGCAGATGGCACAGACGTCTCCTCTATTAGTCATCAGGACTACAGCAAAGAAAAAAAAAACAGGGCCGGCCTTGCCTGAGATAGAGGGCCCTGAGGGTGTGCATGATCCAAAAGTTTCCCGGCAGCTCGTTCTCGTTCAGGTTGTTGTAGGAGAGGTCCAGGACCTCCAGGACAGGAAAGGACCCGAATCCCCTGGGGAGCGTGGACAGGCGGTTCATGGCCAGGTTTAGGATCCTGTTTGAGAGATGGAAAAACAAATGGGCTGCCCTTGCAGAATGTCTGCAACTTTGTAACGAAAACAATTTTAGAAAAATCTGGTAATGCATACCTCAGCTTTGGCATGGTGGAGAGTGAGACGGGCAGCTCCTCCACGTTGTTGTTGAAGAGGTTGAGGATCTCCATGTTCTCCAGGTTGGCCATGGCGGAGGGGATCTCCGTGATCTTGTTGTGCGCCAGCGTCAGCCTGGTGACGTTGTTCAGGTGCCACAGGCGGGGCATCTCCTCCAGGTGCAGCTGCGAGAAGAGAGTGTGTGGCAGTGCCAAGACTTGAATTTGTCAAAACTGCTTCTGGCGGAAGCACCCTCCACACCACTCACCAAGTTCTTGTCGCTGAAGTCGATCTCTGCCCTGGGGAGGCCCTGCGCCTCCTCCAGGGTCTTCCTGATGATCTTGGTCGTCATCCTCCCAGCTTGTCCACCACTTTTGCAGGAACCCAGGTGTTGCTAGCACTGCTTCTCCTGCTCTTCTTCCTCCTCTTTCGCTCGCTGCTGCTCCTGCTGCTAGTGCTGCTCTGTTCAAGGTCTCCCACGGAACTCGCAGCAGCAGCCCAGAAATATCAGTGTCGTCACATCATCCAACAGAAGGAACGGAGAGGGGGAGGAGGGGAGGGAAGGCAGAGAGGAACAGACAGGCGGACACCCATCAGGGCGAAGGGAAAGTGGGGGGGGAGAGGGAGAGGGAATTCTCCTCTTTCTCTCCCTTCAATTTTTTTTTGGAGGAGGGGGGAGGGGCAAATTTTGAGTCTTGCCCGCTCTCGCGTATGTTGTGCTTATTACTCGTACACACACACATGAAGCTTCTCCATGTCGTTCACCCAAGCATAGGAAAGACTGTACATACCAGAATAGTTGCTCCAACTGTTCCTTCTCCAACTCCCACTCAAAGCGCACACAAGTGCAGTACAATCAGTATACCACATGTATACTACATGTACCATACAAGTGAGTAGACCACGGAGTTGATTAGTGAGGAAGGCACGTGTCAACATCAATAGTGACCAATGTTAACCCCCCACCACGTGTCGGACATATTTCAAACGTATATACAGTACAGGTAATGCGAGGGCCCCGAATGGTGCAGACGCAGTGCAGCCATGGGCCTATGACCCAAGTTTCTGCCTCGGGTCAAGTTGTATCTACATTGTAATGGGAGTCCCGCTCACGAGCACTGGAGAAAAGGGTAAAGGTTTGCCAGATGCCGTTGTATTTTTACATTATTAAAAAATCTCTAAGCTATCCTAACCTAACATTGCTTCGCTCTCAAATTTTAACTTTTTACACGCCATTTTTAACTAAGGAAAATAAAAGCCCAATGGTCCAATTTCTGGCTTTTGCTTAATTGCATTTTAATTACCAAATTTTAAGGCAAAAATTCTAAAAACAAACCAAAACCTGGCTTGCCTAGGCTATTACACACACACAAAATGAGCAACCCAAGGTTTCGAGAGACCTTTTGCAAAAGTTCCGAACTTGTAATGTCCGCCCGCTCCGCCCCTCTACAGTGAGAAAACAGCTGTTGCCGACACCCACCAAAAAAAAAAAAAAAAAAAAAAAAAAAACAGAGGCGGCGGGAGGAAGAAAGAAAGTGTCGAAGTTCGGTGCGTCAATGACAAGTCTGTGGTGAGTCACCCCCGTGTGGGCCGTGTTGGTGCCAAGCGGAGGGAGGAGATCCTCCATCTCCCCCCCCTGGCGACGAGGCAATGTCGTCCTCCTTCGAGAAGACCCTGTCGAAGGCGGTGGAGGCCATCAGGCTCGTCCAGAACCCGCAGTCCGGCCTGGCCGGAGCCGTAGAGGGAGGAATGACGTGAGTTACATACTGTGTAACACTAAGTACAGGTAGTCGCCACTAAACAGCAGTTGTCAACCTTTGTCTCGTGGAATGTCCAGGACCCGCGAGAAGCTTTCCCAGCTGTCCGCCCTGTCCGACGGCCTCTGCTCGCCTTCCTCCCGCGATCGCACCCCGCCGGCCAACTTCGCCCGCTGCCTGACGGCCGCCGTGGAGGTCTTCTTCGCCCTGCTGGACGACGCCGACGCCGACGTCAGGATCCAGGCGGACGAGTGCGTCAACAGGGTGACCAGGACGCTGGCGGAGACCCACGCCGGGAGGCTGCAGGTCGAGCTCTACAAGGAGATCAAGAAGAACGGGGCGGCGCGATGCCTCAGGGTGGCCCTCATCAAGTTCGGCGAGCTGTCCTCGCTCATCCGCCCTCAGAAGGGCCGCGCCTACGTCACCAACCTGCTCCCCTGCCTGGTCAGGGTGGCGCGGAGGCAGGAGGAGTCGGTGCACGAGGCGATGGCCATCGCGCTGCCCAGGATGTTCGCCGTGTTGGGTAAGATTATTAGTCCAGTCTTGCCACGAGATGAAAAGAAAAACAGCCTTGTGTGTGTGTGTGTGTGTGTGTGTTCCCTTAGTAAATATTCTTTCTTGTAGGCAACTTCACGAACGACAACGAGGTTCGCCTGCTCTTGAAGACCTGCCTGGGCAATCTGTTCGACAGCAACCCCGTGGTTCGCCGCTCCACCGCCACCTGCCTGGCCGCGCTCTGCGACCACAGCCGGCGCCCGGCCGTCTTCCTGCCGTGGTTGCTCGCCACGCTCATGGACTTCTTGGTAATATAGGTTGTTGTGTTTTTTATTTACGTATTTTATTTATTATGAAACCATGCTGAGTGATGGTGGTTATTGTTAGGTCCCCGTCGGAACTGGTCTTGACGCCGAGCAGGCTCCTGCCAACAGGATCCTGGGCATCCTGTGGTGTTCCAGGCTCCTCGTGCCCAGGCTGTCGGCCCTGAGCGACGACTCGCCGGGGCCGAATGAGGTCGATCTTCTGGAGAGACTCCTGCAGCTGTACGAACTGTGCTTGCACTACGCCGGACACCGGGACCACAACGTCGTCTCGCACGCACTGGAGACTCTCCTGCAACTACTCAGGCAGGCCATTACGGAGCAAATTGTAGTTTTGACGCTGACGGGTAGACATTTGGGGTAACTGGAGAAAAAGTGTGTACACACTTGCAATGTCGAAATCAATTTCACGCCAACAAAATCCTGCTTTGCATTTTGCAAAGATCAAGAAGACAAGAGACATTATTTTGACAGTATGCAGGTATGACAGGTATGACATTTTTGAAACGCCAGCTTCCCCAGATATTTTCCTAACATTTACATATTCGTGTCTTAACCTTCCACTGCATTAAAAGGTTAAAGTCATCCTGCTATATCTCTATAGGACTTCTCCTCCCATGCTGAAGGAGTGTCTGGTGTCCCCCACCGGCGTCTCCAGGTCCTGCATATTCGGGAACCAGGGCGGCTCTCGCCACCCTCCGAGTCTGTCTGTCGGCAGCCGCATGAGCAGTCTGCTCTTCAGCGAGGAGGAGGAGAGCCTGCTGGACTTGGAGCCGAGCGCGGCTGAGGCGACGCCGCGGCTCGGGGGCCGGGTGCAGATGATGGACGTGCCGGCCGACAGATCTCCCACCGCGCAGTCTCCGGTGCAGCAGGAGCCGGACTCTTCCGAGAGCGCTGAAAGGGCGGCAGGAGAGGAGGACGAGGAAGGAGGAGGAGAAGATTCGCTCCCCTCACAGGAAACTTCCTTGCGGGGTCTTCCCAAGGATGAAGAGAGGGAGGTCTCGGAGGGTGGCCAAGTCCCAGACGATGAGAGCGTGGAAATGGCGGGTGAACTGAGCGCGGTCGACCTGGAGAACATCGGGAGCTTTTGCGACGCCGACATTCCCCTCATATACTGCGCGCGCAGACTCACCCTCTCCTTCTTGCTGACCAAGGAGAAGGGCCGCATCCCGTCCAGCGCCAAGTCCAGGGTCAGCGTGAAGTCCCTGGCCTTCGGCTGTCTCACCGCAATCATCCGCCTCTCGCCTAAGATCTTCCTGCTGACGTTAATGTGCGATCAGGTGTGGGATGACAACCTTAGAGCATTCTTTAATGAGTTGCACATCGCACATTATTATGCTTCAAATGTTGCCGATTTACCCGTAGGACGAGGAGGACCTGTCCACTCCACTCATCAGAGACGTGACCAACTACCACGACCACGACGATCCGCAGCTGCGCGGGTGCGCGGCCGTTCTCATGGGGGCGGTTGTCAGGGGAGCACTTGTCGAGGGTGGAGGGGATCTGGTAAGAGTCGTACAGCTGTTGTCGGAAGCAACGTTGCCACGTTGACGGGTTTTTTTTCCATGCGGGCATTTCTCAGGCGTTGTGGTTCAATGGTCGGAGGCCAGATCACGTGGACATCATGGGGATGCTGGGCAAGATGTGCCTGGACTCCAGCGCCGTCGCCCTTAGGATGGTGCTCTCCTCCGTGGCGCACTTCGTCTCCCTGCTGCTCCTCTGGACGAATCACTCGGAGGCACTTCCGCTTCTGGAAAAGGTGGTGACGGCGGCAAGCGGCACCACTTACTGGCTCGTCAAGGTGGAGCTATGCAGGCTGGTCGGCTGCTTGCCGTTCTCTGCCGTCCACTTCTGCAGCAGGGGATCCAACTTCCAGGCCAGATGCCTCGCGCTGCTGTTTCAGCTGCTCGGTGACGAGGATGCCAGGGTGAGAGCGGAGACGGCCTCGACGCTGCCCGCCCTGGTTGAGAACCTGTACGGCGCCGCGGACGAGTCCGGCAACGACGTGGTGGCCTCCACCGTGATCGAGATGTCGGAGAGGATGCTCCACCCGATCCTGGGCAACCAGGTCCTGCAGCCGACGTTTGCCCCCAGGAGCTTCCTGCTGTCGGTAGGGAGGCAGCGCAGGAGCAAGCTGAGCAGACATGGCCAGAAGTCTGTGTTCCGGGTGGTGACCGATCTGCACAAGACCCTGCTGACCTCGCAGAGTGGCCACCTGTCCCTGGGATGCATCGAGGCTCTCTCCTGCCTCTCCTCGACATTTCCGCCCGCTCTGTACCCGAAGTGCTGGGGCTGCCACCTGCCGAGGACGCGCAGAGCCAGCGCGGCAAACATAGACAAGATTCTGACCAGCCCGGCCTTCAACCTGCTCAGCTTCGTCACCTCCCTGCTGTCCAAGAGCTCTATTGCTGTGGACCTCTCTGGGCACTCGCACCTCCTCAAGTTGGCAACAGAGCTGGTGGCCAGCTTGGCTTGCACCCACCTGGGCAAGGCGAGCAGGGACACGAAGGCGAAAACAGAGACCACGCAGTCGATGGGATCTGCTCAGGACAGCTTCAACAAGGTTACCGCCTCTTTGCTCCGACACTGCGTCCGCGTCCTGTCCATGGTGGCGTCGCTGGTGGAGGAGACCCCGCCCCCGATGCCCACCACCAAGGCTCCTCTCTCCATACCGAATCCCACCCTCTCGCCACTGAAAAAGCTTCCCGAAAGCATCCCGCTGACGGGTGCCAAGGAGACGGACAAGGGGTTGAAGACCGATATGTCGCAAGAGACCCAGAGGAAAATGGGCCTCTTCTCGCACTCCCCACACTACGTGAAGATTTACGACATCTTGAAATCCACCCACCACATCCACAAGACCAACCTGGACGCGAAGAGCAGAAAGAAGTTCGAGTCCCTCTCGCACGAGTGCTTGCTCGCGCTGGGTTGCATCCTCGACGTGACGGACAGCTCCGGCATCAGCAAGCACATTGAGGAGGTCCTGGGCTACGTCAAGAGTGCCATGAGCGTCGACCCGCTCGCCTCCCTGATGTGCGTGCAGTTTCTGCTCAAGTGCATCTTCAAGACCAACTTTGCGTCGGACCCGGTCCCTGACGACAAGGAGGGTCAGCTAGTCGGAATGGGCACTTCTCCGAACTACAGCCTCTTTCCCGGCCAAAAGGGCATCTTCCATCCCTGTTTCGACATCCCGCGCAACGAGCTGGTCCACACCTTCCACTTGGCCAGAGAGGCTTCCAACTCGGAGAGGACTGACTTCGGCCTCTTCTCCACGGGGAAGCAGAACAGGGAGAGAGCCAAGAAGCGTCCTCCCGTGTTTAAGGCTCTTGGAAAGTCGGCGGACAGGGCTGCTCTCTCGTCCTACGTTAGACTGTTTGAACCCGTGGTCATCAGGGCGCTGAAGCACTACACCCTGACCACGGACGCGGAGCAGCAAGGACACGTCCTGCAGCTGCTCGTGCAGCTGGTGCAGCTGAGGGTCAACTACTGCCTGCTGGACTCTGACCAGATCTTCATCGGCTACGTCATCAGGCAGCTAGAGCTGATCGAGGAGGGGCAGGTGGCGGGGGCGGAAAAGCTCGTCCCGCAGGTGTTTCGCTTTCTGGTCTTGCTCTCCTACGAAAAGTACCACTCCAAGCCGATCATCGACGTCCCCAAGATCCTCCGACTCTGCGAGGGCCTCTTCGCGTCCGGGCAGCCGCCAGAGCAGTTTGTCCTCCCGGCGCTAATCCCGGTGGCAGAAGATCTCTTTTGCTACCGTGGGACGGCGACCGGCGCCTCCCCTTCCAACCAGGAGGTGGACTTCGCCGAGTTGGAAACGCAGAGGGAGGTTGTCTTGAGCATGTTGCTCAAGCTGGCAGTGCATTCAGAAGCCCTCCAGTGCCTCATCATGGTAATCTCGGCCCTAAGGGAGGAAGGTGAGGAGAAGTGGAGGAAAGTGTCACGCACGGTCATGGACGTCTTGCTTCCCCTTTTGGCCAACCAGAAGGTCCACCTTGATGACAAGAAGTCCCTAGATCTGGTACTGCGGGTCTTCTCCTCGCTCTCCCCCGGGTGCCTCCGCCCGGTAGACCCTTTCCTTTCTGCCGTCCTCACCTGCGCCGTCGACTTGTCCGACCTCAGAGAGGTCCAGCGCTGGCTCGGCTTTGTCGTCATTGCCCTTCCCATTATCACCCACCAGAGCCCGGAGGAGGGCATCCTCGGAAGGCTGGAGGAGCTTGGAATCCAGGTGGGGAGCACCAACCTTCCGTCGCCAGGCAGCAACCTGTTGGACACCTCGATGGAGTCTTCGAGCAGCACCATCTCAGATCCCCTGGGCATCGGCGGGGGAGTCAAACCGGAGGTCACCTTGGCTAGGTTCGTCATTCAAGTCGTCGGGGCTTCGTGCAGCAAGTTCCACCAGCTGGTCTTCTCCCAGACGGAGGGCGCAGAAGCTGACAAGTCCTTCCTGCAGCAGGAGCTGTCGCACTTGCTACTGTTCATCGGCCACATGTTGCAGTCAGGTAGGACATATTATACACACTTACATAATTGCAGCAAATTAAAGTGAAGACGACTTGAACACTGCTGTGAACATTTTCAGGTCGCTATCCGAGAGTGTCAAAGGCGGCCCAGTCTCTTGCGATGCAGGAGGGTGGACAGGAAATGATGTACACGGTGGAGACCATCAGCGAGCTCTTTCTGCAGTTGTCTCACGCCGCCCCCTTCCTTACCACGCAGTGGCTGTACATTCTCATTCTGCTCCACTGGTGCCCGCAGGACTTTTGGGCAAGCGTCTTGTCTCCGGGGTTTTCGGGAGAGGAAGAGGAGGAGCAGCAAGAGACAGAGAAGGCTTCTCCGAGCCAAGGCCTCCACCGAGAAATAGTGAGGAGGGCGGGACTCGTGCTCTACTGCGACTTCCTCTGCGACCACACGAGCAACGTGGAGGGGACCACATGGCTGGTGGTCAACCACGTCAGGGAGGTGGTTCGCAACGCCACGGAGAGCCCCGTCCAGGACTTTGTCATGTCCATGCACGGCTCCGCCTCCTCCTCCAGCCTGCTGCTCCAGGCAGTTGTCACCTGCTGCGGACAGAGGAGCAGGATGGGAGAGAGGGAGGGGTCACACGTCGTCTTCCTCAGGCAGGCGCTGCAGGTGAGAGAATTGTTGTGGAACTTTTAGAACGAGTTAAAGGAAAGGAGTTTCGGTCCTTCGGACAAATCTCTCTGTCAGGTTGTGGAGCACTCTCACCCTCACCAGAGCGGCCGCCTGCTGCTCTTCCTTGCCCGTCGGTACCTCCTCTCCCCCTTCGCCGCGTTGGCTCGCCAGGCGAACTCCGTCGCCTGCTCCAGGGTGGAGTCGGTGCTGAGGAGCGCGGGCAGGCCCGACGCGCTCAGGGAGATGATCCTAGACAGCGAACTGTCGGAGCTGATGGACCTGCTCAGGAACAAGAGGGTCTTCCGCCGCTATGGAAGGCTGGTTTCCCTGCTAAACAGGTAGGAGAGTCATCCAGTCTGGATTGAGCATAATAGATGGATCTTTAATGTCGTATCACTTTTATTTAGACTCAGCTTAGATTTTTATGACCTCTCGCCTATCGAGGGAGACGAACTGAGGACGTTCAATCCAGGGAGCATTTCGGCAACATCAGTGGATAAAGATTGGTGAGCTAAGATCTACTCGTATAAAAATGTAATTAAGTACGTAATTATTGATGGCTTACGCTTCTTCGGTTTCAGGTACATCTCGCAAGTGAGGATGAAATGTTCTCTATCCTCCGTCTACGGCAAGGTGTGCGCCAACCTCCTGAACGTACTGGAGTACGACGAGATCATGGAGATCATGCGGAAGAAGGAGTTCAACCTCGACATCCTCTCCCACGGCCTCTCCTACCGAGGGGAAATCGGGCGCGCGTTGCCCTCGTCCTCCTCATCCTCGGAGGAGAAGGGGAGAACTGCGCTCTTCTTGGCTTCCAGAGACACATTGATGAGCCACGTCTCCGCACTGGTGGAGTCCCTTCCGAGGCCTCTGGCGGTCTTTAATCCCGGCTTCTGGCCGGCCTCACCCGTGGAGACGAGGTACTCCCACAAGATGGAGGCCACCTTTCAAGCCGAGGATTTCAGGTATGGCTGAGACTCCCATGGGTATGGCGTTATGCAACTTAACGATATTTTTATCAGTACCACCGTACAAAAATTTCATTCTTACGAGTCTTAACTTTATGATTTTTTTTTGTTTTGGTGGTGACCAACATCATTGTCAAATTGCACTTTTGTAATAGTTAGGAGAAAAAGATTTACAAATTTGGTGTTTGATACAGCATTAACATGCTGATGCTCTACTTCATGAAGAGTATTTGAAGATTTGCGAATGCTTATGCAGGGAGACGCTAACCCTGCTGATGGACACCTACTCAACCTTCCTGGAAGACGAAACTCTGGCCGCCTCCCAGTACTGCGTCGAGAAGGAGGAGGAGACCTCAAAGGTGATGGGGAGGTTCGGCCTACTGTGCCTGGAGTACGCCAAGTGGATCTCTGCCAACTCCTCCTCCGCGTCGGACTGTGCGGTGGCCGTGGATCGCCAGGAGCACGCCGTCCACTCCGCCGTCCGCGCCGCCTCCGCCGCCTTTCGCCACCAGTCCGTGGCGGCGGGGTGGTTCGCCGCACAGGACAACTGGCCCGCCGCGGTCTCGGCCTGCCTCTGCGTGCACTCGCTATTCAGGGGGGTGCTCGGAGTGCCGTCGTCAAGGTGCAAAAATTTAGCAAAATATTTGTACCTACTTAGCAAGACATTCGGACTGAAGTCTTGACCCTATCAATGAGTTATACTTTACAACATTTTTCTGTCCTATCAAAGCAACTACTGTACTCGCATCATAAAATGAGCAAACTCTCACATCTCAGGCTGCCCGCCTCTTCCTCCCTGACCGACCTGCTGAAGAATCCCCCGCCCGCGGCGTCCACCAATGCGGCGGGGGCGGAGGAAGGAGTCTTCTTCTGCCCTCCTCCGCCCCACTCTGCCGCCCTGGCCTGCCTGAAGCTGGCAGAGATCGTGGAGTTTGTCGTGTCCGACACCGCCGCGTTCGTCACACGGGCCAAGGACCTCGCGGAGCCGCTGGAAGACCTGGTCCTGGGTCTTTGTCGGATGCCCGGTAAGAGATGTGCTGTTGTACAGTAGTAGCTACGACACATCATGCGATTTAGTAGAAAATAATGTACCTACTTCTCGCACTTAGCTTTCTCCACATACGTGAGAATCCCTCCCGAGGTGTGGCGCCTGGGCTGCTGGCAGTCGGCCGAGCCCTCCGGCCCCCTGCGCACCTCCTTTCCCATCCCGCCGGTGGAGCTGCTCCTCCAGGAGCCCGACGTCCTCCACGAGTACGTGAGGCGCGCCGGCGTCATCGGCTGGCTCAACCGGCAGCAGTTCGAGGAGCTGTGGGTGTCGCTGCTGGGCGTGTTCGGCGCCTCCACTGGGCAGGACCTGGTCAGGGGGGACGAGGAGGCGAGGGCCGTGGCGCAGTGCGTGGCCGTCGTGGTGCACGCCCTCACCGCCGTCGTCGTGCAGACCATGTGTCTCCCAGTGCCGGGACAGGCCAACATCTCGAGGCCTATTCATCATTCTAGGTATAAGAAAGAAATAATAATAATTACTACAGTGCTGTAGCACCTACCGTATTCTTTTTTCTTTCTTTTCTTTTCTTTTTTTTAGGGACCACCCGAGTCAGTTTTTGTTATCCCCGCGAGGTCAGCAGCTGACCAACATACAGAACTTCATCCAGGCGGAGATGGAGAAGCGAGACAAGCCTGCCGCCTCATCTCATTACCTCAAGGTACCCATAGGAAGGAAGCGCTGAGCTGATAGACCATTGATCTAACATCCAGTTCACGTAATGTCAGGTCGACTGTTCCATGAACCTTGAGCGGTTCGTGAGTCCACACCGCCGCTCGGTCGAGCTGGCGCAGGTCAGCGTGGCCTACATCATGAATGCCATCCGCCACTTTGAGGAGGCGACTACGGGCGCGGCCTCCTCCTCCTCCTCCTCCTCGGTCGTCGACACGGCCGAGACCAGGTCCAACAAGTCGAATCCCTCGGCGCTGCCCCTTCCCTTCCTCCTGCGCGAGGAGAGCCTCGCGGCCGGCGGCGTCGACGTCCAGTCGTGCCTCCACTTCCTCTTCGACCTCTACTCGCAGTGGCTCAGGCAGGAGGGCAGCCCCGGACCCGGGCCGGGCTCCGCGTCCGGGGAGGGCCCGCCCCTGGTGGTTCTGACCGAAATCGTCAGGTCCATGTTAATCCTGTCGGACCTCTTCACGGAGACAAAGTGGGAAAAAAGTTTGAAGAGACTATGATTTCTTTTTTAATTTTAAAAAATCCCCACAGGCACTTTCAGTGGATGCTGCGGTCTTTCTCCGATCTGCAGCGGACGCACCCGGTGGAGGACGAGATCCTCAACTGCCTTCTCTGCCTGGGCATCTGCAAGGCGGTCGCCGTCACTGGAGGAGACCAGGTGAGGATCGAAAGCCGACAAAGCTTGCAGCAAACGACTGAGTTGGACGTCTCTTTTTCATTTTTTTCCTTCCTCCCTTGTTATACATAGGAGACGTTGGACCGCCTCCGCCGCACCGTCGAGTTCAACCTCCGCAGCACCCACCTGCCGTCCAAGCTGTGCGCCCTACACGGGATGCTGTACCTGCTGCAGAGCGAGTGGATCCAGCCGGAGGAGATGATCCTGGTGCTGCCGCTGGCCTCGGACTACCTGCACACCTACCTGCAGGACAACAGCTCGGCCGTCGGGCAGTGCGAGCAGCACGCAGCGGCGACGTGGGCGCTCGCATTCTACATCTTAGAGAACTTCGAACATGAAATACAGGTAGGTACAGTCATTTCCCGCTTAATGTACTTTCAAATTCTTATGTTGTCCTGGCTGCACCACATTACTTGTTACACTTCAGCCACTGTTAATCACTTCCTTTTTTGTCAGGACAAGTCTTGGAGCTCCTCGGTGGTTCAGGTGGCCCTGAGCTGCGCCGGCCAGACTGCCACCCCACACGGCATCTACCTGATGCTGCTGGGAGGCCTGGAGCGGCTGGTGGTGAGCGGGAAGCTGGTGGGCGCCGCGCTGTCGCAGGTCATCAAGCTGGCCACCGACCTGCTGACGGAGACCAACCCGGCGCTGACCATCCCGGCCGTGCAGCTGTTCCTGGCCGGGATGTACGCCTCGACCACCGCCTCCCACGTCTCCATCGAGACGCCCTCCGGGGGCATCGAGGACCCGGAGAGGCTCATGCAGGCCATGGAGCAGATGTCCATCCTGTTCGACTGCGTGCGGCGCTCCGGCCCGCGCGAGGCGCACCTGCTCTGCCAGGTGCTCTCCAGGGTGCTGGTGGACTTCTTCCCCGTCGCCGACGTCATCAATCGCGTCATCAGCACCTTCATATCCCCCGGGCAGCCGCACCAGGTGCTCCTGGCCGGGGTCCTGTTCAGGGTGTTCAAGCAGGCGGCCAGGCAGGACCAGACGGACATGCTGCAGGAGTGGGTGCTCATGGCGCTTCCAAACTTTACGCGCAGGTGAGAAGAATCCCTTTTTTTTTTCAAGATTTTTTTTTTCAAGTGAGTGAACCCGAACATTGGTGAAGTGCAACATCCCGACGGGACTTTTAAACTTACAAGCGTAACAAATTTATGAAAAAAATTGTGACATTTCTGTGGTATTCTAATGACATGTTCCATTACATGTTTAAAGCTGAATTTGTTACGCTTGTAAGTTTAAAAGTCCCGTCGGGATGCCCTTTTGCCCTCCCTCCAGGAGCCCCGTGTCCCACTCGATGTGGTGCCTCTCGTGCTTCTTCGTGTCCGCGTCCGCTCACTCCCCCTGGCTGCAGGCGTTCTTCCCTCAGCTGCAGCTGCGGCTCGGATGGTTCGAGCACGAGGACAAGAAGCTGTTCTGTCTGGCAGCGAGGTGGGTGTCCTTTTTTTTTTTTTTTTTAACTCAAAAACTTGTGTAATGCCTCTCTTAATCCTAGAGGTACAGACAACAACAGCTCTCTTTTTTACTTTTCCCTCTGCCCCTCTTTCAGAGAGTTCTACACGAGCCTGAAAGATGATGCCCAGAAGGCCAAGTTCAGGGAGACCTTCGAGGCCGTCTCCCAACCCGGGTCGCCGTACTGCGACCTACTTCTTACCCTGTGAAGAAAAAGGGAGGGGAAAAAAAAGTGGAAGTCTCGTGTCATTCTCGAGCTCAACCGTCGTTGTTGTGGCCAGTGAGCTGTACTAGTAATCAAAGTGTGATATATACCCCTGAAGGAGCATTCCAAGCGAGCAAGCAACGTGTGTGCACATCACATTATTTTCGTTGTGATACCTTACCCCTCTTCCACTTTGTATGTAGTTACTTAGCAAGACATTCCGACTGAAGTCTTGACGCTATCAATGTTGAGAGTTAACACTACTTTACAAACATTTTCCTGTCCTATCAAAGCTTAAACTCGTGTCAACAAAATGAGAGTAGTTATAAAATGTGCGTTCCAGAGCATTTTAATTTTTTCACAAGGGTCATCCCTGGCGAAATCTCACCATTATTCCATCTTATTTTACTCGTATATTTTTATTAAATTATTATGATTTTTAAAAATTATTTTAAGAATTGCTACATAACAGCCAAATTTAACACCTTTACAACAAATAACACCCTGTTCCCTTTTCTAAATCCTTTATGCCAAGTCTCACTTAACGAAACGTCATACATCATGAGCAAAAATGAGCGCCCTTTATTCTCTTTTCTCTCTCTCTCTCTTCTATTCGCGCGGAACGCATTCCCTACACGGGTTCAGAAAGCATCCGAGGTGCTCTGGCGTCTCTGCCCTCGACGAACCGCCGTCCTCGGCGACTTGGGCGGAGAGGTCGTCGACGCCGAGTGCGGCGGCAACCGCTGTCCGCACCTGCCGCTCCGTGAAGGCCCTCTCGGCTCCTCTCTCGTCGTCGACCAGAATGGCGTAGAGGTCCGAGACCCGGGCCTCGAACGTCTCGCCCCGGGACCTTTGCGCCATCGCGGCCAGGTAGGAAGGTGGCGGCGACTCGGCCTGGGCGTGAGCGGGGGAGCCGCCGGTGGCGACGGATCCTCCGGAGGCGGCCTTCTGCGGATGTCCGCCTTCGAACAAGTCGAAAACCCAATTCTGCAATTGAAATAAAGCCAACGGCCGTTGTCGTGTTGGACACACCAGTTCCCGTTAGATCACTGAAGTTAAGCAACATTGAGCCTGGTTAGTACTTGGATGGGTGACCGTTCAGGGCTG
>JAAUYM010067972.1_pt1 | contig 15838 bp, 17 predicted proteins | sample 7278001 | NCBI WGS metagenome assembly JAAUYM01 (sample SAMN14350224, study PRJNA611818) | marine sediment metagenome | isolation source: surface marine sediment (1.8m) | place: French Polynesia: Moorea | collected 2018-08
CTCCTCCTCCTCCTCCTCTTTCTCCCCCTCCCCCTCCCCCCTCGCTAATTCGACAACCCTCGCTAATTCGACATTTTGGCTGGCAACCGAATTTGTCGAATTATCGAGGGGCTACTGTACTACCCAGGGACATTCTGGAGTATATTCAGACCGTCCCTGTACTACCATACTAGGTAGTTCTCAAAGTGCAGCATAAAAAAGAGCTAGAGCCTCGTACCTTTAAAATTCTACTGTGCCTTGTCCTGACCAGGGCCCTGTCCCAATCGACGACGTCGCTGTAGGGCAGGTCGACCGCCTCCGAGATCACCGGGATGGAGTCGTTCTGAAAGGCCAGCAGGATGTCCGTCAGCACGTCGTCGCCGCCGCCGTCCGCCGGGAGGGGCACCAGGACGGACGGAGACGACGGCGCGATCGGCCGCTGGCGGATCGACACGTCCGGACCGCCGTGGCGGTGGTACAGCCTCGGGATCGGGAGGCGCCCGGCCGCCAACAAGAAGTTGGAGGTCACGTCCGATCAGGACCAGAGGTCGAACCTGACCACGGGGCCGTCTGTGTGGTGCACCGGTGCCGACTCCGTGGGTCGCTCGATGACGTAGACTCTGACGCTGCAGTGGTCGCGGTCGCTGCCGTCCTTGCCGTCGCTGCTGCTGCTGCTGCTGCCGCCGTCGCCTTCCAATATGTAGGAGCCATTGATGTGTCTCCCGCCAACGTCCAAGAACCTAATGTCCTCACAGGTTGCAAAGAGGTCGCCCACGTTGGCGGTGGAGTGGCCGTCCCGGAGCTCGGTGGTCTCCTCCTCCTCCTCCTCCTCCTCCTCCTCCCCCCCTGCCGCCGCCGACACCTGCCTCCATCTCGGCTGTGGGTGGCGTGTCTCCTCCACCCCGGAGAGGAACGGCGACGCCAGCACCAGAAAGCAGCAGGACAGCGCCGCCGCAGACGCCGTGACCTGGCGCCGAGAACAGGATGAGGAGAAGGAGCAGGATGAGGACAGGCCCTGGCTAATCCACGTCTCACACATCCGAGAATTAATTTCCGCCACTGGCAGAGGATCAGCTCCAACCGGTACTGTAGATTCCCTGGCCCTCGCTCGACAGTGTCCTTGGAGAAAAAAAAGTCATAATTGAGAGAGGAAAGGCCTCGGTGGGTGGAGAGAAGTGAAAACTGTCTCTGGTTGGTGCACCAAGTTTGCGTATTACCGTGGTAGGTAGAAAATATGTACCACAACGGTGGCAACCATACCTTCTACAAAGATTTTTTCCCCTCTTTTAAACGTTAAAGGCCAAAGAATAGGGTGTGAACTACTATAACATGTCTTCTTTTTTTGCTCATTAGCACATGTTATCTAGTGTGTGATAAGCAAGGATTTTCCCCCACTTTTGGGGGTGAACAGTTGCCTCTTTTTGAGGGCACGAAGGTTGTGTTGTACCTACGTAATCGATTAAAGTGTGTACCCACTCTTCGAGTACTTCCTTGGAATAAGAAAGCACACTAGTAGGTGGGAATTGTTGGTATATTTTACGCAACGCTCTGGAGGAGGAGTGAAATCTGTTTTTTTTTCTTTTATTCCTGCGGTCACACCAAGTTGTTGATGCTCAGGCAGGGCAGTATTATCTGTGACTGATGGATACCTCTTTTTTTTTACATCCATGGGCTTGTACGTACATAGCCTCAAATTTGAAGTACACACGGTAGTACAGCACGTGTGCCTTTTTGATCACCAGTTTTGCCATCCTAATACTCGTAAAATAATTTTGGAATCACAACTGGGCTAATTCGCTGATTTAATTCCTCTACATGAATGCACATTATCACATAAGGACAAAACAACATTTCTTTTCCACAACAAAAAGAGCAGCACAGCTTATTATCTGTTGTCAGATAGGTCAAAGTCATCAGAGACGTGGACCATGGGGACGTAGAGGTCATCCACCTTCAGGCTCCGGTTCTCAGCAGAGGACCCGGCCGAGGACGAGGTGCCACCTGGGCCGCCCCCGGCAGCAGCCGCGGTGCTGCCAGCACCACCATTACCTGCAACACCCCCTGCAGGCACGGTGTTGGAGATCTCGGCCAGCTTCCACTCCCAGTCCATCTTCTGGACGGCGTTGAGAGACTCAGCTTCATTGTGGTGGCGGAGGACCATTTGTTCCTAGAAACATGTTTTAAGAGCACATGTAATTTTCCAACTTATTGTAACCTTTACTGCATGTCCTGTGCCATAAAATTGTCAGACTGGTGGGAAAAACTAAAAATTAATTGGATAGTTCAAAGGTGAGACATCTTCCCCCCCCCCCCAAAAAAAAATGACTGTAATGTAAGTTCTGCTGTGCAACATATCTGACAATACAGTATATTCAAAAGTTATTCATTTCTGAGTAAACGTATCAGACCTAGAAGATTCAAAGTTTACTACAGTCATTGGAGTAAAACTGAGAAAAATTGGCCTGATTTTGTAGAGTACACAAGATTTTATAACATATTTTACGTAGAAGTTGTGCATTCTAAATACTTACAGTATAAATAATATTTACATCAAATCTATGGCTCTCAATTCAAAATTTAGTAATTTTTTAGAATGCACCCCTTAAGATACAGTATATATGTACTGTATAGATGTCATACAAAAACAAGCCAACGTTTTGTTTCCTTTTCAGATCCGAGACTTCTGTGCCTGTGCCCACCTTTATCTTTTCCCACTTGTCGTCGACATCCTGCAGCCAGGAAAGGAAGAGCCTCCCGTTGTACCTGGACCTGATGTCCCTGTTCTTCTCCTCAGCCTGTGAGTCAATAGGAGTGTAGATCTCCTCATCCCTCAGGATGGTGCAGACACTGTAGGGAAAGGGTTGGTTGGCCAATGCCCTGGCTGCCCTCCCATGTACGCGGATGATCTCCTGCTCCACCGTCAGTACCAGTTTCTCCTTCTCCACCAGGTGCCGCTTACGCAGCTGGTAGCGTGCCTTCTCCTGCTCCAGGAAGAGGTTCCGCATTGCTCCCTCCAGTGAGGGCGGTGGTTGCAGCATTGGCATGGAGCGGAGTCGCTCACTGGCATTGCCCTGTAACAGGTACGTCTTCCGATTCATCAGATAGTCACGGTAGCCCTGTGGGGGCTTTGGGTGCACCGGGAAGAGGTTCTTGCGGCGCTGCTCCACCTGCTTGCGGATGTTCAGATACTTCTGGATGTCATTAAGGGGCTCATTGCCTGTGGGAACAAAGCCACTTGTGGAGGTGCTGCCACCACCCCCTGTGCCACCAGTGCTGCTACCAGCAGCCACTGTGGCAGAGGCCATTCCAGAGATCATCCCTGCTCCGACAGTCCCGCCAGAGCTGGCAATCCTACTGCCAGAACTTCCTCCATTCCCTTGAGCAGACTGCTCTGCCTGCTCCACCTGGGAGCGGAGCTTCCTCTTCTTCACATGGTACTCAGTGTAGTGGCTGTTTCTCCCTGCTGTCCCTTCTTCCCTGCTGGAACCCATGATAGCTGCCTCTGTTGCCGATCCACCAGAGCTGGATTCGGTTGAGGCAACTGGGGCAGCAGCAATGACTGCTTCCGGGGCATCACCCCCATATGTGCCAGTGGTGGAGGAAGATGTTCCCTCAGGTCCTGGGGTGCCCTGGTTTGCTCTGCTCCGAGTCATCCGGGCAGCCGAGGCAGCCTTTGATCCATCCAGGGAGTCTGAGCCGCCGGCCTCCTCACTCTTATCCTCCACATTCTTGCTCAAAGCATCTGCAGAAGTGGCCTCGTCTCCTCCCTCCTTCAAAACCGCAGACGTCAAGTTGGTTGTCGCTGCTTCCGTTGTTGCCACCGTAGCAGCTGATGCCGAAGGAGAGTCCCCCTTTCTGGCTTCTCCATCTCCTTCGGTAGGCGTGTTAGCCCCACTCCCACCTGGGGCACTGTTCCCGCTGCCACCACCATTCCCATTTCCGTTCCCATTTCCTGAGAGGACGATCTTGAGTGGTGGCACCTTGAGACCCTCCGTGGAGTCACTGCTCTTCTTGGAGTTCTCCCCATCTCCATCTGAGTCGGACTCGCCCTGCTCCTGCTGCTGCTGCTGCTGCCTGGTCTGCCTGCTGGGACTGTTGGCAGCCGAGTTGCTGAGTGAGGAGGGGCTTCTCCTGTCTGACCCGGATCCCTTTCCACCTTTACACTTGTTCCCGCTGGAGCCAGTGCTCTTCTCCAGTGAGCTTCCCCTGGTGGTCCTCCCCTTCACAACGGTGGCTGCTCCGCTGGCTGGTGCCTCCTCCTTTTTCCTCTTCTTCCTGGACTCCTCGTCTTCTTCCTCCTTGGGCCTCTTCTCTCCAGGCTTCGGTTCCTTCACCCCTGTCGTCATTGTCATTGCTGCTGTGGGAGACGGAGTTGGCGCAGGGGAGGAGGCCCCTCCTACTTCCTTGGGTGATGAACTGCTGTCACCACCTGCAGCCCCCGCCGCCACTGATGGCGCTGCAGCAGCTGTCACCAAGTCAGGGGATAAACTTCCTCCAGAAGACTTGGCAGTTGTTGCAACTGGTGTGGCACCACTCTTGGACCCGGAGGAAGGCTTCAATTCTTCAGGGTTGGCCTTTGTTTCTGGCTGCTGCACTGTTGAAGTGGTGCCAGAGGCCGAACTACTGGGCTTCTCATCCTTGTTGGCTGAAATGAAGAGTGAATGAACGTAAGACTATGAGGGCAAAATTTGAGTCCTTTATTCAAACCCCGCACCTGATTCCATCTCGAAGTTGAGCCTGGCCTTCGACGAGGTCGTCTCCGTCGCTGCTACTACAACACTTTGATGCTGCTGTCGCTGGCGTTGCCTGAACTTCTTGACCTTGTGCCTCTTTGGATTTGTCTGTTGCTGCTGTTGCTGCTGTTGCTGATGTTGCTGCTGTTGCTGTTGCTGTTGCTCCTGGATGCCCAGAGCCTGTAGTGCCTGTTCCACGCTGGGAGAGTTGCTCAGTCCCAAGAAGCGGGCAAAGTCGTCAACATCCTCCAAGTCGGACACGTCAGACTCGCTGTCGCTGAAATTGGTCTGATTGTTCTCCTGTGGGAAAAAAGCATGGTAAAAATAAGAATTTGAGCGCATGTGAACTCCCTGATTTTTTAAACACAACCGTCCTAAACCTCGCCCCCCCTTTCGTCCTCTTCCTTGGCTCACCTGGTGCTCACTGAGGAAGTCGACGACCTCCTTGATCTTGTGGCTGAGGTCGCTGAGCTGCTTGGCCTCGTCCAGGGGGGTGCGGCCGTTATCTTTTCGGGCGCTGAGGTCGGCTCCCTTCTTGACCAGGTACTTGACGACCTGCAACACATTTTAGAAGGAGGAAAGATGAATTGCAGCAGCAAACAGCGATTTCACTTGAAAACAAATATGGGAATGCAACATGCACAACTGACGGCCTGGAAGAAACTTGCACTCACCCCTTTACCTCCAAATTGTCTTTTGCGTGCAACAAAAGATTGGGGACGCCCCCAGAGCTTTACTGCTTCCCTTCCCCCTTCCTTGGCTTGGCTCCTTTCTCCCTTCGTAATGGCGTCGGCTGCTTTGCCTGCCTGCTATCGCCACCAAACTGCGCCTGCCGGCGCGCATGTCTGCTGTGCCCTGTACCGTACTAGTCCGGACAGAAGTTTGACCTCCCAATGTCTCCTTAAGTGTGCAAAATTATGGAACTATTTGTGTGCCTTTTGAAAGTATCTACATAACCCTTGCAAGGGCTACTTGAAATAATTTCTCAATGTGCTCACAGATCTTTACAGAGATCTACGAAAAATATACCACGCGCAATGGCGACCGCCACAGCCAATTCTTCCCCCCCCCCCTTCCTGCCGCTGCTGCTGCCGTTAACCCCGGCCGGCGTCCGGCGGGAGGCAGGAAGCCAACAACGAGGAGGGAGAGGGGAACAACAGCGTCTCCACTCAGTTGGTCTCCGCAGAGAAGAAACGAAGCGAAGGAATGGCACGTAAAAGCCACCCTTCCTGCCTACTAGTATACCGTAGTAGATGCAAGGGACAAGACGTCATCTCTTAATTGTACCGTGTGTACCAGATGTATTACTACTGTATACCCAGATGGTCGTCAGAGGGCATAGCATTTATTCAAAAGTGCTATTCAGGTAGAAATGCCAACTCAGTCGATTTAATCAAATGTTAAAGACTTACGGAGAAATATAACGTGCTAAACATCAAGGTATCTGCAGGCCATAAAAGCAAGGGGATTGGTAGGTCCCCTCCCCTGCAGTGCCAAACTTTACTTCGTCACCCTATCAGACACCGCATTAAGCTTTCCATCCCACCACCTCTCTCAAACTAGATATAGCAAGGTCGATTATGTAAAGACTTTTTTACTGAAGCAAGAGAAAAATATAGTTGTAGGAATAGATTACGTACTGCATTGATGAGAGGACAGAATCTCGTCAGAAAAAAAAATTAGACTGTATAAATTCTGACATTTAGGCATCCCAAAAGGGCTCAATTAATGAAACTACTGTAACTATGTACAGTAATAGTATTCTCTTTTCTTATGATAATTCGCGAGAATACAATAATAATAATTTTACAATTGATGCCCGTTCCTACCTGCAGATGTCCTCCCTTTGCGGCGTCGTGAAGCGGCGTCTCCCTCTGCTCCCCGACCCCGCCGAACTTGTTGATGTCGGCCCCGTGCCTCACCAGCACCCGGACCACAGACAGGTTGCCGCGATTGCACGCCTCGTGCAAGGCCGTCCATCCTGGGGGGAGAGGAAAGGAGGGGGAGGGGGGTCATTTGGGGGGGAAAAAATCGATTGTAACGTGGGTCATGTGGCAGCCCCGTGACTCACCGGCGTTGTCGACCTCGTTCGGGTCGACCCCGATGAGCAACATCTTCTCCGCCACCTTCCAGTTGCCCTTGATGGCCGCCCTGTGCAGCATCGTCTCCCCCTTGGCGTTCTTCCGCAGGATCCTCTTCCTCAGCCTGTCCTCCGCCGGGGTGCGAGGGCTGGAGGTGGAGGAGGAGGAATTGGAGGTCGACACCAGGGCAGGGGACGACAGGAGGGCGCCGACCCTCGAGGCGGAGGAGGTGGAGGTGGAGGTAGAGGAGGTGGAGGCGTTAGCTGGGGCGTTGGGCCCGTTGACCACCTGGAGGGGAGCGCGGGGAGGGGACGTCAGCGGGGAGGAGCAGTCCACACCTGAGAAAGAGGGAGCATTTTAAGAATCAAGGAAGGTAATTTTTGCATTAGCAGCCTGACTTTCATCAAAGCTCAGCAAAAAGAACGTGGTGAAAAGGTGCTAAAGAGAGTAGATCTCGCTCCTCACCGTTTGCTCCATTCTCAGAGGACCTCTCCATCCTCTTGATGAGCGCCAACTGCTGCCGCTCAGACATGGGCGCGCGGTGGTCCATCTCGAGCAAGGAGGAGGAGAGGGTGGCAGAGAGAGAGTCTGTGCTGTGCGAAAAAGTGGTGGAGGTCGACGTCGTCGTCGTGGTCGACGTCGCCCTTCCCGTCCCAGATGTTGTCGGCGCTCTTCTCTTTCACAACACTCTTTTTCCCGCGAAGAAATCTCTCTCTCTCTCGTGCTGTTTCGCTGTCGCTGTCGGCCGCGCCAGAAGAAGAAGGAAGAGAGGAGGAGGAGGAGGAAGAGGAGCCTCTGCCTCCGCCTCCGCCTCCGCTCCGCCTCCTCCCCCCTCTAGTTCTGCCCTCCGGCCGCTGCCTCTCTCCGCGCGCCCGGCCAGGCGGCCACCAGGGCCACCAGGGCCACCAGGGCCACCACCAGCCCTCCACGCCAGCGCAGCGCAAAGAAGGAGGAAGGAGAGGTTGCGAGGCAAGGGGAGAAAGGAAATGTTCCGTCGGTGCGCAGAAGCAATCAAAATAAACAATCATTATTATAAAAGAGAAAGACGTACGAGTGACGGTGGAGGCGGGCGGTGCTACTCATGGTCATCACGTTCATGTCGCACGCGGGGACGATGCTTTTGCGCCTCTTGAGCCGCGTGGCGCTGCCCAACTTGGCGGGGTCGGCGGGGACGGCGGGGACGGGGTGCAGGGCAGTGGTCAGGCTGGGTGGCTGGAAGGGCAGCAGCGCCAGGAAGGTCCACTCCGACGGCGGCGAAACGAGGTTCCCGGAGGAGGGCAAGTCAGGCCCGGGAAACACGTCGCCGTCTTCGTCTTCGTCTTCGTCTTCGTCTTCGTCTTCCCCGTCTTCGTCTTCCTCGTCGGAACAGGAGAGTGACGAGAAAAAGGTGGCAAATGCGATTTCAACATCAGAGGTTTTTTTTTTTTTGCTCATCCAATCTCATTATTTGCATAGATTCCCAAGGTAACCCCGCAAAAAGCCAAGGAGAAGCTGAACGCGTTGCTCTTGAGCATCAAGGAGGAGAGGATCGCGGACACAAGGCACAGGGAGGAACTGAACCTGGCCCGGCCAAAGAGGATGGCTGGAAGGAAGCCACGAAATTTGACGGGTAAAGTTTTGATGCGGCATTTTCCCCGACTTCCTCCGCACAGTCCAACAACGACTGCATCTCCCTTCTTGGACGCAGGCATCGATCCCCAGGTGGCCGAGGCCACCCTCGAGGTCGCCCGCCACGTGGGCAAGGAGAGCGAGGAGGCGGCCAGGGCGGTCGAGTCGGACCTGCTGAGGCACCTCCGCGGGCTGGCCAGGGAGACAGAGAGGTCCAAGATGGGAGAAGAGAGGTCGGCGGCCAAGGACCTGAAGGAGCTCTTTGGGGACATAAAGGTGAGCACGTGCATGGTGGTGACCTGCACAAGTCCAGTCTAGTAGTACTAGTACAGTACTGTAGTATGCCGACTTGTATCGCCTTCCTGTGTGGTGCGCAACTGCCAGGTGGAGTCCACCGCACCCGCCGACTCCCCTCGGGTGCTGACGCAGGAGCAGAAAGACTTCATCGAGCGGAGGCGGCGCCTGAGGAGGGACAAGAGGAAGAGGGACTCTGAGGAGGAGGAGGAGCCCATCGACGTCTTCGGGGCGAGGACGCTGGGCATTTTCGAGCCGGGCTGCGCGCTGCGAGAGGCAGAACCCGACCCGGAAGTGCGTGTGGTCAAGGGCAGCTAAGCTGCTGATGCAGTGAAATAAGTGAAATCTCGATAAATCCGAGTTTAACCATCGACATCACAAAATCGAGACCAATGTATTTCTATGCACCATCATCAAACATCGCCTTCAGGTCGTGACCCTGGAGCACTGGGAGAGGTGTGAGTGGCGCCACCTGCGGGTGAGAGGGACGCCGCCACCAAGGAACTTCCTGGAAGAGTTGGCGCAGATGACAGAGAGGGGCATCCTGTGGAGGTTTCCCATCAACAACGAGCAGGGGATAGACCAGGAGGCGGTAAGTTCAAGTTGGGTCGGGTTCTTTGTTTGTAGCTGTCTGTTACTGCTTTTTTAACATCGTGTTTTTATTTAGATCGACAAATGCTTGCTACTGTGTGTATGTGTTAAAGTTGGCATCGCCTTCCAGCTGGAGCCGTTCCACGAGCACGTCTTTCTGGAGCGCCACCTGGATGGCTGGTGCCCCCCCAGGGGCCCCGTGCGCAACTTCATGGAGCTGGTCTGCATCGGGCTGCAGAGGAATCCCTACATCACCGTGGAGAAGAAGCGGGAGCACTTGGAGTGGTTCCGGAGCTACTTCCTGGACCCGGACCGACACGACATCCTCAAGCTGAGCGGGGCGATCGAGATGGAAGGGGGAGAGGGCGAGCACGAGTCGCAGCAGCAACAGAGCTAATTCAGGACAGCTTAATTTATTTGCACTACGTACTACAGTACAAGGCGAGTTGTACTATGTAATTCGCCTGGGGTTATTCATGCTTCCCAAGTAATGTGTGACATGAGCCACCATATACTAGATTACATCCCTGTTGACATTATACACCAATTCCAAGACCTGGAATTTTCCTTCCTCACTCCTTATATGAAAAATGGCCATTTCAGGTAAAAGGAGGCCTCAAAAATTGGCCTTCCAGGCAAGTTGTAATTTGACCTGGCTTTGCCAGACCTGTACTCACCAGCAAAGTGAGTAGCTTTGGACTATAGTCATCAATTACCGTTACGGTTACGGATGTGACAATAAAACAGTGAGTGAACAGAAAAGTATAGGTAGTACGCTAAATATAATGAATTAAGGATGCCAGAGATGAAGTCAGTATAAGTTTACTGACCTTGTGATCACATATATTGTGGTACAAATGAGTGGAAGATAAATTCCCTTTCCTATGTCAATTAATTGTTTCAATGATGTATGGATCACTAGGTGACCTTTTTCTGAATAGCCTGGCGCTGGCCTTTCTCTGCCGCAGCAGCTATGCCAAAGAGATTGACAAGAAGCCCGGTCAGCAAGACAAAGTGGCAGGCATGCAGGAGCGCACTGCTCCACACAGTCGATGGGTACACGTTCCAGCAAAGCTCCACCAGTCCAAGCAGGAGGAGGCGTGCCGGCGTTGGCAACTTGGTGCTCCACAGGAGGTAGGGCAGCTGGTGGAAGTACCACACGTAGAACTGGTAGTGCAAGGAGCGTGCCAGGGAGATCCCGATGAAGTTGCACATAAACAGGGGCAAGACCAACAGCTGGGAGGAGTAGTCCGGTCCCATCCCACTCTCTTGCAGCTTGTGGTAGCTCCTCAGCATCTTCCACCACTTGGGTGCACAGATTAGCAGGATGGCAATGTGGGCCGCCATCAGGGTCATGTGAAACGTCCGACTGACAAAGACTTCCTCAGGCATGAACTTCCAGTTGACGGTCCATTTGAAGAGGAACACCCGACCCAAGTCAAAGGATCCCTTTATGTAGGCAAGGGGATTCTCCATCAGGAAGGGAATAGCCAACAGGACCTGAACGAAGGCACACACGGAGAGTTGAACACAGGTGGCAATGAGGCTCAGATTTGCCAGGTATGCGAGGAGGAGGGCAGGGGCAAACAGGAGCACGTTCATCTTGACGGAGACGGCCAGGCTGAAGAGAATGCTCCCCGTGGTCCACCGTCTGTCCAAGAACATGTTGACCGCAGCGTACAGGAAGACTATTGCCATGGGATCGTTGAAGAGGCGTAGGACAAAGATGGAATGGATCCTCTTGGTCAGGAGACTCATGAACAGCAGGGCGAAGGGGGGCACTTTCTGCGTCTTGGCCATTAGGCGGAACACAAGGGCCAGGTTGACAAGGTAGAGGACGGCATAGATGCACTGTGCCAGTAGGAGGTCGGTGCCGCCACCCGTCACCAGGTACAGCAGGGAGAAGATCCAGACGAACCCTGCCGGGTAGACGAGTGGCCCGGTGTCACCCCTCAGTGCAGAGTAGTCGAAGGTGCTGTTCCTGATCACTGGGGAGACCTCCTGCATGTAGGCCACCCAGTCGATCTCGGTGTAAGGGACGGAGCGGATGATGAGGGCGTTGAAGGCGGCCTCGGACAACAGGAGCACCAGGGAGGCCACAAAGAGGTTGTTGCGGGTGGGGTCAAGTGCGAGGCTCTTGGCGGCGGCCAAGAAGCCACGCAGGCGCAGGCGTCCACTCGAGGATGAAGTTGACGACTTCTTGTTGGGAGGAGCCATGGCCACGGCGGCGAGGAGGGAAGGGACACAGACGATCCTAATCCAGTCCAGTCGGAGAAAGACTGCAGACGTGTAATGTACTACTGTCTACTGGGTAGTAGACTACACTCACCGCGGTAGCTGAAGAATCATTCTCAGTTGTCAGTTGTTGTCATTATCTCGTAGATAGCTCCGCTAAATAGTCAGAAAATTGCTATTAGCGTTGTCTGCAAGAAACCTCTATTGTCAAAATTTGTTTAAACCATATAACCAACAACAACGTCTTTTATAACTTTTAGTATAAAAAGTGCATAAGTAAAAATGATGGGAAACAGTAGCTTTTTCAGAAGTTCTTTAGATGTCTCAAATCGTCAATACTTTGGGAGGTCTATGATTATACCTCTTACGTATCCCATTCTGAAAGAAGAAAACAAGTAACCAGTCGTCGCGCTCTTCAGTCAAAGATGTGTTAAGTAACGTCTTATTATGCTATGCTTAAATACTAGTTAAACTAAAAAGAGATCAACGTTGTCTAATTTTTTTACAGTGACTAAATATTTCTCTTTTTTCTTGCATAAAAAAATAGAAGACAAATTTCTGGGACATTTTGTGACTTTCCTCCTCCAATTTGGTTGTTTCCCCATCCAGCACTGAACAATCTGTTTTCGTCACTCACACACAGACAAAAAAAAACATCCATTTGCGTAGGAGGAGAACTAAACTACCGAAACCATAGTGTCTATCTCCATGCAGTAGCAGCAGATCATCCCAACCCTCGCGGGACCAGCAACCCCTGATCTCGAGGCTCAGGTCGCCCGTGGCCGTCCTCATGTCTTACAGCAACGGCGCCGCGGCCAACGGCTTCGCCGCCGCCGCCGGCGGCGGCGGCGGTGGAGGAGGAGGTGGTGCCGGAGGCGCCGGGGGAGGAGGAGGAGGAGGGGCAGGGGGTCCGCCTTCCTCGTCCTCCTCCACTTCCTCCTCCAACTCGATCCCCGGCGTCCCAAAGAAGAAGTCTGGTGCGCCAGCCGTCATCAAGGAGATGGGCGCCGAGCACCTGACCGACGCCAAGTTCCGCGTCTGCTTCAACGCCATGAGGCTGGCGCAGGAGATGACCGACGTCGTCATCGTGGTCGAGGGGAGGGAATTCCGGGCGCACAAGCTCATCCTCTCCGGGTGTTCGCCCTACTTCAGGGGAATGTTCAGGTAGTTACTCTCACCTGAAGAAAACGGATATCAATTCTGTAAGCAATTGCAACACAACCTGTATTCCCCCCCCCCAAAAAAAACCAGAAACAAAAACTGTTTGATGATGTTATGAAGCCGCACGCATTCTAGTATACTCTTAACGTCTTAATCTCATCTGCTTCGTATTGAAGAGCGGGCAACTTCGACGAGAGCCAGAGCAGCCGCATTGAGATTGACCCGAAGGGCGAGCTGGGCATCAAGGCCGACGCGGTGGAGGAGCTCATCAACTACGTCTACTCGGGCAACGTGGCCATCTCCCACCACAACGTCATAGACCTCATCAGGGCGGCAGACCTGCTGGAGCTGACTGAGGTCAAGAACGAGACCCTCAAGGTCATCGAGGAGCACATCACCTTCGACACCTACCTGGACATCAGGGAGGTGGGCAACGTGTTCAGCTGCCCGAGGCTGCTGGAGGCCGTCGACAGGTTCATCAGGAAAAACTTCACGGATTTTTGTCGCACCCAGGTAGAGGGAGGAAGAGGGGAAAAAAATCACCTTTCTTTGTGCGCAAAACTCTTCACTTTCTCCACTGTCAGGCTTTCTACGACTTGGAGGAGGACGAGTTGGTGTCGTACCTCCAGCACGACCACCTGCGCACCCCGAGCGAAGAGGTGGTCCTCGCCTCCGTCGTGGAGTGGTGCCGGAGGAGGAGGAGGCTGGACCGGTTCCTCTGCCTCGCCGGGCACGTCCGCTTCGAGCTCATCTCAGTCAAGTACGTCCTCCGCTTCATCCGGGAGGACGGAGACGTCCGCGCCGACGCCGCCGTCACCGACTGCCTCCTGGACAAGGTCCGGTCCCTGCCGGTGCCCCTGCCGGCGCTGTCAAGGCCCCGCTTCTCCACCCAGGTCCTGGTGGCCATGCCCTACCGCTCCAAGAGTTTCTTCCTCATCACCTTCTTCGGGGACCACATCGAGTTCGTTGTGAAGCAGTTCCCAGAGATGATACACGAGCACATCGACGCCCTAATCAACTACTCGGTGTGCAAGGTGGGCGACAATCTCCTGTACATGGCCGGCGGCACCGGTTACAACATCAACAACGAGCCCTTCCACTCTAACAAGGGTTTTGTGTATGATCTGGTGGAGGATCAGTGGACGCCATCTAGCGATCTGCAGGTGACCACCAAATAATAAAAAAAAACATGTTAAAGGAGCTTGCACCCCATAGACAATTTCTGCATCTTGCTTCCCACAGGGAGACTCTAGTAGTTTTGGTATGGCGGCCGTGGACACGGACGTCTACGCCATGGGCGGCAGCGGCGACTCCTTTAACTCGAGCGACGAGGTCCTCCGGCTGGACTTCTCGAACCCGGTGTCGCAACGTGAGTGGACGCCGGTCGCCCGGACCAACTACAACCGCTCCTCCGTCCACCTGGTGACCGTCGGCACCCGGATCTATGCCGTCGGCGGCATGCTGGACGGCGGGTACACCTCCACCGTCGAGGTATACGATCCGGAGAGCAACTCCTGGAGCGAGGTGGACTCCATGAGCCAGGCGCGCTGCAACCCGGGCGTGACGGTGGCCGGCGGGAAGATATACGTGGTGGGCGGCCTCGGGGACAACCTGCTGGGGCCCCCGGGCGGCCTCAAGACCGTGGAGTGCTACGATCCGGAGGCGGACAACTGGACGTCGCTGCCGGACATGTACTTCCCCCGCCACTCCCCGGCCGTGGCCCACGTCAACAACAAGCTGTTCGTGTTCGGCGGCGGCTCCCCGTCTCCGCTGCTCCGCCCGGGCCCGGAGAGGACCATCGAGTGCTTCGACTTCGAGCGCCACGAGTGGTTCGTCCTGCAGGACAAGATTCCTGGGCGCTCCAACGCCATGTACGTCGGGGACTTCTTCGACAACCTCGACACGTAGTGGGGGGGGGGGCCGTGTTGATTGTAGAGAGAGAGAGAGAGACCCCTCACACTCTTCCTAACATAGTGCGGATGCGTGAGGTCAGCTGTTTCATTCTTTTGTACTCTTGTGTCAGAAAAGGATGATGTGATATTTCCATTAACGTGGTCTACTGACGAAATCAGTAAATAGCGTGCTGCGAAACTGATAAAAAAAAAGAAAATGCTAAAGAATCCTAATAAAAATCCACACTAATTTTTTTTTTGATAAGTCAAGCCCTCTTTCTTTACTTACTTACTCTCTACTTTACGTAACGAAAAGGAATCAGTTTATGAAATGGCCATGTTGGCTGAAACAACGTAGACATTATGTGTGAGTACTTGTTAATACTGTCAGATGATTATTATGAAGGCTTGTGTGTCGTTATTGTTGTTGTTGTCATTGCTGCGAAGCCATGCTGTCAGCTGATTAACAGCTGTTCCGGCCTTGCAGTCCCTGGACAAAAAACAGAAAAGACGATCACCTCGTCCGCCTCCTGATGTCAGGCGACAGCTCCGCGGCGCCGTCGGCGGCGGCGCGGAAGGCCGCGCACCAGCCAGGGTTCTTCAGGCGCTTCCTGGAACTGCTGCTGCTCCTGGTGTCGTCCCTGGCGGCGCTCTTCTTCTTCAAGAGCGCGGAGGACGCCGCGGCCGAGAAGAAGAGGCTGGAGGATGAGCTGCGCCGCGTGCGCCGGCGACGCAGGGGACCGAGCGGCGGCTCTGGAGACGGCGGAAAGTGCGCCGTCTGCATGGACAACCCGCTGGAGGTGGCGCTGGAGCCCTGCGGCCACGTGTGCCTGTGCAGGGACTGCGGAGCCAGGATTGACGCCTGCCCTGTGTGCAGGGCAAAAGTTGAGCAGAAGAAGGATGTCTTTCTCTCTACTTGACTGCTAGGTGAACGAGGATGGATGCCTCCTGTGATGATCTTCAATACTTTGGCAAGATTTTGAGATGCATTTGTTGTCTCACTCCACCTATATGTGATTTAAAAACGAAAAAAAATAAATAAATACACAATTCGTCAGAATTTAAACCTGAGTTCCAAGAAAAAAGTTTGCATTGTACTACTGTATATTTGTTCTCGTCTACCGTTGATATGATGAGATAGCTTCCAAACTAGGTCGGTAAGTCAAGATTTTAGCATGGGATCAAATGATGATTGAGGTCAGCAGAAGAAATCCTGCACCAAACTGGATCCATCCAAGCTCCTGTTGGGTCCCGTACGCGTAAA